>Ga0164318_10007527_pt1 | contig 10546 bp, 8 predicted proteins | sample GuaBasSedimGuay9_FD_113734 | JGI IMG/M metagenome (GOLD analysis project Ga0164318, IMG submission 113734) | Subseafloor sediment microbial communities from Guaymas Basin, Gulf of California, Mexico - Guay9, Core 4571-4, 0-3 cm | ecosystem: Environmental > Aquatic > Marine > Hydrothermal vents >...
GAAAAAATATTTGCGAAAAGTAAAATGATGATTGCTGTGCATTGTGAGGATGAAAGCACTATTCAGCATAATTTGAAAGAGGCAAAAGCAAAATATGGTGATGATATTCCAATTTCTATGCATCCGCTTATTCGTTCAGAAGAAGCTTGCTATTTATCAAGCTCTTTTGCTGTAAACTTAGCCAAAAAGCACAATACACGTTTACACGTTTTACATTTAACGACAGCCAAGGAAATGGAATTGTTTTCTAATGATAAACCATTGATAGAGAAGCGAATAACAGCAGAAGTTTGTGCGCATCATCTTTGGTTCTCGGATAAGGATTATGCTAAAAAAGGAACTTTTATTAAATGGAATCCTGCTATTAAAAAGCAAAGTGATACCGATGGATTATTAGCAGCTTTATTAGAAAATAAGATTGATGTTGTAGCAACAGATCATGCACCTCATACTTTGGAAGAAAAAGAGAATGTGTATACTAAAGCAGCTTCGGGTGGACCAATGGTTCAACATTCTTTGGTTTTGCTTTTGGAAATGATGCATCAAGGAAAAATTACTTTAGAAAGAGTGGTAGAAAAAATGTGCCATGCTCCGGCAGAAATGTTTCAAATACTAAATAGGGGATTTATCAGGGAAGGCTATTTTGCCGATTTGGCCATCGTTGATTTAAATACTTCTTGGGAAGTAATGCCCGAGAATATTCATTATAAATGTGGGTGGTCACCTCTAATAGGACAGCAGTTTAAATCTAAAGTAGAAGCCACTTTTGTAAATGGTCAATTGGTTTACAATAAAGGTGAATTTATTTCGAAAGGGCAGGGGAAACGCTTATTGTTTAATCGTAAATAATTATTTGTAAATTATAAATTTACTTAGAAAAGCTGCAAAACCATAATTCCTATAAGCAGTAATTTTCTTTTTTATTCATATTAGCAAGTATGTTTGGCTAATATTTTCTGTACATCGTAAATGTTTACTTTCTTATTGAATTTCTTTTGAATACTAGCTTGTTGTTCGCTTGATATCCAAATTTTTAGCTCTGCATCTAAATCAAAGTGCCCCGAAGTCTCAATGCTAAAGCGAGAAATGCTTTTGTATCCAATACTGAGGTATTCTGTTTTTTTGCCGGAGAGTCCTTGTTTGTCAACTAAAATTAGTCGTTTGTTGGTAAAGATAAAAGTATCGCGGATAAGTTTAAACCCAATTTCTATTTCTTCTCCTTCTGTGAATAAGTTACTATACTCTTCTTGCAGTTTTTCATTATCAACTATACCTGCATTGCCCATTAATCCTGATAATAGTCCCATAAAATATTGATTTGAAATTTATATATAGCGAATATAGGAAAAAACGAATAAATTAAAAATAAGATTCATTAAATCAAACTTAAAGCTTTTTTTCCAGCTTGTTTTAAATCAGAGGCATAGATTAATATTCCCTCTTCGTGACCACCCATAACAATAAGTCCGGGATCCGATTTTTCTTTTAAAATTAAACTTTGTAAGCTGTAGGCCATTTCCGGTGTTCCATAGGGAGCACTAACATCTGAAGTGGGCAATCGATTCAGATACTTTTTCCACAATTGTAAATTATGAATATGTATTATGGCTTTTGTTTGAGGCGATGCGCTGTAAATAGCAGCATGTGAAAGTGATTCTGATGAAGCGGGTAAGTTTCCAATACAGCTCAACCAATTTTTATCCAAATTAAATTCATCGACTAAGGAAAAGTGAGAAGCATCAAGTACATCCTTATTTCCTGTAGCCGAAGCACTAATAATAAATTGATTGTCTTGATAGCGTTGACTGATATTTCCAAAACCAATGCCATTGGGATAACTCCCTATCAGCTTTGCTTGATATAGTTTTTGTCGCCAATAGATAAGTTCTTCAAGCTTGATTTCAGGTAGTCTTGCCGGAATCCACTCATAATGGAATTTTATATAGCCTTCGTCTTGATTAGTTGTCATGTTCGGGATATAAATTTAAAATGCTTTCTTTATTAGCTTTACAAATCCCACGTTCGGTAATTAAGCCACTTACCAATCGGGCAGGGGTAATATCAAAACCATAATTACCACCTACATTCCTTTCGGGAGTAATCATTACTTCAACTATTTTATCTTTGTAAACACCTTCAATATGACTGATTTCTTGTTGGTTACGTTTTTCTATTGGGATTTCTTTTAATCCATCCTCCATTTTCCAATCAATAGTAGAAGAGGGAAGCGCAACATAAAAAGGAATGTCATTGTCTTTTGCTGCTAAAGCTTTTAAATAAGTGCCAATTTTATTGGCGACATCTCCTGTCTTTGTTGTTCTGTCGGAGCCAACAATAACTAAATCAACCATTCCTTTCTGCATTAAATAACCTCCGGTATTGTCGGGGATTACGGTATGCTTTATTCCGTGTTGCTCCAATTCCCAAGAGGTTAAACGTGCTCCTTGGTTGCGAGGTCGTGTTTCGTCGACCCAAACGTGTACATCAATATCTTTATCAAATGCGGCATAAATTGGAGCTGTTGCCGATCCGTAATCCACAAACGCCAACCAGCCTGCATTGCAATGAGTTAGAATGTTTACGGTTTCTCCATTTTTCTTATAACTTATTTCTCGGATTAATGATAGACCATGTTCACCGATTAGTCGGCAAGCTTCTGCATCTTGATTGGCAATGGCTTCAGCAGATTTAAGCGCATTTTGAATATTTTTATCTGTTCCTATATTTTTAAGCATTAAATCTACTGCCCAAGTCAGATTAACAGCTGTTGGTCGGGTTGCTTTTAAAAGCGATGCTGATTTTTCGATAGCTTTTATGAAATTTGTTTCGTTTTGAGCTTCGATACTTGCCAAATACATACCATAAGAACCTGCCGCACCAATCAATCCGGCTCCACGTAAGTGCATATCTTTAATGGCAATGCACATTTCCTTTACGGTAGAAATAGTTTCAATCTCAAAATAGAAAGGAAGCTTTCGCTGATCAATAATCTGGATGCTCTTCTTATTATCCGGATTTAACCAAATTGTTCTATAATGTTTTCCGTTTACGTTCATTTTTTAATCAGTATAAAGCAAATACTTTTTTCTTTTAGCCTTGAAAGTGTTTAATTCGCTTTCCCAACTTTTTCTTATCTCCACTTCTGTTTTTCCGGTTTTTATTTGCTCTTGTAATTTATCGGTTCCTGCCAACAGATTGAAAAAATTGGTGAAGAATTTAGCCTTGTCAGGATAAGAGGAGTAAAAATCTATTATATATTGCAAATTAAGTTTGTTTGGACGACCGTATTTAGTTGAAAATTCACGTAAGTCGAGTCCGTAGCAAAGCTGATTTTCAAATTTGGGATGTGCGCTTTTTCCTTCTACACTTTGCGGTTTAAACGAAAAACTTTTTTCTTTAGCTTCAGGATAACCAATAAGTTGGAAAGGATAATCGGTTCCACGTCCAATACTTATTGGAGTTCCTTCAAAAAAGCAAAGCGAAGGGTAGAGTGCAATGGAATTATCATTGGGTAAATTTGGTGAAGGAGATATAGGCAAATGATAAGGCATTTGGTGATTATAATCCTTGACAGGAATAATGCTTAACTCACATTGTGCTTGGTTTTTTAACCAGCCTTCGCCGTTTATCATTAAAGCCAATTCGCCTAAAGTCATAGCGTGAACAACGGGAATAGGAAGTAGTCCGACGAAAGACTGAAATTCCTTTTCCAAAACAGGTCCGTCGATATAATTTGCATTAGGATTGGGACGATCTAAAATTAAAAGAGGAATATTATTCTCGGCGCAAGCCTCCATAATATAAGTTAATGTTGAGATATACGTATAGAATCGCACTCCAACATCTTGAATATCAAAAATCATCAGTTCAATTCCTTCTAAACTTTCTTTAGATGGCTTTTTACTGCTGCCATAAAGAGAAATAATTGGAATGCCTGTTTTGGAATCCAGTCCATTGCTAATATGTGCTCCGGCTTCGGCTTGTCCACGAAAACCATGCTCAGGAGCAAAGACTTTTTGGATTTTAAATCCGGCATTTAATAAAGAATCAACTATATGAGTATTTTTAATACGGCTGCTTTGATTAGCTATAATACCAAGTTGTTTTCCTCTAATTTGATAAAAATATTTTTCTGTCTGATTAGCAGCAGGAATAGGGGACTGCGCTTGTGAAAACATCGCGATAAGCAATATTAAAAAAAGGAATTGTAGTTTCTTGCCAAGCATAAACTTAGAATTGATATTTTTGTAACAAAAATACGCTTTTCATCTGTAAATAAATTTATATTTTGGTCAGATGGAACATTCATTGAAATTAATATGCTTTTTCGCCAAATTTTAGGGGATGAATGTTTCGTTGAAAGGTTAATCATTTAAAAGAAATCGTTATTTGAATACCGAACTTTATATTGCAAGGCATCTTATTCAAAAGCATTCGCATAATTTTTCGCGGCCCATTATTCGTATTTCTATTTTAAGCGTGATGCTTGGATTAGCAGTAATGTTGCTTTCTGTTTCTATAGTTACAGGTTTTAAAAAAGAAATTCGTAATAAGGTAACGGGATTTGCCGGACATATTCAGATTAACAAATACGATTCTAATTCGTCTTTCGAAGCTTCGCCTATAAATTATGGCGATTCGTTGAAGCAAGGAATAGAACAGATAGATGGTGTTAGGCATGTGCAGTCTGTGGCTACTAAAGCCGGAATAATGCAAGCAAAAGAGGACATGCTTGGTATTATTTTAAAAGGTGTTGATTTTAATTTTGATACTGCTTTTTTCGTAAAACATATTCTTGAAGGTCGTTTTCCTGACATTGGTCCCGACAAACGATCGGATGAAATTTTAATTTCAAAGTATATAGCAGATCATCTACAGTTGGCTTTGAAAGATACAGTTAGAGTTTATTTTTTAAATAATATTGAAACTACTGTTAGAGGGAGACGATTGTTTGTAAGCGGAATATATGAAACCAGTTTTGAGGAATTTGATGAGTCTTTTGTGGTAGCAGATCAACGTCATGTTCAGCGTTTAAACAATTGGACTAAAGACCAAGTAAGCGGAATAGAAGTTTTTATAGATGATTTTGATCATATGGAGGCAATTACAGAAAAGATATACGCTAAATTGGATTATAATTTAACGGCTAGCAATGCTAAAGATTTATATCCTCAGATCTTTGACTGGTTGGCTTTACAGGATATTAATGTGGTGGTTATTTTGACTTTGATGCTTTTGGTTTCTTCAGTAAGTATGATATCTACTTTGTTGGTGCTTATTTTGGAAAGAACAACCACTATTGGAGTTCTTAAAGCCTTGGGAACCCAAAATGTGAGTATTCGAAAGATATTTTTGTATCAAGCCGTTTACATCATTATAAGAGGTTTGTTTTGGGGAAATCTGCTTGGATTGGGTTTGGCTGTTCTTCAGAAATATTTTGGAATAATTAAACTCGATCAGGCTAATTATTATATGTCGGAAGTACCCATAAACTTAGATATTCTACCTTTGCTATGGGTTAATGTTTTAAGCTTAGCAATCATCCTTTTATTTCTTTTGATACCTTCTTTTATAGCTTCAAAAATTAGCCCTGTATCAGCCATACGGTACGAGTAGAGCAGATTTCTTAGTTTATTTTATTTTTTGAATTTAATGTTTGAGATGAAACTCTCCAATAATTAGTCAATGTATTTTAGGTGTAATTGATATTGTATATCTTATTTATTACAGGAGATACTCTGAATAAAACCCAAATCCTTTTCAAAATAACAACGAATATGGACTTAGCTTTAGCATATATTTATTTTGTAAGATAGATTGTTGTATCTTGTGCTTCAAACATGTTTTTTAGAATCAAGTAATTAATAAATAAATAAAATTAAGAAGATGAGGCTGTTTATTATTCTAATTGCTATCGTTTTTATGTCGGCTTGTGTCACTTCCAATAACAAATCTAAGAAAGAAGTGTCTCCGTTAGTTTCAACGGAATATCTTTTTGATTTGTCTTTGCACACAAAGCTGTTTTTACAAGAGTTAGATAAAGAAATTGCAAGTAAAAAGGATGGTAATTTTATCCCTTCAGAAGAGTTTATAGAAAAATATAATATTCAAAAAATAGAGGGTGATTACTCAATAAGTGGTTTTATTAAAGTAGATGGTAATTTTAGAGAAGCCGATTTAGTTTCGTTAAATATCAAAATGGGATCAAAGGCTGGTGAAATAATGACCATTATTATTCCGCTTGAAAAGATGGCTAAGTTTTTGGAATTAAAAGGAATAAAGTATTTCGAGATTAATAAAAAGGCATCAATAAAAACCAAATAAAGATGAGAAAGTTTATATTTTTAGTTATCGTATTGCTTGTATTTACTATAAGTTCAAATGCGCAAAGTAAATTTGACAAGAAAAATACAAAAGCAGCTCAGGCAAGTCAGGTTTATCATAAAGCAAGTAATTGTTCGCCTTATACCGCTATGTTACTTTCCGATTTTAAATTTAAGAGAAGTTCAGAGCAAATAATCGAGCACTTTAATCTTCAAAAGATAGATGATGAAATTCTAGTTTCAGTGTTTGTAAAAGTCAATGATAAATTTGATATTTCAGAGATAGAAGCTTTAAATATTCGATTAAATACGCAAGCCGGAGATTTGTATACCGTAAATATTCCCGTTGAATATATAGAAAAGCTTCTCAATATTCAGGGTGTTGAATATGTTGATATTGCTAAAAAAGCTTTTCCAAAATTAAATGATGTTAGAGCTAAAACATGGGTAGATTGGGTACATAGTGGAACGAGTTTATCTCAAGCTTATACGGGCGATGGAGTTGTGGTAGGAATCATTGATGGAGGATTTGATTATACACATCCAACATTTTATGATGCCTCATATTCTCAATATAGAATTAGTCATGTTTGGGAGCAGAGAGCGTCAGGAACTCCGCCAACGGGCTATTCGTATGGGAACGAGCTTGTAGGTCAAACGGCAATTCTAAACGAAGCAAATGATGGTATAGATGAAGGTAGTCACGGTACGCATGTCGCCAGTACTGCTGCGGGCAGTGGCTCAGCTTTGAGTACAACTTATAGAGGAATGGCTTACGAAAGTGAAATTGTATTGGTTTCTGGGAATTATTCCAATTTGGGGGTAGCAGAAGGGATAAGTTATATTTTTGATTATGCTACATCTGTTGGTAAACCTGCGGTGATAAATATGAGTTTGGGAACACATGTTGGTCCACACGATGGAACTTCGGCATTGGATGAATATTTTGATTCTGTTTCAGGCGATGGAAAAATATTGGTTGGAGCTGCAGGAAATGAAGGGGCTGATAAACTGCATTTAGACTATGACTTCGGCTCAAACGAAACAATATTTAGCTTTATTGAATTTCCTTATCTTTCAAACAAAACTAATGGCTCAACCTATATCGATATTTGGGGAGAGGCAGATAGCGATTTTACAATTGCCATAAATTTATACGATACGGAATCTCATGAGTATGAGGATTATACAGAGTATATCTCAACGTCAGAAGATAGAGTGGTAAGCTATTCCTTAGATGATTCTGATTCTGATGGAGATGATGTATGTACTGTCTCAATATCTGTAGAGCACGCTAACTCAAACAATAATAAACCTCATATTTATTTAGAATTTAATAATGAAGATCAAGATGAATCGGGAGATATTTATGATTATGTAATGTTGGAGGTTGTTGCAACAAATACACATATTGATGCTTGGTGTAGTGGAGCCGGAGAAGCTGTATTTACCAAGGTGGGATATACTGACTCTCGCATTATTGATGGTAATACAAATATAACTGTGGGGGAAATTGGTGGAACTGCAAACTCAATAATTACTGCCGGAGCATATACTTCTAAAAATACTTATACCGATTATCAGGGGAACAATCATAATATTCCTTTTTATAATGCCGTTGGAGAAGTTGCTCCGTTTTCTAGTTTAGGTCCAACAGTTGATGGCAGAACAAAACCTGATATTTCTGCTCCCGGAAATGTAATTTCGGCAGCCGTTAATTCCTTTGATGCCAGTTATACCGATACTGGTGTTGATGTTGTTGCTAATGTTAATGATGAAACAAATGATTGGTGGTTCGCAAATATGCAAGGCACTTCAATGTCAAGTCCGGTGGTTACAGGCATAGTGGCACTTTGGCTTGAAGCCGATCCTACCTTAGATTATGTGAAGGTAAAGCAACTTATGCAAGTCACTTCATATACGGATAGTTTTACGGGTACAGTACCAAATAATACTTGGGGTTATGGAAAGATTGATGCGCACGAAACGATGAAAGCCATTGAGAGTATCACCAGAGTAGAAAATCTTAATAATGACAATATAATTCAAATCTATCCAAATCCTTCAAACGGACATTTTGTATTGAATATGGAAGACAATATGTTTAGTCATTTGCAGATAATTGATGTTTTGGGAAAAGTTATTTATTCAGAAGAGTTAGGTGTAGAGGGAAGCCAGAAGAATTTTAATCTTGCATATTTGAAGAATGGAATTTATACACTAAGATTAATGAATACTAAATATTCGGTACAAACAAAGTTGTTGATATCAAAGTAATATAGATTTGAAAGTATAAAAGACAAAAACCATCCGTTAGACTTTGGCAAAAGCATAGTCGAACGGATGGCTTTTTAATTTCTTATCAATAAAAAACTGCTTATTTATGTCTTCTCTTAGCTTGCTGACGAAGCAAAAGATAAGCTTGTTTAATTTCCTCTGGGTCAGTATTTGGATCTTCTTCAAGTACTTTTGCTTTGTACTCCAGATAAGTCATATTTTCGATTTCGTCAAGAAGTTCATCCAAATCCTCATCAGAATTAGCATCTAAAGCAGCGTTAGCCTCATCAAAATCAGGAAACAATTCGCTGGCATCGTGAGTTTCAAGAGCAAAACCTTTAGGTACTTCAAACATATTAGAAGAAACTTTAGTATCAACTTTTATACTTGTAGCTGTTTCTTTGGTATTTCCGGCAACCGATTTTAAAGTCAAGCCATTCCAAACCCAAATTCTGTGAGTGCCATGTTTCCAAATATCACAATTTTTTCCTGCAACTTTTTCTTGTCCTTTTTTCTCAAAGCCCATTTTTACTAAAATATTTTCGGCTGTCTCTTCCCAATCTCTGTTTGAATTGGACAAAGCGTAGGCTAGGGGATTATGCATTTTTATTGCCGACTTATTTTTATAGTCAATGCTAATAATATCTGCACCAATTAATATTTGTGTTTGCTTTTCTTTTTTTAGCTGTCGGTATTCGGCTATTTTATACCCACTCATATCAATATACATTGTTTTAGTACCTTTTTGTGGCCCTTCTACTTTATATTCTACAATAGCAGTTTTAAAAGCATATCTTTTATAATCTTCGGGGTTTTGAGAAGCTGCTCCTTCAACGTAGTCGTCCGACCATTCTTGAGCTTTTCCCAATCCTAATCTGGTATAATCTTCAGCTTTTTTATTATATTCTTCGGCTTTCTGTAATCCGGGTTCAGCTGCTACTCTTGCTTTATCTAAATTCTTTTCGGCCTGATCCATACCAATGGCTTCAGCTTTCTCCATTTGTTCTTCACCTTTTTTCTGACCTTCAGCTTTGGCTTTTTCTTTGGCTTCATTGGCTTTCTTTTTGCCTATAGCTTTACCTCTTTGTTCAAATTTGTTTTTTAATTTCTTTTGAAATCCACCAAATTGAGCTTTAGTAGTTGTCGATAAGGCAAATACGAAAATTAGTGATAGAAATAGCGTTTTTTTCATAGGTTTAAGTTTTAGTATTATATTTTAGCAAAACTAATACTTATTGAAATAACAATGAAATAGATATGAAAGCGATGTGTAATAATTTGAATTTGAAGGTTTTTGAGAGGAAAGCGAAGGGCTTGTCTGTTTTTTCTTTAGTAATGAGGGAAATACTGTAATATTGCAAACAGAGTTAATAAAACTTAACATAAAGAAATAATATAAAAAAAAGAATTGGAAGTATAGCGATGATGGTTTTGTTTACAAGTGGTTTTAATAAAAAAGATTCCTCGAAAAAGGCAATTCAAATTTTTTGAACCTTTTAATAGTAGAGGATTTATTTCCCTTTAAATTTCGGTTTTCGCTTTTCTAAAAACGCTTTTTTCCCTTCTTTCATATCTTCGCTGGTATAGGCCAAATAGCGTAATTTATTAATTGTTTCAATTGCCTGAGAATCAAGGGGGCGAGCCTTACTTAATAGGTTTAATTGTTGTTTGGTAACGGTAATACTTAAAGGCGAATTGTCTATAATTTGTTGAGCTATGGTATAGGTAAAATCTTCTATTTCATCGTGATCTACCAAATGATTTAGAATACCAAGATTATAGGCTTTATCGGCGGTAATAGGTAGAGCGGTATAAAACATTTCTTTTGCAATATTTATAGGGATACGATTAAGGAAATTTAAAATTCCTATTGCATTATAAGGAACACCCATTTTTGCAGTTGTAATAGCAAAACTTGTTTGTGAAGTACCTATTAAAATATCGCA
>Ga0164318_10007528_pt1 | contig 10545 bp, 7 predicted proteins | sample GuaBasSedimGuay9_FD_113734 | JGI IMG/M metagenome (GOLD analysis project Ga0164318, IMG submission 113734) | Subseafloor sediment microbial communities from Guaymas Basin, Gulf of California, Mexico - Guay9, Core 4571-4, 0-3 cm | ecosystem: Environmental > Aquatic > Marine > Hydrothermal vents >...
GCTAAAAAATGATATGGGCACAACCATGAACAAAATGTTCGTCCACCTAAAAAAAAGTAGAATAAAAGAATGGTAACTGTACCTATAACAAAATTGGTAGTTAAATGTACGATATATCCTGTTTTGGACGAAATAGCCAATAATTGAAGTGAGTTAAAAGGATCCATTAAATAAAAACCAAACAATCTTGATCCACTTAATGAGCCTTCAAGAAGGGATAAATCAAGGACAAAGGAGAATACAAACAGAACATTCATAAAAATCAAAACAGACCAACGAATTGTTTTCCACTTATTCCCTACGGGCTGTGAATCACACCAGATTTTATAATCCATGTCTAATTTAACATGAGGCATATCCTTCATTTTTTTTGGTGTAAGGGCTGCCTTATCTTTACTACTTTTAAATATCTTTCCAAACATAACCATCAGGATTTTTTAGGGTTAATAATTATACTTGTAGGTTCATTAGGGCAAACCATAACACAAACACCGCAACCTGTACAACCATCTAAAACTTTTGGTTTATAAGATATCGTTCCATTATTTTCTGATTTTTCCAGAATAATTGCGGTTTCTCCTATAGGACATTCGGTAACACATATATCACATATTTCTCTATCGTATTGTTTACTACTTAATCGAACTGCTCCCCTTGTTCCTCCATTAGGAGTACGATTAATACCTTCAAAATCTGCTCCCCTGGGTGTACCTTTAAAACCCTTACCACTAACAGCCAAACAAGATTCAGGTTTCAGCACAGCAATCCCCATCACAACAGCCTCTTTCATAGCCTTTATTTGAGATTTAAAAGGATTAAAGCTTGGATCTTTTATGTCGTGCTCTTTTTGATAGGCTTCAAGGGCTTTACCACCAACATCTTTAAACTGCTTAAAATCCAAAACAGCCGTTGGACAAGTTTCAGCACATTGTAATGAATCACATGAAAAATCGCAAGGCTGATTTCGGGCATCAATATACGGTGTTCCATAAGAAAGGGTTTCATTAATCCCGGCAAGTTTAATTGCATCTATAGGACAAATCTGAACACAAAGTCCACATTTTATACATCCATAAATAAAATCACTCTCAGCTATTGCACCTGGGGGGCGCAAAAGAGGATCTCCATCGTCAATGGATTTTTGCAAATATTTAACACCAACGCCAATTGCGGCCATTGAACCTAGCGCAACTGCTCCTGAGACTATAAATTGCCGCCTGTTAATTTCAGCATTATTCTTCTTCATTACAATGTGTATTAAGTTATTAAGTAGTTTTTATGCAAAACATAAGCAAATTTGCTTGTACGCTAAAATACACTCAATATCCAATATTTTCAAAGATAATTAGATAATAATAATAATGAGCTTATTTAGCATAAGCTTATTTACTACAAACTATTTTGGTTAAATTAAGATTGTTTCGGTGGTGGACTGTCAACCTCTAGTATGAGATTTTTGATAATTGAGGAATATTCAATGTAATCACATTCTATTTTCACTTGTGTAATGCAGGATATCATATTATATTCAGAAACATACTCCATATTATTCTGAACAATTAAATCTGGTTGTTCTTTGGTATTCTCCGGCACATTATCATTAGCACGTTTCTTTATTGCTTCCAGATAACAAATGTCACCAAGTAGTGGCATATTGGAGTTAAAACTTATTTGAACAGAATCGTTCTGTTCTTTAGGACAATTATCTGAGTTTGTTACAATATACACATAAGGAGCATAGGGCATATAAATTATACCCACATACATAAGCAAAAAAATTATTGATAAACTTTTTTTTATCATCACTTATTTGTGTACTGTTTCGAACAAAGTTACGCTTTTTTCACTTCTTTTCCCATTGAAACATAGGTTTTTCATCTTTTAACACAAATTTGGGTTCAGAAAAAGATGCTAACCTTTCTAAAAAGTCAAGAATAACTAAAATTGGTGCCCCGTAAAAAAATTTCACATTTTTATTAAAATCCCAAAGGTGCTCCACATAGGTATATAGTCTGTATGGCGTATCACCAATATTGTCACCATCACGATCAAAACCCTGATAATCATCAAAGTAGTTATTCTCCCACACGTTACCATTGGCCGTTTTCCCCTGGGCTGTTACCTGGGATAAGTTATTATGAAAATAATTTTCCTTAATTAGATTACCTAATTGGTTCCCATGAAAAAACATACCGGAACCACAAAAAGCAATTTCATTATTTGCAATTGTATTCATTTTTTCCGGAACAAAAGGCGAAACATCAAAATGAATACCTTCTGCTGAGTAGATAAACCTGTTATTTAAAATTTGGTTTGATGATGTTTCCTTCATGCCAAGGCACATTCCACTAACACCTTGCGAATTCATAATAATATTTTCAGTCATTACGGTTCTTTCACTATACATCAAAAAAACGCCAACTGAATTACCATAAAACTCATTTTTATATATCCGGTTATTATGCGCATACATGAAATGAATACTGTATCGATTCCCGACCCCTTTATTCTCTTCAAAACTATTATCCAAAGAATACCAGACAACCATATCCCTGACATGATGCCAGTAATTGTGTTTAATGAGATTATGTTTTGAGTACCAAAGTCTTATAGCATCCCCTTTCAAGGCCATCCCTCTTCGGGAAAGAGATGAAATTTCATTATGAAGTATTTTATTATGATCTGATTGAAAGATATCAATACCAAAAAGGCATTCTTTTATCCGATTATTTTCAACAATATTATAATTTCCCTTAATAACAACACCCGCATCAATTTTATCGTGGGATCCACCGGAATTTGTTATCAAAATATTTTTGAGATGGATACTGTCAGCCTCTATTAAAATAACAGAACCTTTATCTTTTCCTGTAATAGTACATATGCCACTACCATCAATAACTAATCTATTTGTTTTTATAACTATCGGACCTTCATAAATACCTGGTCGAAGTTTAATTGTATCCCCTGGTTTTGCTATGTCAATAAGTGACTGTAAAGAAAGCTGTGGTATATTCGTAGATAAATCTTTAAATGAATAATAAGTCCCATACTTTTTTTCCTGTGCATCTATTGAAGAAATAGAAATTTGAAAAACACTAACAAATATTAGTATATATTTTAGTGAGCGATAATAAATTCTCATATAATTCATATCTAATTTAAAGAATTATTGATTGTTTGTAAAATCGGCGAATCATAACTGGCGGGTTAACCCGTCAGTTATAAAATTATAAAAATAAGTAGTTTTAAATCTGATATTCAACAATGAGTAATCAATATCTACTAAATAAATTCAAATTAAATACTACTCACTAATAAGCTGTTCTTTTAATTCTTTCCTTTTTAACAACATGGCCAATACCAAACTCACAAATGCTGAAAATGCCACTAAAAAGCCAAAATATGGGTAAGACACCGTTGTAAACTGGGCCACTTTTCCCTCACCAAAAACCGTTGGCATAAAATCATTAATTCCTTCAAAAGCACCTCCACCATGCAGACCAAGATTATGACCATACCAATACAAGCCAATCATATACATTATTAAAAAATAAAAGGGAACCAAGGATGGTATTATTGCAAATACAGCATTTAGCTTTTTAGGAGTAAATACAAAATATAGAGCTAATAATACAAAAAGTACAAAAACATACGGAGAGTTAATCATTAGTTTATCCAAAAATTTAAGAAACCCCGGAGTTACATCAACTGCAATAGGCTTTCCCGTTTCTTTATCAAGTATTTCAACACCATCCGCATCCTTCTCCGTATCAAAGACATAATATCCCGGATACTTCTTGTTTTTATCTCTATTAAGTCCCTGAGTTATTGCATACATCCCAATATAATGATTGATTGCGTTCATTTCAACAAGGCATTCCGCACCTTCGTTCATGGCTAGCTCTTCTCTTTCACGTACACCTTCGCAGCCATTATAAACGCCATTAAATTTAAAATTTATACGTATCCCGGCAGGATACATAGATTTTGGATATTGATGACTTTGCAGAGCAACCCACCAAACAGGCATAAAATAAGTAGCAATAATTAGTACCGCACCAAGGATACCTAGTATTTTGTATAAATTAGATTTCTTTTTCATTTTAAAGAATTAATTGGGTTGATTTTATAAGAATTAGACTACTTTTCTTATGGCTAATTCACTATAAATATAATATTGTTAGATTGTCATATTACAAATATTCAAATATTTTCACAATCTAACAATCTAACAATTTTAGCATTTATTATTTAGCTTCTACTCCTGCTTCTTTAAGCATAAAACCAAGTGCATCATATAAATCCTCATCAGTACAATCAGTACAGGTTCCACGTGGAGACATAACTCCATAAACACCTTCGTTACCATTCATAACGATTCCCCTAAGGACATCAAGACCCTTAGCAGCACTTTCGTCCCAACGTGTTTTATCTGTTAAAGCAGCTGCACCAGCAACTCCAGTCATATGACAGGCTATGCAAACTTTGTTATAAACTACGTCACCATTTTCAAGATTGGCTGTATATTCGCCACCATCACCGCTTTCTTCACCACCTCCACAACTTGTAACAAATGTAAAAATAAGCATACTAGCCAAAATAATACTCAAGAAATTCTTCATAATTTTTAGAAAATTTTAATAATAAATAAAACAATTAATAAATAATAAGCTCTTCAAATTTAAACATTATTTCGTTATGAACAAATGTTTAAAAACAATGTTGCCCGAGAAAGTAATACTTTAGAAAAAAACAATTGATCTAAACCAAATGATTAATTATGAAAAGATTTAAACTATTACGATAACGGGCAACAATGCTAAAGAAAAAAAGGGTGAGCTACCCCACCCTTCTATTAATTACTGTTCTTTCAAAACAGCAGCAGATTTTGCCTTGATATACTCGATTATTTTATCGACATCCTCATCAGAAACATTTTGGTTAGGCATGGCTAACTTATATTTCTGACGCATGGCTTCAATATCTTTTTCCTTAAAATGGCTGTCAGGGTCTGAAATCCAAGACTTTAACCATTCGTCATTCCTCCTTTTTTCAACCATCAATAAATCAGGACCATTGTGCTCTGCACCAAACTTATGACATGCATTACAGCCATAATTCAGATATTCCATTTCACCCGGAAGAAGGTTTTTCATTTCGATTGCAGAAGGCTTAAATGCCTGCATCTTCATATCTTCCTGAATACGTTTTGAATATGCTAATAATCTTTCACTTTCAGCATCAGCATTGAAATTTACTGCCAAATAGCCCAATAATTCCCTGTTACCCGGATGATGAATTTTATCAAATAATAATGGGAACATCCCTGCTTTTTCAGCTAAAAACTCGATAGTTGCTGTTTCACCCGGACGCCATCTATACATTTGGTCATATGCAGCAATTTCATATACATAATGATCCAATTTACCTTGTCCATGATTTGTTAAGTGTATCATCACCATATTACCCTGTTCAACATTGATGTTTTTTGGTTCTACCTGACCATCTTTAATGGTTCCATAAACATGTACCGTATTACCTTTTACTTCAACTTTTTCAGCACCCAAATCAGTATAATACTCCGATTTCTTCATTGTATAGATATTTGTTCCAATATCATATTTCGACACAGAACTAAAATCATTAACATCAATCATGATAGTATAATGAGGTTCTCCCAAAGGAACTGGCAAATCATAAATAATTTCCATTTCATCGCCATCAATATCAATTAACTGATGATTTTGAGGGTGTAACGGACCTACCGGATTAAAACGGTCGATGGATAATTTATTTAATGCAATCATATATTTCCCATGAGGGTGTTTCGTATCACCATGAGCTGTTACTAAGTGTCCTATATTATAGTGAGATGGTACATAACCCAAAACTTTAAGGTTAATATAATCCCATTTTGTTATACGGGAATCGACATAAATAGAAGTATAAATAATACCCTCTTTTTTATCAAACTGATTATGCAATGGACCAAGACCAACCTCGACACTACCATGAAGGGCATCTTCCAATGCAATAATTGGGATACCAAATTTATCAGTACCTTCAAAGTTTTTCTCTTCAATGGCTTTCATTATCTTGGCAAATGAATAAACCCATGCATGCGAATCCAGTTTTCCTGCAACAACAATATAATCACCTGTTGGGTCAACATCAACACCGTGAGGTGATTTTGGTTCAGGAACCAAATAAAAGATACCTTCTTTAATAGCCATTTCAATCGTAATTACTTTATGACCATTAATTATTTTATACATTCCTTTTTTTACCAGTTCCGCTGCTTTTTTCCAATTGGTAACGTGTAAATAATCCACATCTTTTGAAGAGCAACCAGCCTCGAAAGGTGGGCGACCACTTTCCATACCACCAAAATACATTTCGGAACAGAATGAATTAGTAAAACCCCAACCATAACTAGCTAACTTACCTGCATCAGATAAGTCTTGTGTATAAGGGGGAAATTCAAAAGAAAATGAATTTTCCTCATCAATTTTACCTGTTTCGTTGTCAAATTTCCAATAGGTTACACCACCTCTCCAATATTTCTCAAAAGTAGATTGAGTTAAAGGATAGTATTTACGATCAAGAGGTGCCGGATATTGACATGCCTCCATAATATATTCTGAGTTAGGTGTAAAGAAACAACCACCGTGATTACTACGGTACAACGGGTTATTAACAACTTGCTTTAACTCCCAGTCTTTTAAATCCACAACAAATACCCGTGGGTTGGCTTTATCATTAATAACAGCCCATTTACCATCATAATCACCATCGGTTTCAGAAAACCCAGGATGATGTGTATCACCCCAAAGGATTTCAGCTCCATCAATAAAACCGGTTTTCATCATTTCCATTGATTCCTTGCTGTAACCATAACCATTATATGGCTGTTTTGTAGAAGTAGGAACATATTTAAGCATTCTCATTGAAGGGACTGTATATATAATCATATTACCTGCCTGTCCTCCTGCATTTAAAGCTACGTATTCATCCGCAATATTATCCGGGGTAAAGGTTTTAGCTGCAGCTAATACATCCTTAGAGTTTAGCCCTCTTCTTTTTACTATATCGCCAAGAGATTCTTCGCCCCTTGGTGCTCCATCAATACCTGACGAGCCTGTTCCACCTTTATCGCCACAACTTGTTACAAATACAAGTGCAAAACTTAAAAGTGAAGCAATTATTATTTTGCTTTTTATATTTTTCATATTAATATATATTTTTTAATAAAACTTGATTTTAATAAATTAACAGAATTATCTATTCTTTTTCTCTATTTCTTCTGTTAAAATAGTTTTTGCACGAATACCAACATCAGCTGTTTTTACCTGATATTGCCAATATTGCTCTGCCCATAAGAATGCATCATGCCACTTTCCTTCTGCGGCATATTTTTCGTGATTTGCTTTTGATTTTTCAGCTTGTCCTAACTGATCAAAAGCATCTTCAACAAGAGCAGCAACATATGGATAGTCCTGATAATTATTTTCTTTCAACCATGTAACCACACCGTTAATAATATCCTGTGTCGCATCAATAACTACAAGTTTATCTTCATAATTCTTTTTATACCCTAATAATTCTTCTTCTGTAAAAACATGTTCTTCAATTTCAATCTCTACATAACCCTTAGGCTTAATTAATATAATACCTTCCATTTCAAGGTGTAGAGCTGAACAGAATTCAGTACAATAGTATGGGAATACACCAGGACGGTCAGCGGTAAATGTTAATGAAGCTGTTTTTCCAGGCTCAAAACTACCATGCTTACCATAAGTGTCAATTGTAAATCCGTGAGTTTCATCTTCAGCACGCTCAAGATTAGTCAAATGGAACGTTACCACATCACCTTCATTTACTTCAACAATTTCTGGGACAATGTGAGAGCGAATAAGTGTACCAAAGATATGGACACGATTTCCTTCACGCTCAATTTTTTCCTGTCCTGCCACTGTTTTATAAGGTGAAATTTCACCTGTTCGTGAATTTGTTCCCAATGGGTAACGAATTATAGGTTTAATAGTCGTTCTTAGTACAGCAACTGAACCATATACGTTAGCCTGAGGTAAACTCATCGTGTAAATATCCCTCATTTCGTCAGAAGATATATCAATAAGGTGTTGGAAACTTGGTCTTGTTGGCCCAACATTTGGAATATTCTCATACAAGCCTTCCTTATCAACCACTGTTAAATAGTTTGAATGAGGATTTACCGAATTTCCCTGGGGAACCATTAATTGGCCAGGCTTAAATGTAAGTTCAATTTCTCCAAGTTTTTCTCCTTTGTCAAAATTCCACTTAACTACTTTTTTATCATTAAATGCCGATGTATAAACTACATTTTCCCTTTTATCAAAAGCAAGGTCAACAACACCACTACCAATTTGTAAAGAAGCATGTTTAACAGTTGCTAAATCAATAAGAGGTATATTACCATCTGTATTTCCTGCAAAAGTTTTATTTGCAAGGGCATCTTTTGTTTTTGCAAAGTCTAAAACAATTGTTTCATCACCTACTGCAATAAAATACTTTCCATCAGGACTTACTTTTACTTTTGACACCTTATTAGGAATCTCAATAAAAGCTACTCCATTAGCAGCAATTGCAGCATCTGTAGAAACAACATCGAATTCATTTACCACTTTATCAGTAGCAGCTTCAAGTTTTGTATAATCAACAACATAAACATAATGTTTACCCGCTTTATCAGCCACACCAACAACAAACCCGTCACTGGATTTTTTACCAGCATCAAAATAATCAAGTGTAAATGGTGGTAATTCTACTGTAAATGTACCTTCCTGTACAATACGTCCCTGGTGATGACCTGATTCAACAGCACTTTCCGTATCATGAAATTTCCAAAAAGTAACACCAGACTTAAATTTAGTGTCAAATTCAGTTTCAATATCTGCGGTTTTATTTCCCCAAGGTGCAGGATATTGGCTGGTTTGTACAATATACTCAGTATTTTGGGTAACAGTAACACCCGGGAAACAATTTACAAACAGTGGGTTTGTTAACATTTGTTTGGTCTCAAAATCATCAAGTCCAAGTAGTGCAACTCTCGAATTGGCACCATCAGAATAAAATAAATATTTTCCGTTATAGGCACCTTTTGTCTCGGAGAAGGCTGGATAGCGCATATCGCCATAACCATAAATCCGGTTATCCAGTGAACCTTTTTTCAGCATAAGCATACTCTCATCATCATAACCATAGCCTTGCCATGGTTCAGGTGAAAATACTCCTACATATTTGTAGATACGCATTGAAGGGATACCATAAACTACCATTGTTCCTGAGTTTCCGGTTCCAACAAAAGAAAAATACTCATCTCTGCCACCTCGTGGCATGAAAGTTTTAATAGCAGAAATTACATCTGCATCATTAAGGCCTCTGGCTTTTTTAACATCGTCAAGGGTTCGTACCCCGGAAGCAAATGCTAATAAAACCAAAACAAAACCTAATAAAAAAAGGCGATTTTTTGGTGAAATCATAATTAATTAATTAAAGGTTAGTAAATAAAATAACTGTGTATAAAAAACACAAAATCCATATTTGAAATATTGATACTAATAATAATTCTATATTAACTTTTTACAAAAAAATCATTTAACATTTTATCATAATTGCCATTTAACATAAAAGGATATTAAACTCCTTTTATGTAGACACATCTACATATCAGCAACAAATATAATTAAAAAAAACAGAGCACTATAATTTTACTTCGTTTTTTTTAACATATTTTAAGACTTTTGTACGACCATTAAATATAGTCACCCACTAGCACTTTAGCACATTAATGTATAAATTGTATGATAAATAAAGGAACAATCACTACTTGGTTCAGCACAAAGCAGATGTTAAAAACATTTTTCACAAAAACAAAACTCTTAAATTTTCAAGATTTATTCAAAGATAATAATTGCAAATTAAGATATTAATGAGCTCACAAACCAAATTAACAAGTCATGCTTTTATTGATTTCAAAGAAAGGCCTAAAAAGAATAATCGTAGTGAGTAGTACCCAATAAATTCTTAAATTAATTAGCTCAGCAGTTTACCTTGGCTATGGTTTAGAATGGCGCATATTTTTTGTATATCTGCACAGCCTTTCTTTTACAAGTAATTAGCACATTGGTAATTAGTGATTTAAGGATATTGGTTGTTCATTTTAATTATCAATTACTTGCCCTGAGCGAAGTCGAAAGGCTAATGGCTAATTACCTACTAGTTTAGGTGTAGAATTTAATTTAATTAGTGTTTGACCGAAAATTCCAATTTCTTTCCCGACAATCTCGGGACAGGCTGTTATGCTCATCTTAAAAACCCGTTACTTCGACAAGCTCAGCACATCGCATTTACATGAGTAAACTGCTGTTTTTTAAGATTTATTCACCATATTTTTATTAATTCTATGGTGTTCATGAGCTCGTAAACTCGGTTTACAAGCCTAGAACTTGGAATTTTCCATTCAAACACTTCGTTTCCGTTCAGGCACTAATTATACACGCC
>Ga0164318_10007529_pt1 | contig 10545 bp, 8 predicted proteins | sample GuaBasSedimGuay9_FD_113734 | JGI IMG/M metagenome (GOLD analysis project Ga0164318, IMG submission 113734) | Subseafloor sediment microbial communities from Guaymas Basin, Gulf of California, Mexico - Guay9, Core 4571-4, 0-3 cm | ecosystem: Environmental > Aquatic > Marine > Hydrothermal vents >...
AATATTGTGGAAATGGTCCATGCCGGCGCTGGAGAACTGGTATGCTGCGGCCAGCCTATGAAGCTGTTCGTGGAGAATACGGTGGATGCGGCTAAGGAGAAGCATGTGCCGGTAATCGAAAAAGTCGCCGGTGGTTTCAAGATCAAGGTCGGCAGTGTCCCGCATCCCATGGAAGAAAAACATTATATCGAATGGGTGGAAGTCATTGCCGATGGCAAGGCTTACCGACAGTTCCTCAAGCCTGGGGAGGCTCCGGAAGCCACCTTTAAAATCGATGCCGACCAGATTACGGCCCGGGAATACTGTAATTTGCATGGGCTATGGAAAGCCTAAACCCGGCCCGGCATCGACAACCGCCAAGCCTTAGAACATGAAATAAGGTTCCTGGGAGCCGCTTTATAAAGTGGTGGCTTCGGATCCGCCGCGGGTGATCGGTATGTCCGATGTGCCCCCGGACCTGGGGAGCGCCTTTGCGGCCCAGCAGCCGGTTCCCAAGGTCGCCTGGGCTGCGCAGCGCTGTGTGGTGCTCGGGGATCATTGGATTATGGACGGGTATGAAGCCGAGTTCGAAACGGGTGCGCAACAGACTCTGCAATGCCTCAAGACCAAGGCTCCGGGGATGATCGGCTGGATGCTCTAAAAGCAGATCGGCGTCAGTGCCATCGGTTCCTTTCAGTTGGACCCGGAGGGCATGATCCAACCGACCCTGGGGGCCAACCCGCCGCGCTATAACACCAATTACGGCGACTAGGTCCAGGATCTCCCCCATATTCCGCCGCAGAAGCCGACCCAGTATTATGTCCATCAGGAAATTGACACTGTTAACCTGGTCATCGGGGGCGAAGCGGGGCAGGGGTTAGTAACCATCGGCTAGATACTAGCCAAAAGCCTGGTGCGCCGCGGTTATAATATCGTTGTGACCCAGAGCTATCAATCGCGCATCCGCGGCGGCCACAACACTTATACAGGCTGTTCAAAACCTTCCCAAGCCCTGCCAGTTGTCACGCTGGGTACAGCGAACAATCTGATTTTTTAAATGACTTATGATTCTTCGCGGCGCTTAAGAGGCAAAAAACCGTTTTTTAGACCATTTGATCGGGCGGGATGGTGGCACTGACGGCCCTCATTATCCCAATAACCCCGCTCATAACCGCGACCGGAAGGGCCAGCGGACCCGAGAAGGGATAAAAATATAAAGGAGCAGAACGCCGCACAAAAAACCGCCGATATGCGCCCACCAGGCCACGCCTCCGCCTGCTCTCGAGCTAACAATAGACAGGGTGCCGCTAAAAAACTGCAGCACAAACCAGAAGCCCAGGAAAACATAGGCCGGGATTTCCACAATATAAATAAACAGAAAAGGGATCAGGGTCAAAACCCGGGAGTGGGGGAATAGGAAGAAATAGGCTCCCATGACCCCGGCGATAGCGCCGCTGGCCCCAATCACCGGGATCTGAGAATAGGGCGCGGTCAGCAGATACAAAAAGCTGCCGGCCAGGCCGCAGATCAGGTAAAACAGCAGGTAGCGGCCATGTCCCAGGGTATCCTCCACATTGTCCCCAAAAATGTACAGGGTCCACATGTTGGCGATCAGATGCAGCCAGCCGCCATGCAGAAACATGGTGGTGAACAAGGGTAAATGGATACTTAGCAAGTCCCGCGGGGATTGATGCCACAGGGCCAGGAATTTGGCCGGAATAAATCCCAGGATGTTGATTAACTCCCGGAGATAGGGCCCGCTAGCGATTTCTAACAGGAAAAACAGGCAGTTGATCGCAATAATAATGTAATTGACATAAGGGGTCCGTTGCGAAGGGATGTTATCGTGTAACGGAATCATTATGTTGAAATTTTAAGTTTTTTTCTGGTCCTAAGCAACCTTTAATCGAGATTTTAATCAGGCTGATTGGTTAATAAATGTTTGCCCCCCGCGGCCCGGGCGACCGGGGCATCCTGTAGAAAGTGGTCCCGTGGCAAGGCATCATCGGCCAGGACGTAGACCCGGTTGTGGATGGTCCAAAGTTCTTTTAATTGCTCTGGGGAGATCAGGTAGTTTTTTTCCGGGGGGACGGGGAAGCCGAACCGGGGGACACCATTGCGTTTTACCATCAAAATCGGCCGTTGGGCATAGAAGCGTAGGCTGGCCCCGTACTCAAATTCCTCGATGCTTTCCATGATGACTACATCCGTGGGGCCGGCATGTTGCCGGATATATTCTCCCATTAGACGGTCGCTCAGGTTGGGCGATAAGACCACCATACACTGAAAGGTAAAGTAGAGGGTTGCCAAGGCGGTGGTTCCCATGGCCAACAGGCAGAGACGGGGCCGCCGGAGCCAACCGAGCAGGGCGCTCAGCAGAGCCAAGGCCGGAAGCCAGTACTTAATCTGGTGGGCAATGGGACGCAATAGCTCGAACATCCCTAAGAACTCCCGGCGATTATCGCTACAGACCTGTTCAAACAGCGGCACCAGGGCGGCCATGCTGAGGGTCATCAGCGGTAACAGGGCTAAACTGGTGGCCATGGGCCAATCGCGGGGGTTAGCCAGAAACTGCTCCAATCGCCACCCCAGCACCAGAGCCAGGGGGGGCAGGGCGGGTAAAGAATAATATTCGATGCGCAGCGAACAGAGGGTGAAAAAGCCCAACACCACCGCGGCCCAGATGATTAATAAGGCCGGTCCCTGGTTTGCGCGACGGAGCGGAAACCACTGGCGTGGCCAGACGCGGACCAGGGCGGCGGGCAGGAAAGGAGACCAGGGCATCAGCCAGATTAACACAAACAGCCAAAACATCGGGATTGAAAAGCCGACAATATCGAGCGGCACCCGCTGGCCCAGAAAGCGCCCGATCTGTTCGTTGACTACATGATAATACAAAAATCCTGGATTTTGGAGTTCCATACCAATAAACCAGGGTAGGGTTAATAGCAAGAACAGGATCAGTCCCCCAGGATGCCAAAATATCCGCCACTGGCGAAAGTCGGCCAGCAAAAGGCCAAATAACCCGACAATGGCGAGCGGAAACAGCAGGCCGATAAAACCTTTGCTGAGCAGACCGATTGCCAGGCAGAGATGAAAGGCCAGGGCATATAGCGGGCGGGGCTGCTGTTGCCAGCGCAGGAAAAAATAGATCCCCCAGGCCAGGGTCAGGGTGATCAGGTGGTCGGTGAGCAGTTCTTCATGCAAGATAAAAAAGCCGATAGTGGTAAGCAGAATGACCCCGGCCAGCCATCCTACCCGGCGGGAAAATAGTAAACTACCGATCAGAAAGGTGGCCAGGAGTTCCCCCAGGGCCAGACCAAAGGTAGGCAAACGGGCGGCCCAGTCTGAGACCCCCAAGAGCTTAAAGGTAATCAGGTTGAGCCAGTACAGCATCGGCGGTTTATCCACATAAGGGGCGCCGTTGAGGATGGGCGTCAACCAGCGGCCGGAGTTTAGCATCTCCTGGGGAATGAGGGCGTACATGGCCTCGGAGCGGATCAGCGGTAACTGCCCCAGGGTAGGCAAAAAAACGGCCAGCCCCAGCAGTAGCAGGCTCAGGCCGGCACCTAAGCTTTTGCGGGTCTCAATGCTCAAAATGGGTAATCCAATCCCATGAATACGGCGCTGCCTTCTTCGCCGAATCCGAATTCGACATGACCTACCACTTGCGGCCGCACCGATGCCCGCAAGGCCAGTCCACCGGAGGCTTTTAGGCTCCTGAAATTAAATTTGCCGATGGTCGGAAAGACCTTGCCCATATCAAAGAAAGGGGCGGCTTCCCAGTGGCTGATAACTCCGAAATGGCTCAACCGAAAGACCTCAAAACGCTGTTCCAGGCTAAAAGCCACCATATTCCGATCAATGAAGCGCCATTCGCCATAGCCGCGATTGCTGAAAAAACCTCCTAAGTGCGGCCATTCATAAAAGGGCGTATCTTTTTGGCGCAGCAGGAATTCGCCTTCTAACCGCACCGCGGTAACAAACCGCCGATCTGCGTCCCAGGGTTGAAAGCCTTTAAAGATAATTCCGACCCGGTCAAAGGAAGCATCGCTGCCCAAGGCCTTGGCCGCGGTTTCCCCATAGAAGCTGGCCAGTAATCCACAGGTGGACGTATCCTTGAGGTCGCGGGTATCATAATTCAGCGTCAGACGGTGAACAAAAGTGATGTTGCGTCGTTGTTGCATCACCTCGGGAAATAATCCTCTGGTCGGGGGCAGAGTGGGGAGGTGTTTGTCGCTCAAAGTGGTCATGGTCAGGCGTTCCTGCCAACGCAGTTCCAGTCGCTCGGTGAACAGATAGCCCAGATGTCCCAAGGCTTCCCGGGTGCGGGAGGTATAACTGGTTTCGTCAGCCTCGTTACTGTGGTTGCCAAAGCCATAAAACCGGGGGAAATAATCGCTGTTATAGTTCAACAAGCAGCCATAGGACCAATCTTTGGCCCCCACGGATTGGTTATCATAGAAAAATTCGTATTCCGCATTGGTCCCGGTAGATTGGCTAGCAATCAGCCGGTATTGCACCTCGGAATTGGGATAGGCCAGGAGCCGGAAGGCAAAGACCGTCCCATCTTTTTCATTATAGATCACCGATGGGGCCAGGATTAAGCCCATCGCCTGATCATCGCGAGGGAAGATCCACACCGGCAAGAAACCGTAATCATTGCCAGAATCAGGTTCGGTGGCGATTACCGGCAACGGGAAGAGGGTGGTTTCGATCTTGCCGTCGGTACGTTGCACGGGCAGTGGGGGAGGAACTACCGCGGCCGGTACCTTCATGCTGCAACTACTAAACCCGAGCATCAGCAAGATCAGATAGAGGAGCAGACCAAAGTCTCGATGGGCCACGTGACTCCCCCTGGCTCAGGGCCTTAAGAGATATTCCAACGCAGCATTTCCCATAGGTCCTTAAGGTCTTTACCCAAGGTTCGCACCACCGTTGGCTCGAAGCCGGAGTGCATCATGCATTGTTGGCAGCGCCGGTCCCGCCCGACCCCGTAGCGCTCCCACTCGGTCCGGGTCATAAATTCTTCATAGGTCGGGTAATGCGCATCCATAAGCTGGTAGCAGGGCGACCGCCAACCTTTAGGGTTGCGGGTGGGGTTGGCCCAGGGAGTACATTGATACTCCCGTTCACCCCGCAGAAATTGCAGGTACAGAGGCGAATCGTAAAATTTGAAATGGTGCACGTCGTCGGTCAGGCGGGTAAATTTTTCCTTGATTTCCTCGCGGCTTAAAAATAATTCCGGGCTCACCCCCTCAAAACTAAAAGCCGGGGAGGCCAGGAGGCCATCAATATCTAGCTGGGTCAGGTAAGCAAACAGGATTTCAATTTCCTGGACATCAGTCTGTTTGTAAATGGTGGTATTCGTACAGACCTGAAAACCCTGGCGTTTAGCGGCCTTGATCGCTTTAATAGCCTGATCAAAAACCCCGGGGCGCCCCACGATCAGGTCGTGGGTCGGTGCCAAGCCGTCCAAATGGACACTTAGAGTCAAATAATTGGACACCGGCAACTTGGGCAAAGACTTCTCCAGCAATAGGCCATTGGTGCACAGATAGATGTGCTTGCGGCGGTGGATCAACTCCTGGATCAGCTCAAAGACGGGTGGATAAAGCAGAGGTTCACCGCCGGTGACCGTCACCACTGGGGCACCGCATTCGGCCACCGAGGTTAAACATTCCTCCAGAGACATCATCTGTCCCAGAGTTTCCCGGTATTCCAGGATGCGACCGCAGCCCTGACAGGCCAGATTACATAAATGGGTTGGCTCCAGCATGAGTACTAGCGGGAACTTTTCCTGGCGTTGAAGCCGTTTCTCTATCAAATAAGCGATTAAGGAAAGATCAAGGCTTAAAGGGAAGCGCATGATCGGCCTCCTATAATGGTTGGCAGGGGATAAGCGACATCATAGCCACCAAAACCAGAGAAATCAGGATTAGCTAGTTTTCATCCGGGAAATCCGAAATTCCCTCGCCCTGCTCGTGGGGAAAGGGTTAGGGTGAGGGATTATTACTTTTGATTTCCAAGGTTTATTCACCCTCACCCTGGCCCTCTCCCTCAAGGGAGAGGGAAAATATGAGGTTTCCGGATGGTCGCTCGCTAGCTGATTATCATCCCCCAGTTTAACGTTGTTTCGTTTTACTTCACATAGCCGTGCTCTTGGAACCAGCTAATGGCGTCCTGCAGGGCCGCTCGGATCGGGGTCTGGGGGAGGCCTAACTCTGCTACGGCCTTCCGGCTGTCGAAATACATGAATTTTTTGGCCATTTTAACCGCGGCGAGGGGGATGCGCGGCGGGCGATGACTGACCCAGTTAGCCCAAGCCTCGCTGATATAAGCCAGCCCCAGGATCGGATAATAAGGCAGCCGCCGGCGCGGGGCCGGCCGTTGACTGAGTTCGGCCAGGATCTGAAAAATCTCGGACAGGCTGAGGTTCTGGTATCCCAAGATATATTTTTCCCCGACGCGGCCGTGCTCTTCTGCCAAAATATGGCCGCGCGCTACATCTCGGACATGAATCAGGTTAAGCCCGGAATCCAGATAAGCCGGCATCTGGCCGTTTAAAAAATCGACGATCATCTTTCCCGTGGGAGTGGGGCGATAATCCCAGGGTCCGACCGGGGTGCTGGGATTGACGATCACCAGCGGCTGCCCTTGCCGGGCAAATTCCAAAGCTACCTGCTCGGCCAGGAACTTGGATTTTTTATAATGCCCGACCATATCGGCTAAAGTTACCGGCGTGGCCTCGGTTCCGGCGGTGCCGTCGCCGGGGTTGCCCAGGGTGCCGACGGTGCTGGTATAGACCACCCTTTCCAAGCCGCAATCAACGGCTGCCTGGAGAATGTGACGGGTACCCTCGACATTGGTGGCATACATCTCCGGGGGATGGGGCACCCACAGGCGGTAATCGGCGGCAACGTGAAAGAGATGACTACAGCCCTGCAGGGCAGTTTTTAAGGACTCCGGCTGGCGCAGATCCCCCTGAACAACCTCGACTGCCAGCCCTTGCAAGGCCGGATGATCGGGCTGCCGGGCCAGCACCCGGACCTGACGGCCATCCTTTAGAAGTTCTTGCACCAGGGCACGGCCGACAAAGCCGCTGCCCCCGGTCACCAGAGTTTTTGCCATTATTGCTGCTTCCGGGCCTGGAGATATTGTCCCAGGGCCATCAGCGGAAAACAATCCCGGTACAGATGATAACGGATCATGAAGTGTTGCGGGAAGCCGGTCCCGGTAAAATAATCTTCCTCCCAGCGGCCTTCGGCATTCTGGGTTCTGACCAAATATTCGATGCCTTTCCGGACCTCGACGGAGTTGACTTCCCCCGCGGCCATCAGGGCCATCAGCGCCCAGGCGGTCTGGGAGGCCGTACTGGCTCCCCGGCCCCGCAATTGCGGGCGGCGGTAGGACTCACAGGTTTCTCCCCAGCCGCCGTCAGGATTCTGGCAACCCTGCAGCCAGGCCACCGCCTGGCGGATGTAAGGTTGGCTCATATCCTCACCGATGCTCTTCAGGCCCAATAACACCGACCAGGTGCCATAGATATAATTAACTCCCCAACGTCCCCACCAACAGCCATCCGGCTGCTGGGTCTGGCGCAGGAAAATGTAGGCCCGGGCCGCGGCCGGGTGGTCCAACGTGTAGCCATAAATCCCCATCATCTCCAGGATACGGCCGGTCACATCTTCCGTAGGAGGATCGATCAGGGCCTTTAAGTCGCCGAAGGGAATGCTGTTCAGCCAGTCCTTGGTGTTATCAATGTCAAAGGCTGCGAAGCCGCCATTTTTACATTGCAGGCCCAAACACCAGGCAATACCACGATCCAGAGCAGATTGGTGCTGATTCGGATCAATCAACCCCTCTTTAAGGGCCATCAACACGACTGCACTATCGTCAATGTCCGGATACCAGTTGTTGACAAATTCAAAGGCCCAACCGCCGGGGGCCAGGTCCGGTTTTTTAATCGACCAGTCCCCGCGCACCAAAATCTGCTGGCGCAGCAGCCAATCGCCGGCCTTGACCAGGGCCGGATGCGACCGCGGACAACCCGCGGCGGCTAACGCCCTGACGGTCAGCGCCGTATCCCACACCGGAGAAATACAAGACTGTAACCGGATACTGTCCTGTGCCGCAATGGTAAAAAACTCCAAGGCCGCCAGCCCGCGGCGAATGACCGGATGATCGTTGTCGTAACCCAGGTAATGGAGTGCCAGAATGGAATTGAGCATGGCCGGTTGGATACCGCCCCAATCCCCGGAATCTTCCTGGTGTTCCAAAATCCAGGACTCGGCTCGGTGCAGGGCCAAGCGCCGGAAAGGATGTAATGGCCAGCTCTGATAAAATTTTAACATTCGGTCCAGAAGGACAAAGATATTATCCAGGCTCAGGCCATTAGGCTGCCACTGCACCACGTGGTCCCGAAAACCTTCAGCCGGATCACTAAATAATTCCCCGACTCCTAGTTCCGGCGGGACGTGAACTACCGGCTGTTTGGCCATCACCACCGACAAGGGGACAATGGTGGCCCGGGACCAACTGGAAAATTCGTAGATACTCAATCCGCTCCGGGGAGGGAGGAGGATAAATTCTACCGGTAAAGTGGGGACACCGGCCCAACTGACCTGGCCAAACAGGGCTAAAAAAATGCGGGTAAAAACCCGGCTCTGTAAAACTCCGCCGCGCTGCTGAATGAAGGCTCGGGCCCGCTTTAGGGCCGGGTCTTGGGAGGAGTAACCGGCCAGTTTCAGGGCCTGGTAGGCTTCTACGGTAGTGCTCAGGTTGCCGCCATCCCCATAATAGATCGACCAACCGCCGTTATCAAGCTGCCGCTGCGCAATATCATGGGCCAGAGCAGCAATTTTCCGTGGTTCGGCTAATCCCAACAGATAGAGGAGCATCAAATATTCGGCCGTGATGGTAACATTGGACTCCAGCTCCGCCCACCAATAGCCTTCCCGATTTTGCAGATCCAGCAAGGCCTGGCCAGCTTGAGCTGCGGCCTTGGCTGCTGCCTCGGCCAACGACTCGGGGACCTCGAACCATGTGGTTGGCTCGGGCACCACAGAGTACTGCAACCCTTCACCCATTCTGTTTGCCTCTACCTCGTATAAATTATGTATGGGAAATTTAACGTATTATTTTATCATATATTGAGCATCAATTCAAAAAAATTTTCCAAAAGAAACCTAAGTCCAATAATTAATCTAATTAATTTAAAGATTAACGATGGATTTTCTGAAATCGTTTTTGCCATTCCTGGCCGTATAGACATGCTGTGGTAGATAAGTTACACTTATTAACCTTTTTTGCCAAGAGAGCAATGAAATTATGGATTATCGTAACCGCTTGTAGCTCTTATGTCGATACCGCGGCCCACGCCTCAGAAAGTCGTTCCCGCCCTGCTCAAACAGGAAGACGGGCTTCGGATCATCCGCCTGAGCGGTTCACCCGCTGAGCTGGGTTACGCCCATGGCCGTTTATTGGCCCCGGAAATTCATGAAATAAAGCGCGGTCTGCTGAATTATTTGGCGAAAATCACCGCCTGGGCCGGAGGCTGGCCCCTTTATCTGGGACTGGCGTTACTGGCCCGGCGCTTCCGGCCCTTTATTCCTGGTCCTTATTGGGAGGAGATGCAAGGCGTGGCAGCCGGGGCCGAGATAGGCGTTTATCTGATCTTATTGCTTAATGTCTTTGATGACTTGGCCCAGAATTTGCCGCGCTGCTCGGCCCTGGCGGCCAGGAGCAATGATGGTAGGAACAGCTCCTGGTTATTGGCCCGAAATCTGGATTACGCAGTTTTTACTGAGGTTATGGTCCGGCTGCAGACGGTCTTCCTGCTTTATCCCGCCGGTGGACTGCCGCTCTTATCGGTGGCCTGGCCGGGGTTTGTCGGGCTTTATTCCGGCCTGAATCAGAGTCAGGTAGCGCTGGCCCAGCTCTCGGCGATGACGGTGGACCGTACCTTTAAGGGCTGCCCGGCCGGGATCCGGAATCGCCAGGCCTTGGAACAGGGCCACAACCTGCCCGAAGTGGCCTGCTGGCTCACTGCCGGCCCCCGCACCACGGGCAATAATCTTATGCTTTGTAGTCCCGAGGACGCCGTGGTGCTGGAGTTGTCGGCCCGCTGCTGGGAGCCGCGGCCGGCCACCCAGGGCCTGATTATTGCCACCAATCATTACCAGAGTGTTGGCATGCAATCTCTCAAAGGCCGGTTCCCGACCCGTCCCCCTTTTTCGCCCCTTTCTCCCTGGCATTTTACCGAGGCCTATAGCCAGAGCCGCCAGCGGCGCTTGGAGGAATTAGCTGCGTCTGGCGTAGAGATCAGCAAGGCGCAGGCCATGCTGGCTGACCCCCAGGTGGCCAATCCAGGGACGGTGACCAGCATTATTTTCGAACCTCAGGACTTAAACTTGTGGCTGGCGCAATCGCTGACCCCCCCGGTGGCCACCGGCCCTTGGCGGCGGCTGAGCCAACTATTCTCAGATTCAGGCCCCGATATCGAACCAGTGCCAGACTAGTTATTGTGGCGTCTAAAGGTTTAATGAGCATCAGCAATAATATCTG
>Ga0164318_10007531_pt1 | contig 10544 bp, 14 predicted proteins | sample GuaBasSedimGuay9_FD_113734 | JGI IMG/M metagenome (GOLD analysis project Ga0164318, IMG submission 113734) | Subseafloor sediment microbial communities from Guaymas Basin, Gulf of California, Mexico - Guay9, Core 4571-4, 0-3 cm | ecosystem: Environmental > Aquatic > Marine > Hydrothermal vents...
AAGCTCATTCGCAATTTGCGATGCGGCAATATGCGCGATTTTAATATCATCCCGCTGCGGCTCAACTTCAATTAAAGTTGTGTTATAAATAAGAAATCCACCGGGAACTATTGTCGGTTCAAATCTTTCCATCGAAAGACGGTTCATCGCAATAACTACATTCGGCGTTGTAACAACAGGCATTCCAACCCTTTTGTCGCTTGAGACAACAACTGAACAATTGCAAGTACCGCCGCGCATTTCCGGCCCGTAAGAAGGAATCCAGGAAACTTCTTTTTTTTCTTCGAGCCCTGCATATGCGATAACTTTTCCAAGAAATAAAATTCCCTGTCCGCCAAAACCGGCGCAAATAATTTCATAAGTCATTTTTCACCTCCGAATCTGCGCGTTCATCTCTAAAAACACCAAGAGGGTATTCCTTAATCATTTTATCAGCAATCCAATCCATAGCTTCCGGTGGAGACATTCCCCAATTAGTAGGGCAGGGAGATAATACTTCGACGAGACTAAATCCTTCACCTTTTGCCTGTAAATCAAAACTTTTCTTAACGGCTTTCTTAGTTCTGTTAAGATTCGCTATTGAATCGAGAGATGTTCTTTCAATATATCTTGGCGCTTTTGTTGTGGCAAGCATTTCACAGACCTTAAGAGGATGACCGGCAAAATGAGGGTCTCTGCCGAAAGGGGAAGTGGATGTTTTTTGTCCGACTAGTGTTGTGGGCGCCATTTGACCGCCTGTCATTCCATAAACAGCGTTGTTAATAAAAATCACGGAAATATTTTCACCACGTGCCGCTGCGTGAACAATTTCTGCTGTCCCCGCTGAAGCAAGATCTCCATCACCCTGATAAGATACAATAATTAATTCCGGATTGGCTCGCTTGAGCCCGGTTGCAGCCGAAGGTGCACGTCCGTGCGCCGCTTGAATATGATCGGTGTTAAAATACCAATATGCAAACACCGCGCAGCCAACAGGAGAAATAAAAATAGTCCTTTCAAGCAAATTTAACTCTTCAAGGGACTGAGCAATCATTTTATGAACAATACCATGTCCGCATCCAGGGCAGTAATGCATAGTTTTATCGTTCAGTCCTTTTGGTTTTTTAAATATTTTTTCCATAGTCGTGCCGGGTATTATCTAAATTGCAGGCACTCGGAGGAAATTTGCTATATGAGCAAATTAAATTTCAGAGTGCTTGTATATTATAATTTATAAATATCTTTTTACATTGTCATACATTTCTATTGGCGTGGGTACTACTCCACCGCACCTGCCAAAAAAATGTACCGGTTTGGCTCCGTTAACCGCCAGACGCACATCTTCAACCATTTGCCCCATAGACATTTCACAGACGAAAAAGAATTTTGCCTGTTTGATTTTTGATTTTATTGCTTCATTAGGGAAAGGCCAAAGAGAAACAGGCCTGAGAATACCCGCTTTAATTCCTTCCTCACGCAATTTATCCACAACGTTTCGCGCAACTCGTGAAATTAAGCCGTAAGCTATAATTATTATTTCCGCGCCATCGGTTAAATACTCTTCAAATCTCACTTCATTTTTTTCTATTAAAGCATATTTTTCATAAAGTTTATGAATATGTTTTTCCATCGTTTCAGGATCAAGAAGAATCGATGTGATGATCTTTGGTTCATGATTTTGTGTTCCTGTAAGTGCCCAGTCGGATTTATCAATAAATTCGGTTTTAAGCTCTTTAAATTCCACCGGCTCCATCATTTGACCAAGATTGCCTTCCGCGACAAGCATCACAGGCACCCTGTATCTATCGGCAATATCAAAAGCGTCATAAGTTAAATCCGCCATTTCCTGAACTGACGAGGGAGCTAAAACCACGAGCCGATAATTCCCGTGACCTCCGCCTTTCACTACCTGAAAATAATCTGCCTGTTCGGGACTTATGTTGCCGAGCCCGGGACCGCCGCGCATTACATTTACAATGACACATGGGACTTCCGCGCAGGCAATGTAAGAAATCCCCTCCATCATCAAACTTATTCCGGGTGAGGAAGACGTAGTCATTGCCCGCGCGCCAGCCGATGCGGCGCCATAAACCATATTGATAGCTGACACTTCAGTTTCCGCTTGAATATAGGCACCGCCGGGGATTTGTGGCAGCTTTCTTGACATATATTCTGGAATTTCACTCTGAGGAGTTATCGGATAACCAAAATATAATTTGCATCCGGCGCGAATCGCTGATTCCGCAACAGCCTCATTCCCTTTCATTAAAACTTTCTTACTCATTTTGCGTGTTCCCGATTTATTTGTAAACTTCAATCGCATTATCCGGACAGGTTAACGCGCACGATTTACAGCCGATGCACCCTTCGCCGAGATATTCAGCGGGGTGATAACTTTTATCATTAAGACCTTTGCTTATGATTATAACATTTTTCGGACAAATGCGTACGCATAAGCCGCAACCTTTGCAAACATTTTTATTTATTTTGATTTTTGGCATTTTGCTTATGATAAATTTGTAAATTTTTGTTCCCAGGGCTGAATCATATTCTTTGATAAAACCATTATTGGAATTGCAAACTCCTCCTCCATTTCCGGCTTGTAATAATCTTCCATTACAGTCAAAAATTTTAAAGGATATCTTTCTAATTGCTTTATTTGTTCAACTCCCTGTTTGATATCCTCAATAGTCGTTTGATTCATCAAATGAGGATTAGCAATTATCCCATTTACAGGCAGTCGCGCGCGAACGGAAATTTGTTCTGCCATCGCGAGCGTGTCTTTGTTTTTTTCATTAAATGGACGAAAAGGATTTACAACAAGCCATAAATTTATTTTTTCGTCCTTGAGCTGTTCATTGAATCTTGAAAGCACAGTTCCACCATAATCGCTCCCGCCAAGGTCAAAAACCACCAATGTTTCTTTTTGTGCAAAGACTTCAAGTATTTCAGGCGCCAAAGCGGGTAAATCGGCGTTTTCAAATCCTTTTGCACCGGAAATTATTTTTATTCCTTTGGCAGCAAGTTCATTTCGTTTGTCACGAGACCTGAAATAAAGGTTCACAATGTCAAGATCAACAAGAATTACTCGTTTCTTCTGTTCTGCTGCAAGCTCAATCGCGATATTAACTGACACCTCGGTTTTTCCGGTGCCGAATGCTCCGCAAATAGCGGTCAGTCGCCTTTTACCAATCATTTTTGTTAACAGTAATTTCTGCTGTATCATAAAAGAAATAATATCAAAATAACGTTTTTTTGGCAAGAGGGTGCTATTTATTATTTATCATTTATTATTTATTAACTTTTTGGTATAATAATCAAATAATTATTGAAATAAAATTTATTATCTTTTCACATATTCCATAATAAGGAGCTAAAATGGCTGAACAACTCGAAAATTTATTAAAAAAAATACAGGATGAAGCTGTTACTAAAGCAGATGAAACCGCTAAACAGAAATTGAGCGATGCAGAAAAAAAATCAGCTGAAATTATTGCCGCTGCAGAGAAAAAAGCAGAGTCAATTGTTATTGAAGCAGAACAAAAAGCGGAACAGTTTGCTGAAAATGGGAAAAAATCCCTCGAACAGGCCGCACGTGATGTACTCATCTACCTTAGAAAATCTATCGATAAACAATTCGAAGAACTGATTAGAAAATCCGTGCCGGAAATTATTCCTGTCGAAGTCGTACAGGAAATCCTGATTAAACTCGCTACTGAAGCTCGTACAAAAGGAACAAGCGCGGAAGGGATAAGAATCTTTCTTAGTCCGAATGAGTACAAATCATTAACAGATTTCTTTATGAAACGCTTTCACGAAGAAGTTAAAAAAGGCGCAGAATTTCATCCTATGCCGGGTATTAAAGCCGGATTCAGAATTTGCCTTCGCGATAAAGACGTAGAATATGATTATAGTGACGATGTGATCGTGCAAATGCTGAGTAATCTAATTAGCCCGGTACTTGACGAAATCCTTAAAAAAGCAGTTGAAGAAAAATAATCATAAACAAAATTCAATTAAAAAATTAAAACTTTGATGTTGAAAATTTCTTGTTGAATATTGAATATTAAATTTTAATATATTTGTAATGAGCAGCTATCCTTATTTTATTTCTACTCTCCCTTCTCTTGCCTTTGGCGAAGTACCGCCAATGTCAAGTAATGAGTTTATTGAAAATTCACGGCAATGGATTTCCATCGATGATTGGAAAGCGTTAAAAAGTGCGGCTTCCGGCGGAGAAAATCAAATAAAAAATCCAGCCGGAATTTATTGGAAAAATTGGGAAGAAACTTTACTAAATTATCTCGCGGCTGCTCGTGCAGCAAAACTCGGTAAAGATCAAACTCCATATTTGAATAAATCGGGAAGCGCGGACTCTTTGATGAAATCGGCTGTTCAGGAAGCCGTTAAAGCTGAAAATCAGCAAAAAGCGGAAGAAATTATTGATAAGTTGAGATGGGCTTTTCTGGATGAACTTTCCGCGACGCATTCTTTTGATTTTAATGTCGCGCTAAGCTATTTGTTGAAATTGAAAATTTTAGAAAGATGGGCCTCTCTTGACGAAGAAACCGGAAAAGAAGCTCTTAATAAAAGTATTGAAAAACAGGAAAAATAAACCTTAAATTATAAATCAATATGAGTCAGAAAAAAGGAAGAATTGTTGCAGTTAACGGAAATATGATTACCGTCGAATTCGATACCAGCGTTATTCAAAATGAAGTGGCTTACGCTGTGCTCGGGGATAAAAAATTAAAAGCTGAAGTTATTCGCATTAGAGGAAATCGCGCCGACTTACAGGTGTTCGAAGATACCCGCGGATTGACTATCGGTGATATCACCGAATTCTCAGGTGAGATGCTTTCCATTGAGCTCGCTCCGGGATTGCTTACAAAAGTTTTTGACGGATTGCAAAATCCTCTGCCGGAACTCGCTGAAGAATGCGGATTCTTTCTACAGCGCGGTACTTATCTCCCCGCCCTTGATGGTGAAAAGAAATGGGACTTTACTCCTGTGGCTAAACCGGGCGATGATGTCGTTGCAGGTTCTGTTCTCGGCTCGGTACCGGAAGGTATTTTTGATCATAAAATTATGACTCCTTTTGACATCAACGGTCAGTGGAAAGTTAAATCCATAGCAGAAAAAGGCGAATATAATATTAAAGAAATTATCGCTGTTATTACTTCCCCCAACGGTGAAGATAAAGAAGTCAAAATGCTTAGAAAATGGCCGGTTAAAATCGCCCTTAATGCTTATGAAGAAAGATTACGCCCGCTTGAACCTATGGCTACGCAATGCAGAATTATTGATTCCTTTTTCCCGGTATCAAGAGGCGGAACTTATTGTATTCCGGGCCCGTTCGGTGCGGGAAAAACCGTCCTCCAACAGGTTACAAGCCGGTTCGCTGATGTTGATGTCGTTATTATCGCCGCCTGCGGTGAGCGCGCGGGAGAAGTGGTTGAAACTCTCCGCGAATTTCCTGAACTCGAAGACCCGAGAACAGGAAAATCGCTTATGGACAGAACTATTATTATTTGTAATACAAGCTCTATGCCGGTCGCCGCGCGTGAAGCCTCGGTTTATACCGCCGTTACTATCGCGGAATATTACCGCTTGATGGGATTGAATGTTTTAATGCTGCCGGACTCAACTTCAAGATGGGCACAGGCTCTTCGTGAAATGTCAGGCCGTCTTGAAGAAATCCCCGGCGAAGAAGCTTTCCCGGCTTATCTTGAGTCGATTATCGCGGCTTTTTATGAACGCGCGGGCGTGGTGAAACTTCACGATGGTTCTACCGGCGCGGTTACTATCGGCGGAACTGTCAGCCCGGCAGGCGGAAATTTCGAAGAACCGGTTACTCAGGCAACATTGAAAGTTGTTGGCGCGTTCCTCGGCCTCTCTCGTGAACGATCGGACGCAAGGCGTTATCCGGCAATCGATCCATTGGAAAGTTGGAGTAAATATCCTAACGCGGTAAATGACGAACAGGTCGCCTTCGCTAAAGCTTTATTGAGAAGAGGGAATGAAGTCGATCAGATGATGAAAGTGGTTGGTGAAGAAGGAACCGCTTTGGAAGATTTTATTATTTATCTTAAAAAAGAATTTCTTGATGCGGCTTATTTGCAGCAGGACGCTTTTGATGTTGTCGACTCATCATGTTCGCTTGAGCGCCAGAAATACGTTTTAAATAAAATCGATGCAATTTTAAAGAAAGAATTTGAGTTTGAAAGTAAAGATTCCGCAAGAAGTTATTTTCTGGAATTAACGCAGCTTTTCAAAAACTGGAACCCGTGCCCGTGGGAATCTGATGAATTCAAATCCGCGGAACAAAAAGTTGACGAAAAACTAAAATTTTAGACACGGATTTCACAGATTTTCACGAATTAAAAGCTTAATCAAGAAGAACACAAAAAAAAATTAAAAACGAAATTCATAGATTAACACGAAATTAATATATCAAAAATAAAATTGGTGTAAATCAGTGAAATCAGTGTCAAAAGATTTATTGAAAATAGAATTAATTAAAACCGATATTACTAAACTGAACGTTGACGCAATAGTTAACGCGGCAAATAAATCTTTACTCGGCGGCGGGGGAGTTGACGGCGCAATTCATCGCGCTGCCGGACCAGGTCTGCTCGATGAGTGTAAAAAACTTAACGGCTGTGAAACCGGACAGGCAAAAATTACAAAAGGATACAACCTGCCGGCGAAATTTGTGATTCATACCGTTGGACCCGTGTGGTCGGGCGGAAAAAGAAATGAGCCGGAATTATTAGCTTCATGTTACAGAACAAGTTTGCAACTTGCAAAAGAGCATGGAATTAAAACAATAGCTTTTCCGGCAATAAGTTGTGGAGTGTATCATTTTCCGAAAGAAGAAGCGGCTGAAATCGCCCTGCGGGAAATTAAAAATTTCCTAAACTCCCCTCCTTACCAAGGAGGGGTGCCCGACGGGCGGGGTGGTTCTTTAGAAAAAGTAATACTCGTCTGTTTTGACGATGAAATGCACGAAATTTATATGAAACTCACGAAAAAAACCACGAAAAACACAAAAAACTTTAACCACGAATTAACACGAATAGACACTAATTAAAAAAAATTACTAAATTAATTTATTAGTTATGAATTACATGGAAAAAACTAAACTAAAACAAAAGAATAAATTTTATTATTCGTGTTTATTAGTGTCCATTAGTGGTTAAAAAATATTATTATGTCCATTAGTGATTAAAATTAGAGATATTAGTGTTAAAACATGAAAACTTTGCTTTTTATATTCCTTTTTACTTTTACCGCTCTTGCGACTGAGCAGTACTATGCGGAAAGTGCGACTTTTTCCCTTAACGGGCAAAATGAGAACATGTATTCGGCTGAATCAGAAACATTTTCGATAACTATACCGGCAGAAGAACAGAATGTTTATTCAGCTGAATCGGCTGTATTTGAATTAACGGGAATTAATGAAATTCCCGAACCGAGCTTGATTTATTGTTTATTATTTGCAGGTTGCTATTTATTAGTTAAGAATTATGATAAAATATGAAATTATTATTTATTGGAGCGAGGATGATCAAGCCTTTATTGCGGAAACACCGGAATTGGCTGGTTGCTTTGCAGATGGGGCAACTTATGATGAAGCAATTAAAAGTATGGAAGTTGTTATTGAAGAATGGATAGAAACAGCTAAACAATTAGGTAGAGAAATACCAAAGCCAAAAGGCAAACTTATGTACGCTTAATTTTGAATTAAGCAATCGATAAAAAATTATGAAAAAGAGAATATATACAGATACTTCAGTAATTGGTGGTTGCTTCGATGACGAATTTAAAAAAGGATCTCGTGCCCTTTTTAATATGTTTCGTTCGGAATTAGCAACAATCGTTATTTCTAATCTTACTTTGGCAGAATTAGAAAATGCACCGGAACCGGTACAAAACATTTTGAAAGAAATACCTGACACAAGCATAGAATACATTAATCTTACAGAAGAAGCTAAGGAATTGGCTAATAATTATTTAAATGAAAAAGTGGTTTCCAATAAATTTATCGTTGATGCTCAACATATTGCAATTGCAACTGTCAATCGTGTTGACGTTTTAGTTAGCTGGAACTTTAAACATATTGTAAATCTTAAACGTATTTATAGTTATAATTCTATTAATCTTAAAATGGGTTATCCGATATTGGAAATCAGAAATCCGTTGGAGGTGATAAATTATGAAGATTAATACTGTTGAATTTATGAGAAAATCGCGGGACAACCTCGCAAAAAAAATTTGTAATATGTCTTGGAAAGAAGAACAAGAATTCTTGAAAAAACATACTAAAAAATTTAAATATTTATTTTCAAACAATAATGCTTTACATATTTCTGATAATATTAATCAAGAATATAATATAAAAATCGAAAAAAAATAAACTTATATTCGCTTAAATTTATTTCCGTAATTAAAAATTATTTAATGCAATCATGATGAAAACTTTCTTTCTCTCTCTCTTTATCGTTTCTGTTTCTTTCGCCGATGTCGTCGAAAACGTCATCGTGGACACCTCGCAAGCGCCAAGCAATTATGTCGTGTCTTATGACTTAAATACTACCGGTGATTGGTATTATGTTGAAGCGGTACTTTCGGATAATGCTGGAGTAGATTATCAATTTGCGATTGGTGAATCTAAGAATTATAATAGGAGTAAAACGCCAAATTTACCGGTGGTTTTTGGACCTTTTTATAATGAATCTACAATTAATGCGTATTTAAATATAAGTAGTAATTATTCATTTTCATTTAAAATCGGAAGACCACTTTCAATTCAAAATGCTAAATTGAAAATTATTGCTTCAAAAGAAAAACCAGTCGGAAAATTGTGGCAAGAAATAACCGCAGCCGCTCCATGGAGCGGTCGAAGAGGTCTCCAAAGTGTAGTTTTTGACAATAAAATTTGGGTACTTGGAGGGCGGAATAGTAGTGATTATAAAAATGATGTATGGTCAAGTCCGCCGGAATGATAAAATTTTGGGATTTAATAAAATGACGAAAAAACAAAATATATTGCTTAAAGAAGTTAAAGATAATATTTTATCAGTAGAACCTTCTGCTGAAATTATTCTTTATGGCTCACGGGCACGTGGTGATGAAACCAATGATTCTGACTGGGACATTCTTGTTTTGGCGTCCAAGAAAAATGAAAAGAATTTGTTCGATTCTATCTTTGATTTACTTTATGAACTCGAATTAAAATATAATGCTGTTATTTCTCTAATTGTAAAAAAACGTGGGGAGTGGAATGAATTAAAATTATCTCCGTTTTATAAAAATGTTATGAAAGACGGTTTGAAATTATGAAAAAGCTGGATGAATACATAAAATACAGAATGAAACAAGCCAAACAAGCATTTGAAGAAGCTGAACTTATGGCAGAGCATAATCATTGGAACGCTTGTGTAAACCGACTTTATTATTCTTGTTTTAATGCTGTAAATGCTTTGCTCATAAAAAACGAATTAAGTTCATCAAAACATTCAGGTGTATTATCCTTATTCAATTTACATTTTGTAAAGACAGGAGAAATATTAAAAGAAGATGCTAAAATTTATAATAAACTATTTAATAAACGGAATGATAGTGATTATGTTGATTTCGTTGAATTTGATGAACAAACAGTTAAACCATGGATAAATCAAACACAAACTTTTATAAAAGTTATTGAAGAACAACTAAATTAATCAAATGATTTTGTAAAAAATAAAACTCGCGAAGCGCCCGGCGTATGCGGGGTAAAACTTAAAACTCGCAAAGCGCCCTGCGGATGCAGGGCGAAACCTAAATAAAAATATTATGCAAAAAGTCTACACAAGAGTTCTGCAAATCGCAGGTAATGTTATCACAGTCTCAGCAACAGGCATCGCTTACGGCGAACTCGCGGAAGTTAAAACTTCACGAGGTCCTTCTCTCGCTCAGGTAATTAAAACTCAGCACGACAGAGTCTCACTGCAGGTTTTCGCCGGTGCACGCGGAATCGCGACTAACGATGAAGTCAGATTTCTCGGCCATTCGATGGAAGTATCTTTTTCAAGTGATTTACTCGGAAGAATCTTTGACGGAAGTGGTGTGCCGAGAGATAAAGGACCAACACTCGAAGGCAACTGGGTGGAAATCGGCGGGCCTTCCGTTAATCCGGCAAAACGTATTATTCCAAAAAATATGGTGCGAACAGGAATTCCGATGATTGATGTTTTCAACACGCTCGTTGAATCACAAAAACTTCCCATCTTTTCCGTTGCCGGAGAACCTTACAACGAACTGCTCGCAAGAATCGCCATGCAGGCAGAAGTGGACATTATCGTTTTCGGCGGAATGGGACTGAAACACGATGACTACCTCTATTTTAAAGATACTTTCGATGAAGCCGGCGCGCTCGTAAGAACAGTTATGTTTGTTCATACCGCCGCCGACCCGACCGTAGAATGCCAGCTGGTTCCGGATATGTGCCTAGCTGTCGCGGAAAAATTCGCGCTCGACGGTAAACGCGTGCTTGTTCTTCTTACCGATATGACAAACTTTGC
>Ga0164318_10007532_pt1 | contig 10544 bp, 10 predicted proteins | sample GuaBasSedimGuay9_FD_113734 | JGI IMG/M metagenome (GOLD analysis project Ga0164318, IMG submission 113734) | Subseafloor sediment microbial communities from Guaymas Basin, Gulf of California, Mexico - Guay9, Core 4571-4, 0-3 cm | ecosystem: Environmental > Aquatic > Marine > Hydrothermal vents...
ACCGCTGGGACAGCCGCCAGCCGGCCTACCTGCGCCGCCTATCCACCGACTACGGCCTGCCTATCGTTGCCCTTCACAGCCCCTTTGCCGTCGCAGTGCCCGATTGGCCAGACGATCAACTGGGCCGGCTGCGGCACACTGTGGCGCTGGCGCGAGAGGTTGAGGTGCCAACGGTCGTGACTCACTTGCCGTTCCGCCTTCACGCCATCGTGGGTCACTGGCACGCCTACCGCCCGCGACGTTTCCTCCTGCCGGTGCCACTCCTCCGCCGCGAGCCCTACTATCACTTCCTGGACGATGGGCGGGTGGCGGGATTGGAGGACAAGGCAGGGATCACAATCGCTATCGAGAATATGCCGGTGCATCGTTTCTTGGGACTGCGGGTCAACGGTTACTGGTTCAACAGTCCGGCCGAACTGGAACGTTTCCCCCACCTGACGCTCGATACAACCCACCTGGGTACCTGGGGTTTGGACCCGCTGGCGGTCTACGAGCGACTGCGGGAGCGGGTGGCCCACGTGCATCTCTCCAACTACGATGGCCGGGAGCACCGTTCGCCGCCGGATGGCCACCTGCCCCTAGCGGAGTTGCTGCGTCACCTGGCCCGCGATGGCTACCGGGGGGCCATCACCATCGAGTGTCACCCCGACGCGCTGGACGCAGGGGACGAGGCGAGGTGTCTGGTAGCGTTGCGCCGGGCGTTGGCGTTTTGTCGAAGTCACTTTGAGATGAGGTGAACCAATGTCAGAGAAGCGTAAGTCCCGTAACATCTTCGTTGAAGCAGTGCCCAACCTGCCGATGGAGGAGCAGCCCACCGAACTGGTGGAGCGCAAAGGGGTGGGCCACCCCGACTCCATCTGCGACGCGATTATGGATGCCGTGAGCGTTGAACTATGCCGTGCCTACATAGACCATTTCGGGCGCATCCTGCACCACAACATTGACAAGGGGCTCCTGGTGGCCGGACGCACCAGTCCCGCCCTGGGCGGCGGCACCGTGGACGAGCCAATGCGTCTCATTTTCGGCGACCGTGCCACCTATGAGTACAAAGGAGTGCGCATCCCAGTAGGCGAGATCGCCGCGGCCACGGCTAAGAGTTGGCTGCGCGGTAACCTGCGCTTTGTGGACCCTGACGTTCACATGGTGTTCCAGAACGAGATCAAGCCCGGCTCGCCGGAACTGACCGACATCTTCGCCCGCGACGTCATCGGGGCCAATGACACCTCGGCCGGCGTGGGGTACGCGCCACTCTCGGAGACTGAGGAACTGGTCTTGGCGACCGAGCGTTATCTCAACTCCACCGCCTTCAAAGCCGCCTACCCTGAGGCCGGTGAGGACATCAAAGTGATGGGCTACCGCTTTGGCCACCATCTTACGTTGACCGTCGCGCTGGCCTTCGTAGACCGCTTCATCCCCGACGAGAAGACCTACTTCGAGCGCAAGGCGGCCATCCACGATGATCTGCAAACCTTCGTCGAGCGCCAGCGGAGGACGATTGATAAGATCACCGTGGACATCAACACACTGGACGAGCCGGGACGTGGCGCGGGTGGGATGTACCTGACGGTACTGGGCACTTCGGCCGAGGGAGGCGACGGTGGTCAGGTGGGGCGCGGCAACCGGGTCAACGGCGTCATCGCCTTTAACCGTCCCTCGACGACCGAAGCGGCGGCGGGCAAAAATCCCATCAGCCACGTGGGTAAGATCTACAACCTCCTGAGCCACGAACTCGCCAGCCGCATCTACCTGGAGGTCGAGGGCATTCGTGAGGTGACGGTCTGGCTGTGCAGCCAGATCGGCAAGCCGATTGATCGGCCCCTGATGGCCGCCGCCCAAGTCATTCTGGCCGAGGGAGTTGGTCTGGAGGACGTGCGCGATGCGGTAGCGGCGGTGATTGACCGCGAACTGAGCGGTATCCGGCACTTCACCCGGCGGCTGGCGCGGGGCGAGCTGGCGGTGTGGTAGGGGATGGGCGCAGCGAACTCCTTTTGATTATCCTCCGCAGCCAGGAGACGGCTGCCGGTTCGTACTTGCGCACCATGAGCACCGAGCAGGGAGCCCCATCCGCCACCTGGTCGGGTATGGAGCCGAACAGCAGGCTCTTCAGAAACCATTCCTCCGAGGCTCCGATAACGATCAGGTCGCAGCCCGCCTGCTCCGTACTCTGTGTGGCCTCTGCTAAGATACCCTCTACAACGGAGGCATTGCGCTTCAAACTGAAGCCTACCTCTCTAGGAATCTCGCCCAGCACGTCCTCGACCAACTGGCGCAGGACATCCATCTCCACTTCCATATCTACCCCGTCCCCTGCGGGGAGAATGCGCAGCACCGTCAGGGAACCTTTCTCAACCCTGGCGACATCCCAGGCCAACCGCAAGGCCAAACGGGCATGTGGCCCACCGCCGACCGGGACGAGCACGTGTTTGATGTCTCCTACTCCCCGGTCGCGCAGCACGGCCACGTCGCATCTCGCCCCGTACACTACATCCTTGACCACGCTCCCTCTCACCCGTTGTGTTGTTAACTGACCACGCCAACCCATCAGAATCAGCCCCACGCCACCCCGCGCCTCGGCCACGCCCAGGATGCCAGATGAGACACCCCGCGCCGCCCGCAGCAGGGTGCGTACCGGTACTCCCTGTTCGTAAGCGCAATCAGCCACCCGTTTGAGCAGCGCTTTGCGCCCGTTCTCCTGCCTATCCAGAATATCCTGAGCCAACTCTAAGGGAGTCGCTGTCGGTATCTCGACCACAAACAGGGCGGCAAGGGTTGATTCCTCCCTCGCCCGACCCAGGATGACCGCCATCCTGGTCAGGCTCTCGACGGTCAAGGGGTTGGCAACCGGCACCAGGATCTCATGACGGGCTGCCTCCACTGTCTGAGCCGCGACCTCCACCGCCCGGCCCACCGGTCGGCGCAACTGATAGACGATCAGCCCCGCAGCAATCAACCCAATCCCCACCACCAGCGCGTGGAATTCGGTGAACGCCTCGACGATGATAATGCCTAAACAGCCCAGGATCGGCGTCACCGGGTACCAGGGGGTGCGGAAGGGACGCTGGTGGTCGGGGAACTTACGCCGCAACAGGATCACCGAGACATTGGTAAAAAAGACCAGGTACATGAATCCGAAGTTCGAGACGTAACTCAGGAACACCTCGTCGCCGGAGACGGCGGCGAGAACGATGAAGGCCCCGCTGACCAGGATGGCGGGCAGGGGGGTCTTGAGACGGGGATGGATGCGCGAGAGGAAGGCCGGCAGGTAACCGTCGCGGCTCAGAGCCAGAGATACGCGCGCTGCGCTCAGCAGCGCCGCGTTCAGCGAAGTGAGGGTGGCAATGATCCCGGCCAGGCCCAGCAGCGGAGCGCCCCAGCCGCCCAGAAAGTGGGAGGCAGCATCGGCCAGGGGGGTGGAAGAGGTTCTCATCAGCGAGGCCGGGATGACGCCCAGAGCGACAAAAGCAACAGCGCAGTAGACGACCGCGCAGATGAAGATCGTGCCCACAATGGCGATGGGGATGTTGCGCCCCGGGGACTTGGCCTCCTCGGCCGTGGTGGCGATCACCTCGTAGCCTACAAACATGACGTTGACCAGCGTCACGGCCTGGAAGACCTTAACCATATTGTTCAATAACCCTTCGTAGATGAAGAAGCCGCCGCCCTCGTAGAAGGTGGTCCAGGTAAAGCCGCCAGGCAGAACCAGCCCCAGGATCACAAAGAGGATCAGCGAGATCAGCAGGATGCCCGCCAACATGACCTGGGTGCGACCGGCCTCCTGGCTGCCCCGCAGGCTGATGACGGCGAAGATGACGATGAGAACCGCAGCCGTCAGAGGTACAGGCAGGAAGGGCAGGAATACCTTGAGGGAGTAAGCGGCCCCCACCGCTGACAGGGCACCGTAGACTATGTTGCTGAACCAACTCACCCAGCCCACGCTGAAAGGCAGCAGTCCCGTCGTGGCTGTGCTGATATAGGCATAGCCGCCGCCGGCGATGGGGAAACTGGAAGCCAGTTCCGCGTAGGACAGGGAATTGGGCAGAGATTGCAGTCCGGCGAGCAGAAAGACGAGGATCACCGCCGGGCCGACCAGCCCTGCTGCGTGGCCGGTGAGCACGAACACGCCGGCGCCCATAGTGCCACCGATGCCCAGCATCAGAATCTGGGTGAGACCCAGTGTGCGAATCAGTTGTTTCTTGGCCATTTCGATTGATCTCCTTTAGTGTGAGCGCATCGAGGTGGGGGATGGCTTGCCGCCCTTCTTCGACGAGGGCGTCGTGGTCGGAAAAAGCGCTTGTTGGGGTACACCTCAAGCCTTTGTTTTCACGGATTAGGCATCGAGCACCTGAGAATCACGAATTTCCCCGATGAGCGACCACGGTCCGGTCCAGGTGATACGCACCTGGGCCAATCGCCCTCGCCAGTCTTGCCCATCCTCGAAGAAGACTAATTTGTGGGTGCGGGTACGCCCCCACCAGCGGCCCTTCTTCTGCCCGACGACGAGTACCTCGACCGTTTGTCCCAGCAGTTGAGCGTTTATCTCGGCGGCAATCTTGGCCTGCAAATCGTCGAGGGCTTTGCGGCGGCGCTCCTTCTCCTCCGCTGGCACGTCGTCGGGGAAGCGGCGGGCGGCCAGTGTCTGCGGACGCGGGGAGTAGCGGGCGATGTGGGCCTTGTCGAACCGCAGTTCGGCCAGCAGGTCGTAGGTGCGCTGGAACTGGGCCTCCGTCTCGCCGGGGAAACCGACGATGACATCGGTGGTGATGGAGACCCCGGGGATGCGCTCGCGGATGCGAGCGATGAGGCGGCGGTAGTCGTCGGCGGTGTAGCCGCGCCGCATGCGGGCCAGCACCTCGTCGTCGCCGGCCTGCACCGGCACCTCGATGTGCTCGCACACCTTCGGCAACTCCGCCACTGCATCCAGCAACTCGTCCGCCATCCAGTTCGGGTGGCTGGTGAGGAAGCGGATGCGTTCCAGGCCCTCAATCTCGTGAATTTGGTGGAGCAAATCCACAAGAGGCAACCTACTCCCCATTCCTTGCTTCTTGCCTCCTGCCCCCTGTGTCCCCTCCAGTCCGTACCGGTCCACGATCTGCCCCAGCAGTGTGATCTCTTTCACCCCCTGTGCCGCCAACGCCCGTGCCTCGGCCAGGATCTCCTCGACAGGGCGGCTGCGCTCGGGACCACGCCGGTAGGGGATGATGCAGTAACTGCAGGCGTGGGAACAGCCCAGCACGATGGGGATGTAAGCCGAGACCAGCCGACCACGCTCGTGGGCCGGGAGGAGCAGGGCGCTATCTTGCAACCGATAGCGGCGGGCGGCCTCCGCGGTTTCCAACGCTCGGCCCTCGTCCACCAAACCCTGTTCGGCCAGGTAATCCAGCAGCGGTCCCGGCTCCGAGGGGGGCATAAAGACGTCCACCCAGGGGAAGCGGCGACGCAAGGGGGTCGGGTCGCGCACGCCAACCAGGCAACCCATCAGTCCGATGGTCACCTGCGGACGACGCTTCTTCAGTGGCTTCAACGAGCCCAGCCGTCCGTAGACTCTGTCCTCAGCCGACCGGCGCACGACGCAGGTGTTGAGCACGATAACGTCTGCATCCTCGGCGCGGTCGGCAGGTACGTACCCCAACCGCTCCAGCGCCGAGGCCAGCCGCCGCGAGTCGGCCACGTTCATCTGGCAGCCAATCGTCCAAATGTAATACCTCATACTGTTATCCCGCGATTGGACAAAAGTAGTCTTCGGAGTATCATGTACGTTAGTATACCATAGATCCAAGGAGGCGGGTATTTACGGTGTATTCGCGCCGCCGCCATCAGCGCTTCGGGTTTTGGGGAACTTGGGGCCGGAGGGCGGGAGCAGGAGCACAAGTTCGTTTGGGAGGGGATACCATGATGTTTGAAATAGGTGATACGATTGTTCATCCTATTCGTGGTGCTGGCGTAGTGATAAGTATCGAGAAACGACAGTGGCAAGGAAGTAGCAATCTGTACTACAAGATCAGGCTGCTGGCTCAGCCGGGTACCAGTTTAATGATCCCGATCAGAACGGCAGAGGCAATGGGGCTACGGCGCGCCATCCCGCGATCCAGGTTGGACCAGGTATGGCGTGTATTGCGCGCCGATCCCGAGACACTGCCCGCCGATCACAAGGAACGCTATCAATTGTTGGAAAGCAAACTGCACACTGGGAACATCCTCCGGGTTGCGGAAGCGGTAAGGGATATGGCCTGGCGGAAGCAGCGAGAAGGCAATCTGACCACGCGGGGGAAAAGAATGTACGAAGAAGGGATGATGCTCCTCACGGGGGAGATTGCCGCCGCACAAGGCGTTGATCTAGCGGATGCCGAGGCTCAGGTCAGGCAAAAACTGAAGGAAAGCCTGTCGCCAAACCTCTCAACGTGACTTGATGTAGCGCTGAGAATTGGGGAATACTCCTGAAATCTGCAAAATTACTGAAGACCCGCTGGGGATCCACGGCGGGTTTTGCTTTTGAACGGCAAATGGCTCTTGACATCCCACAGGATTTATGGTATGATTACGCTTGCATTAGCACTCTCATAGCCTGAGTGCTAACGATGCGAGCGACCAATCCCGAAGCACAATTACTGATCAGGAGGAGGTGACAAGATGACACTTAACATCAAACCATTAGGGGATCGGGTAGTCGTAGAACCGCTGGAGAAAGAAGTGGAGACCTTCGCCGGCGGTAAGTTGGTGCTACCCGACACCGCCAAAGAGAAGCCCCAGCAAGGCAAAGTATTGGCCGTGGGGCCGGGCCGTCGTGACGAGGACGGCAAGCGTATCCCGATGGAGGTCAAGGTCGGGGACACGGTCGTATATGCCAAATACGCTGGCACTTCGTTTAAGACGGAGGATGGCAAGGAAATCCTCTTTATGAAAGAGAGCGATATCCTGGCCGTCCTGGAGTAGCGAAAAACAACCCACATCTCAATAGGAGGACTAGAGAAACATGGCAAAGCAACTTGTCTTTAGTGAGGAAGCCCGCCGTGCCCTTAAGCGCGGGATTGATGTCTTGGCAGCTGCGGTCGTCACCACACTGGGCCCCAAAGGGCGCAACGTGGCGCTCGACAAGAAATGGGGCGCTCCCACCATCACCCACGACGGTGTGACGGTGGCTAAGGAGATCGAATTGGAAGAGCCTTTTGAGAATATGGGGGCACAACTGTTGAAAGAGGCGGCCACCAAGACCAACGACATCGCTGGTGATGGGACCACTACTGCCACTCTGCTGGCCCACACCATCATCACCGAGGGGATGAAGAACGTGGCTGCCGGCGCTAACTCGATGCTCCTGAAGCGCGGCATCCTGGCCGGTACGGAGGCCGTGGTCAAGGCCATCGCCGATCAGGCTATCGAACTGACGAGCAAGGATGAGATCGCTAACGTGGCGGCCATCTCCGCCCAGGACAAGGAGATCGGCGAACTGATCGCCGAGGTGATGGATAAGGTTGGCAAGGATGGCGTCATCACCGTCGAGGAGAGCAAGGGGCTGGAGTTCGAGACCGAGTACGTCGAGGGTATGCAGTTCGACAGAGGCTACATCTCCCCCTATTTCATCACCAACCCCGAGGCGATGGAAGCGGTCATCGAGGAGCCCTACATCCTGATCCACGATAAGAAGATCTCGGCCGCGCAGGACCTGGTGCCCATCCTGGAGAAACTGGTGCAGAAGGGTGAGCGCAACCTGGTCGTCATCGCCGAGGATGTGGATGGTGAGGCGCTGGCGACGCTGGTGCTCAACAAACTGCGGGGCTTGTTGAACTGCCTGGCGGTGAAGGCCCCTGGTTTCGGCGAGCGGCGCAAGGCCATGCTGCGTGACATCGCTATCCTCACCGGCGGCCGCGTGATCACCGAGGAAGAGGGCCGCAAACTGGATAGCGCCACCATCGAGGACTTGGGCCGCGCCGACAAGGTCATCGCCACCAAGGACGATACTACCATCGTCGGCGGGCGTGGCGACGAGTCGGAGATCAAAGGCCGCATGGAGCAGATCAAGGTCGAGATCGAGAAATCCACCTCCGATTACGACCGGGAGAAACTGCAGGAGCGGTTGGCCAAATTGGCCGGCGGTGTGGCCATCATCCGCGTCGGTGCGGCGACGGAGACCGAGTTGAAGGAGAAGAAGCACCGCGTCGAGGACGCGCTCTCGGCCACCCGCGCGGCGGTCGAGGAGGGCATCGTGCCCGGCGGCGGCGTGGCGTTGATCAACGCCATCTCCGCGCTCGACGAGGTCAAGATGGACTACCCCGATGAGCAGACCGGCGTCAACATCCTGCGCACGGCGCTGGAGATGCCTATCCGCAAGATCGCCGAGAACGCAGGACAGGACGGTGCGGTGATCCTCGACAGCGTGCGGCGGATTCAGGAAGAGAAGAAGAACAAGCGCATCGGCTACGACGTGCTCCGGGGTGACTTCGTGGATATGGTGGAGCGAGGCATCATTGACCCGGCCAAGGTGACCAAGGGGGCGCTCTCCAACGCGGCCTCCATCGCGGCTATGGTTCTCTCCACCGAAGCGCTCATCACCGACATCCCCGAAGAGAAGAAGGAAACGACGCCACCTATGCCGGAGTATTAATTGATGGGTTCGTAGTAGCGACTTCAGTCGCTTCTCCCGTCTCCACAACGATTAAGCCAAAAGGCCCCTCATTAGATGAGGGGCCTTCTCTTTTGCCGCTCAGGGTTGGATCAGCACCCCGCCCACCCCCATGCGCTCCAATGCCTCCTCTGCGTAGTAGGTCACGATGGCGCTGGGATCGTCGAGGGCGGCACAGAGGGCAGGGACGGCATCTTCGGGCTGAATGATGCTCAGAGCGCGCGCGGCACCGGCGCGGGCCGGCGTTCCCCCATCCTGCAAGGCGGCGATGAGGGCCGAGACTGCGGGGGCTCCGATACGCCCCAGCGCGTCGGCGGCAATGCGGGAGACGTAGGGGCTGGGATCGGCCAGGCAGCGCACCAGATCATCTACGGCCTCCGCGGCCTGCAATTCCCCCAGTCCCTGCGCGGCGCAGGCGCGCACATCGGGGTCGGGATCAGATAGGGCGGTGGCGAGCAGTTTCCGGGCGGCAGGGGTGCCGATGGCGGCCAGAGCGCGGGCCGCCCACCAGCGGCAGTCGAGGTCGGCGTCGGCCAGGAGGTCGCGCAACGTGGGCAGCGCTGTGTCGCCCAGACGGCTCAGAGCCAGCGCAGCCTCCTCGGTGCGGGCGTCGTCGCCAGCAGCAATGGCGTCCAGAAATACCTGAAGCGGGTCAGACATTGAGCGTCTCCTGCAATAGAGGTTCGCCCACGGCGCGGGCGAAGACATCGAATGAGGGCTGGCTTCCGAAGTGGATCAGATGGGCCGGGCAGCGGCAGTCGGAGGCTCCGAAGCGGGGCACGGGAATGGAAGCGCCGGGGAGGTCGGACAGCACCCTGGCCCAGGTGCACTCCCGTTTCCGTATCCCGACTGCGTACCAGATTGCGACAGGCCAGGCGCAGGCCCGCAGGTAGTCCACGTGCCAATGCCGGGGCTTGGGCTCCCGCAGATGACGGGTGACGCGAGCAGCCAGACCTCCCGGCCCACAGGCGCTGCCGACGTAAGCATACCAGCCGGCCGGGAAGCGGAAACGGCCCAATCGCCCGACGGTAACGGTCGCGGAACGCGGCAGCCTCAGAACCAGCACGTAGGTCCCGGACCGGTCAGGAGGCATACATCCGCCGCTGCCACACAGCACCAGCGCCCCAGGCCACGAGGCACCCCAGTGCCAATAGCACCGCTCCCAGGCCGTCGAGGGCGCGGATAGCGTGCTGCTCGTCCAGGCGATAGAGCACCGGACCCTCGTAGGGGTCGGGTAGGATCAAGGCCGCCAGCCCGCCCAGCAGCAGTAGCACGGCAAGCGCTGCCAACAGGATTACCTGCCACTGAAACATAACGCTACTCGCTCGGCGGTGGGACTGGCAAGTCCTCGACGGCCACGTTGATCCATTTGTCGCCCTCCTCGATAAGCATCACCGGGATGTCATCGCGGATGGGATACTTGCGGCCACAATCGGGCTCCTGGCACACAAGCCAGCAATCGTGGACCAGTTCCAGTCGGCCGGGATCAGGGCCGGGCTTGCGGGTCTCCCCGCTAACGCAGTAGGGACAGCGCAGAATCTCCAGCAGGTCTTTGCTTACCATCGTATCAGTCTCCTTGATAGGCTCTGCCGAACATGGCCCTCAGTGCAGAACGAGGTCGGAGGCCCGGCTTCAGCCGGGAAATCCCCGATAAATCGGGGCCTCCGTCGCGTTTTGTTAATCTCAGCCCCGAAGGGGCTTCGCTTTTGAGCCGGGGGCTTGAGCGTAGTGGAGCCTCCGGCGGGCTCGGTGACGAACAGTGGCTTTTCTATGGCGTGAACTGGGCGATGGCCAGCAGCACGCTGATCACCGTGCCGATCACTGCCAGCGCCCCAACGAGCCAGCGGGTTTGCACCACCATCTGATGATACATCTCGTCGAAGCGTGCATGCATCTGATCAAAGCGTTCGTTCACGCGGTCGAAGCG
>Ga0164318_10007533_pt1 | contig 10539 bp, 6 predicted proteins | sample GuaBasSedimGuay9_FD_113734 | JGI IMG/M metagenome (GOLD analysis project Ga0164318, IMG submission 113734) | Subseafloor sediment microbial communities from Guaymas Basin, Gulf of California, Mexico - Guay9, Core 4571-4, 0-3 cm | ecosystem: Environmental > Aquatic > Marine > Hydrothermal vents >...
TCTTCAGGTTTTATTGTGAAAAACTTGGAATTAAAGATATGTGATTCTGATGGCAAAGAATTACCCATTGGAGAAAAAGGAGAGATTGTAGTAAAGGGGGAAAATATAATGAAAGGTTATTGGAAGAATGACAGCGCTACAAAAGAAGCATTAAGAGATGGCTGGTTATTTACAGGAGACATGGGTTATATGGATTCTGATAATTTTCTATATGTATTAGGGAGGTTTAAAAGCCTTTTAATTGGAAACGATGGCGAGAAATATAGCCCTGAAGGAATTGAAGAAGCTTTAGTTGAGCAATCTGCAATAATTGAGCAGGTTATATTGTACAACAATCAAAGCAACTATACCACAGCATTGATATTCCCAAACAAAGCTGTATTATCAGAAGAGGTAAGAAGTGTTGGAAAAGATATCAATACAGAAGAAGGCAAAAAGGTTGCATTACAAATAATTAGTAGAGAAATTGATTATTATTTGTTAGATGGCAAATATTCACATATGTTCCCTCACCGATGGATTCCGGCTTCTGTTGGAATATTGGAGGAAGGGTTTACCGAAGAAAATAAACTACTTAACTCTACAATGAAAATGGTAAGGGGAAAAGTAGAAGAGAGATACAAAGATTTAATTGAGTATTTATATACTCCTGAAGGGAAGATTATTACTAACGAAAGAAATATTTCAGCTTTATAAAATTCTATAGATATTTCTTTCTTGCACCCATTCCTTGCAGCTGTAATGACTTATTTACATTAAGGTTATCATCCTCTGATAAAGGTTTTGACAATGGGTTTATCAACTCTTTATAGTTATTTCTTGAGGAACTAATCTTTGGTGATATTTGGTATGCATTCATAAGTTTAGAATTATATGGATACATCATTTTCGTTATTTCTGTTAGTGGAGTTTTATCATTTAGCCATTGCGATTCTTTCTCTCTTGGAAGAATGACTGGGCTACGATCATGAGGGATTTTTTGCAATAATTCATTTGACGTAGTTGTAATAATCGAAAAAGATTCTAGTTCTTCTCCACTTTTTGGATCTAGCCACACATCATAAATACCGGCAAAAGCAAATGGCCTTTCCTTATCCTTTAGATATATTAAATATGGATTCTTTAATCCTTCCAAATTACTCCCTTCAATAAAGGCATCAGCAATCACCAAACATCGTTGCGAACGAATAGGTTTACGAAATGCCGGTTTAGTAATAATACCTTTGCTCTCTCTATAATTAGGATTGTTTTCTTTATTTCTATCTCCTTCTGCCCTAGCGTTAAAAAGAAACATTCTTTTCTTAGCCCAAAAGGGAGTTAAACCAAATTGCATTAACTGTAATTCTTTGGGCTTATCAGAAGTGATTACTGGAGCATAAGTTCCAGGACTTATATTGTAATTAGCATTCCATTGAAAATTATTATTAGCATCTACATTAAATCGGCTTTCAACAACTTCAACTTTCTGAACTAAAACATATCTTCCGCACATATAATTCTACTTATTAAAACTTGAAATTAAGACCTAAAGATGGCATAAATGGTAATTGGTCTACTCGTTGATTTGTAATTCTATCAATATAGAAAATATTTGCTCTATTATAAATATTAGTAATACTAAGTGACACTTCCAATGAGGTAAGCTCATTAAAGTAGAACTTTCTTTTTACACCAATATCCATACGATGATAGCTAGGCAACCTTTTGCTATTAATGGATCCATATACTATACCAACATCACCATTGGCTGTAGTATAATCGGAACTAATACCATCATTAAAATCGAGTATTTCATAGTTTCCAGCAGTAGGTGTAAATGGGAATCCGGAGCCATAATTCCAACGGATATTAAAATCCCATAAGAGTTGTTTTCCAAAAGTATAACTAGTAAGCAAATTCAGATTATGCCTACGATCAAAGTGTGGCGTATAGGTAATAATACCATCATATCTTTCATTAAATCCTAAAGAGTATACGCCCCAAAAATACAATTGATCCTTTTGGAACTTTACTGAAACATCAAATCCTTTTGAGTTTCCCTCTTCAATTATGAAATCTTTTTTCAATACATCAGGCTTGTCAATATAGTCAACATTATCTTCAAAAATCTTATTCTTATTAAGGTTTGTTAGCTGAGTAAACCACTTATAATAAGCTTCGAAGTTTATGGTGATATAGTTGTTAATATCAACCTCAAAGCCTATAATTGCATGTGTAGATTTTTGTAATTTATGAGTTAGCTCTTCTCCATCAAACTCATCTTGCAGATTTTCTGGCCCTGAAACATAGCCATAAAACAAGTTCACAACATCCCTATCAGATGCTGTACTAATAATATTTTGTGAATAAACTCCTGTAGCTCCTTTAATTCTAAAGAAAGGAGTAACATTATATTTTAGAGCTAAACGGGGTTCAATAGATAGATCTCCTAGTGAAGCATAGTAATGCAATCGAAGCCCAGGAGATATAATAAAACGAGCATATTTATCATTACTATTTTTATATTTTTTGGAACCATAAAGCATTCTACTACCAATATAAGCAGCAATCTCCGTTGTGGATTCATGTTGAGATATTATTCTATTAGACGCATTTACAAAAGTAAAATCAGTGCCAGTACTCTTCATATCTACTCCATAAATTATCTTATTTTTTCCTAAGAAATATGTAAAATCTAATCCCATATTAAAACCACCAACCTGACTTGTTCTAGGTCTTTCTGAGCCATCTTCAAGTTCAATCTTATAATCAGAATACGAAACATGACCTGCTAACAACATAGGTGATTGGCCTGGCACAACAGAGAACTTCATTCCACCACCATACGAATGCCATTCATAATTATTAATAGTTTGATAACTCACTTGATCATTAAAATCAAATCCAAAAATATCTAACCTATTACCATTAGTTCCATTAAAAGAAACTTTACCATAAAAATCGGCAAAAGTAAATGGTAAACCATTTCCATCATTAACATATTTATATAATGTTTGAGAGGTTCTATCAATATATGATTTTTTGGCAGAAAGCACATAAGTTATACTTGCCGAATTTGCATCTTTAGCTTTTAATAACGGCCCTTCAAGTAGAATCTTTGCACCAAAAGTATTTACATCTACTTTACCAGCGAACCTATTGGGATTTCCATATCTTGTAGTTACATCCATAACAGAGGAGATGCGTCCGCCAAATTGCGCACCAAAACCACCTGTATAAACATCGGCATTGCTTACTAAATCAGCATCGAAAACAGAAAACAGACCAATAGAGTGAAACGGATTATACACTGTCATACCATCAAGGAGTACAAGATTTTGAACTGGTGTACCACCCCTAATATATAGTTGACCTCCTTGGTCTCCAGTGAATACAACACCAGGAACAACTTGAAGATATTGAGCTAAATCTGCCTGCCCTCCAATAGTAGGAAGCCTATTCATTGCTTTTGCCGATACTTTAATAACAGATGTAGTTGGATCAAGCAAAGCCGTTTGTCGCTGAGCTGAAATAGTAGCACCTTTTATCTGATACATTGCTCTTTCCAAAACAAGTTTATTATTAACTATCTGTTCTGGTTTGGTTATACTTATTTTCGTACTTAAAGTATCAAATCCAATATAACTTACTGTCAATATATAATCCCCTTGTGGCACTTTAGATATTGTAAAATACCCATTAACATCAGTAACTGCGCCAAAACTTGTTCCTTTTAAATATACATTCGTGTATAAAATAGGCTGACCAGTAACCTTTTCAATGACAGAACCTCTAATAGTAGCATTTTGCCCAAACAAATCAGCACTTGAAAGAATTATTATTAAAGAAAAAAGAAAAGCAAATTGTAAAAATATTTTCATAAATGTATTCTGTTTTTTCATTCCCCATACCTAAAATGAGATAACAAGGTGATATTTTTCCTCTAGTAGTAGGTTAAGCACTATAAACCATCATGCAAATCACCTTTGTAAATCACATTAAGAATAAACATATTAAATTCATTTTGTATTAACTAATACATATGTGTATTTTAATACAATAATTAACTGCGAGCAAATGTAAGTATAATTATAAATTATTAAACTAAAAAAAAATAGCTTTTGAAACAAAAAAAACGGCTTATTGCCGTTTTATTTTCTATAATATTTTTCTTTTTTTCTTTACTTTTTTATTAACTTTTTTATCAGCTCGTTTTTCCTTTTGCTCTTCCATTTGTTTTTTTCGGGCCTGCTTAAGCATATATTTATTTGCAAAATCCTCTCCCGGTTTAATTAATATTGCAACAACAAGCTTCAGAGCTAAGCCAACAAATGCATTATCTTTAAACATATCATCAATAATAGGCTCCAATAAAACCTCTGATATAACAAAAAGACCTATAGCTATAAATAAGACTATTGTACTAGCTCGCCTACCAATTTTCGCTTCAGTAAGTTGATCTATAGTCTCATTTAACTGATTATTAAGCTCTGCAAGTTGATTATTAGAGCTTTCTAATGCATCATTAGTTTTATTTAATTTCTTCTGTAGTCTATCACTAATCTTAGTAATAATTTTCACTTGATCTACCAATTCTTCATAGTTCTCTACCAACTTCTTAAATTCAAGTTGTAGCTCCATTTGAGAATAATCATTTCGCTTTAAGAATTCCTTACTTTGCTCTAGATTATCTAACTCATTCTGATAAATACTTTGACCACCCATTTTTTATAAATATATCTTACTCTTCTTCAAATGAAATTATTTCGAATGGCAACCCACTTACATCTTCATAATCCTCACCTGTTTCCATCATCTCCTCATCATCTTCTTCATAATACCACTCCACAAGAACTTCTGTTCCTTCTACTTTAAAAACCTTTAGTTTTTTTAAGATTTCAAGTATATACTTAGACGAGCTTGTATTAAAGTATTCTAAGTTGATTTTAGCAACAATTTTATCTGGCGATGAATTTACATAAGCATCTAACCAGTTTAGAACAGGTGTAAAAAACTCAAAAGTATTTTCTGGAATTGATCTTCCTTCAAGCTTTAATATACCACTTTCAACATCAAAATTAATCTCTGGGGTTTGACGAGTACCTTCTATTATTAAATTATCCATAATTCTATATATAATATGTTATTACCTTTTTTTATTTATCTAGTTTTGGCTTATTCTTTGCCACTTTTACTCTAAGTTCAAAAAACGAAAGAGAATCATTCACATCATGGAATTGATAGAATAACTTCTGTCCAGATTTACGAGCCATATCGATCATGCCAAGATCAGCTCCCCCTTTATCAGAAATAATATTATTATCCAATATTTCACGATAATACCTCCTTAAATCTTCTTTAGACAATGAATTAACTCTATCAATACGATCTCTTAATGCGGCAATTGCATCATTTTTAATATAATTCCCTGTAAGTATATAATAGAAATCATTATCATAAAAAAGCTCTAACATGGCTCTTCTAGTATCAATATTTCCAGGTTCTTCAGCTTCAGAGTGATGATACAGGTTTTGCATACATTCAACAAGCACATTAAAAATCTTCTTTTTAACGTTTCCTTTCTCAGAAACAGAGTCGAGTCTTGTTTCCATAATCTGCAACACCATCGTTATGATATCTGAAGTTATTTCGCCTTTAAATGATAGCATAATGTGATTATCCATCAATTTACGAAACTTTTCATATGTATTCATATATATAATTTTATGAATTATTATAAGCCACTAAGATAAAAAAAATATATCTAAATCCGACTTTTATTTTAAAAACAAATTCCTATTACTAAAACATCATCTATTTGCTCATGTTCTCCACGCCATTCAGTAAAACGTTTATCAAGTATTTCTAAACTATCTCCTTCATTATTAAACGGCATTTCTAACAATAGCTTTTTAAACCTTTTTGACATAAATTTCTTGCCCTTTTCTCCTCCAAATTGGTCTATATAACCATCTGTTGATATATAAAGCTTGTCTCCTTTATACATTTGCACAGTTTTGGTAGTAAAGTTTCTATCCATTCGTTCAGAAATTCCGATAGGCATTCTATCAGCCTTTACCTCTAACATATTATCTCCAAAAATTGAATATGCAAAATCATAATCCAATGCCGATTCATCAATCTTATCTTTTCTAATTATATACATTGAATTATAAGCACCTGCATAATGAACAAGTCCTTTATCCACATCTATTGATAATAAAGCTATATCTAGACCATCTTTTGCTTGCTCACCACTTTGTTTTAAGTCATTAACAATATCGTGACGCACATTATCAAGTATTCGAGCAGGGTCAGTAATTTGCTTCTCTTTAACAACTTTATTAAGAGAGCTAATGCTAATCATACTCATAAATGCTCCTGGCACACCGTGCCCAGTACAGTCAGCTGCTGCAATAATTAATCGATCCTTATATAAAGTATTCCAATGAAAATCACCACTTACAATATCCTTAGGTTTATAATAAATAAATGAAGATTTTAGTAGTTCCTCCATTTTCGTTTTAGTAGGCATTATTGCACGCTGAATACGTCTTGCATAGTTAATACTATCCATAATATCCTTATTTTTCTGTGCCAATAAACCATTTTTTTCTCTTATTTCTACAGTCCGCTCTTGAACTTTGTTTTCTAATTCTGCCTTTTCCTTTAGTAAACTTTTCTCTCTATATTTTACAAAAACCACAACGGATACAATTGTTACTATTAATACCAAAGAAATAAACCACAGAGTTTGCCAGAAAGGTGGATTTATTGTAAACACAACTGTTTGAGGAGTATCATTCCATACTCCAGAATTATTTTTTGCTTTCACCTCAAAAACATAGTCACCTGATGGTAATGCAGGAAAATTAGCGTAGGTTTGTTTAGTTTCAGGCTGCCATTCCTTCTCTGCTCCTAGCAAGCGAACCTTATACACTACTGATGACGCCTCTGATATACATATTGCTTTATAATCAATTAAAATAGCATTCTCATTATGTTTTAAAGAAATTTTACTACTATTATCTATCTCTTCTAGATTTACCCTAAGTTTCGTTACAAATGTAACTGGTGGCTTTTCATCTACTATTAATAACTCTGTACTAACCTTAGTCAAGCCTATTGCTGTTCCTGCCCATAAATATTTACTACCAAAATATAATGCTTCATGCATTATTTCTACTCCTTCAAAACCTTGCTTTTCTCCATAAGAAATTACTTCATATGATTTTCCGTCAATTCTGCTAAGCCCATTATTTGTTCCGCAAAAAATATTTCCATCACCATCTTTCTGTATTGCTATTACCATATCAGAAATAAGCCCAGTGGCCATTGTGAAATGTTTCTTTTCCACTCCATCGGAATATATATACATTCCTTTTCCTTCAGTACCAACAAATAACTCATTATCATTACCACAAATTACAGAAGGCGTATATTCTTCATTTATATCGTACCTAGTAATTTCGCTACCTATAATTTTTGTTATTCCTTTGCCTAAATGTCCAATCCAAACTGTATTCTCATCATCACAGTATATTGTAGAAATATCATTACTTTGCAAATTATTGTACTGTGTTAGAATATTGGCCTGATCAGTTTCTGGTTCATAATAAATAACTCCACCTGGAGAGCCAACCCATACGTGTCCTTCAGAATCAATATCCATTGCACTTACATTTTCAAATCTTGACGACTGTTGTAATAATGAATTTATTCGATATACGTAAGTTATTTTCTTTGTTTTCAAATCCATTACAGAAACTCCTCCACCAAATGTACCAATCCATAGATTTTTACCATCAGATCTTAAAAATCTAATGTCATTTGACTGTAAACCAAAGTTATCTTTTTTATATTCAACTATAGAATAACGTCCATCTTTAATTCCTTCTAGTTGGAAAACTCCGTCATTAGTACCTAGCCAAATATCAGTAGTTTTATCATCTTCATAAATAGCATTTACCTGTATTGGTTTATTTTCTATTAACTTACTATAATGAACAAATGCAAAACTCTTAAAAACAGACAAGCCACTAGAATATGTACCTATAAGAACATTACCTTCAAAATCAACATAAATACTTTTAACTTTATTTTCTGATAGTCCATTTGATTCATTTAATGAGAGAATCTTGCCATTTTTAATATTTGAGATACCACCTCCCCATGTACCTGCCCAAATTGATCCATCATTATCTTCTACTATTTCACCTACCCAATTATTGGCAAGACCATCTCGTTTATCATAAATTACAGGTTCTGTATCTATATCCTTATAGTAGTACAATCCTCCATTAAAAGTTCCTATCCAAACACCCTTTTTAGAATCTTCATAAACTTTTATTATATTAAAATATTGTGGCCAGGCATAAAACTGTTCGTCAACTAGCTCCCATTCATTAGTTTTCTCATTCATGAACTTAACTCCATATCTAGTAACAAACATCATCCCTAGACTCTCGGTAGTAGACATAGAGAAAATAATATTTCCTAAGTTTTCTTTTGCTGTATAATGTTCATTTACAATTATTTTATCAGCGCTTGGATCACTTATCAGATAAACTCCATCTCCATTAGTAGCAATCCATATCTGATTCTTTTCATCTTGAACAATATTTGTTATATCATTCTTAATAGAGTCAAGAATAATTTCATAGAACTCTCCATTACGATATAATGATAATCCTCCAAAAAAATGCCCCAACCACATATTACCAGAATTGTCAACACAAATCGCATTAACTCCGCTTGCCGCTAAACCATCTTCCTTAGAAAAATTTGTAAACCTTTCTCCATCAAATCTTGACAAGCCTATTTTAGTTCCTATCCATACATAACCATTTGAATCCTGTGCAATATCTTTTATTTGAGAATGTGCTAGACCATCTTTTATTCCATAATTACTAAAGAAATATTTTTGAGAAGAGGCTGACATACTAATAAATAGCAGCAATAAGGAAATTGCTGTAATATAAAATACTTTATTAAAAAGACGCATATATAGTGATTTAAGATACAAAAATAATACACCCCTAAAATAAAAGTAAACTTTAAATTCAATGCCAACTACTATTTGACAAAGAAACATAACACCTATTATACTTGTATTTATTAGTTAATGAAGAGGGATACTTTGAAAATAATTAATAATAATATACTATAAAAAAAGAGTAATCCGTTTTTCGAATTACTCTTTTTCTTGAAAACAAACTTATTTTCTAATAAAGAAGAACGTTCCATTTTCATCTGGCATTCCATCTATTGTTCCAAACTGAGGTTCCTGCTGCTTATTACGTTTAACTGCAGATTTAACCTGTGTAACAATACTTCCAATTGGAATACAATTATTCGGATTATGAATAAGTGAATTTGCAAATGTTTTTGTAAATTGTGAATTATCAGAAGCCAGCTCTAATCCTGCTGAAGAAAATACTTGTGAAGACTTAAACTTAGTTGCTTTCCAGTCATCACAGCTTCTAACTTCATCATCTTCACCTCTCATTGCTTGATAAAATGATGGTCCAGACTCACAAGCATCAGTAACTACAAGGGTATGAGTAACAACTTTACTATAACTACTCATTGCTGATTTTAATGCTTGAATATTGAAATAAGTAAATTCATCATCTGTTTTACCATCAACTGGCACCCAGTATCCTGTATTATTTAGATATTTTCCATGACCTGCATACCATACAATAATAGAATTTACGTTATTATTAATAACCTGATCACGAAGTTCTATGGAAAAGAATCTCTCCATTTGAATTTTTGTTAAATTCTTTTTATGAATAACTGCATTAATATTATATTTCGACAATGCAGCTTTCATAATTGAAATATCCTTACCAGGGCCATCTAAAGATGCAAAAGATTCGTATTTAGAATTTTCTACAAACACTACCCACGTTTTACCCATTGGGTTACCTGCAGCAGCTGCAGCACCTTCTCTATTTAGCAAAACCTTTTTAGTAGTAATATTGCCATAAATATCTTCAACATTAATAGAAATTTCACTCTTATTTTTTACCTCAACCGAAGCTGTAAATGTTGGATTATTTATAGTAGGTACATAGCTAGCATTCAAACCATCTATTGTAATACTTGTTATTAAACTCTCATCTGTAATATCACCTTGAATAAACAATCTATCTTCACTTTCCAAATAAATCATACCATCACTTGAAACTAATGGTTGAACAATAGCTATTTCTGGCAAACCAGTTTCTGTGAATAATATCTGATATATTTCAGTTCTAACATTATCATAAATATCAGAACATACATAAACTACTTCTGTCTTACCAACAACATCAATATCTACAAAAAACTCATTCTTTTTAGAAGTAGAGTCAAAAGCTATTTCAACACCGTTAATAGTAAAACTTTTTATAGGACTAACATCATTAACTCTTCCTACAAATTTCTGAGTTTCAGTTCCCTTAATAATTTGCAACTGCTTAATGTCATTAAGAAATGGCTCATTTATAATAATTACTGGTTTATCATCTTCTCTCTTTAATTCAAAAAGCTTAATATGAGCAGCAGCCAACA
>Ga0164318_10007534_pt1 | contig 10539 bp, 13 predicted proteins | sample GuaBasSedimGuay9_FD_113734 | JGI IMG/M metagenome (GOLD analysis project Ga0164318, IMG submission 113734) | Subseafloor sediment microbial communities from Guaymas Basin, Gulf of California, Mexico - Guay9, Core 4571-4, 0-3 cm | ecosystem: Environmental > Aquatic > Marine > Hydrothermal vents...
ATAATCCAACATTGTGCGAAACGCAAGTATCTGCATCGTAGGTCCTTCCAGGCGGTTCACAAGCGGCATCAGCTACTATACGATCGGTCTCGCGAATGCGCTCTCATCGCATAACACTGTTTCTGTTGTCTGTTTCAGAAACTTACTGCCAAAGATTCTGTTCCCGGGGCGTGCGCATGTCGGCAGAGATATATCAGATCTCGAGTTTGCACAGGATGTGGCAGTCTTTGATGGAATGGATTACAATAATCCGCTGACATGGTGGAGAGCATATCGTGGATGCACTTGTCGGGAAGCACGAGGTCACGGTTTATGACAACTTCGAGCCGCAGGTGCACAAACAGGAGCCAGACATCACATTCCATCATGTAGCGAAGAAAGGTTGCAGGTTAATAGCAAATTATTGAAAGGAGGAGAGACTGAAAATGTCATCTGTAATTGAAAAGGAGATCGATTCTCTTGTTACAGTAGGATTCTATGAGACCGAAGACATAGTTATAGCAGATGCAGTGGGGGCATTGTTGGAGAAGAGGCCAGAAATGAGGCGGGAAATTGCTGTAAATCTCTATAAAAACAGCGAGGTAAGCCTATGGAAAGCCTCAGAGATTGCGCGCATGAACCTTGAAGAATTCAAGGATATTTTATCGCGCAGGGGTATAAAAGTAACGGTTGGGGGGACAAAAGAAGAGAGTGATGCACGTTTGAAAGAGGTTTTCTGATGCAGGGCGTCGTAATTCTGGACTGCGACCTGATAAGTAGCTTTGCTAAGATTAATAGGATTGACCTGCTGGAGAAGTTATTCCCGGATGCTCGACTGGTGATCACAGCGTCGGTATACAACGAATTATTGAAAACAAAGGAATATGGATTTGATTTTTCAGATGAAATTATATAAAGTGATATTGGGCTGATTAATATACGGAAAGAGGAACGGAGCGTTTTTGAGGACTTCTTACAGGATTATAGGATATATCTGGGAGAGGCGGAAGGAATCGCAATTGCGAAATGTAGAGACGGTGTGTTTATGACCAATGATTCCCGAGCAGTCAGGTTTTGTGAAGAGAAAGGGGTTATGGTGTTGAATCTAAAAGATGTGTTGAGGAAGATAGCAGCAGATGAAATGGTGAATAAGGACGAGATGCTGAAACTGATAAAGGGTATCGAGAATGAAGATAGGACATTTATTATAGGTGCTAATGACATCTTGGAAGAGTATGAATAACTTAAAGGCGAAAATGATGAAAACGTTAGTAACTGGCTGCGCGAGTTTCACAGGAAGCCATTTAGTGGATAAATTATTAGGCTTAGATGAAACTGCAGAAAAAGTATTGATGCAGTTGAAGAGCAAAAGGTAAAATGTATACACTATTGCTACGCGTACTGTAATAAGCTATAAAAGAGGTAAAACAAAAATGACAAAAACAGCCCTGATAACCGGAATCACAGGACAGGACGGCGCATACCTCGTCGAGTTCCTCCTGAACAAAGGATACATCGTACACGGCATAAAGCGAAGATCTTCTTCATTTAACACCGCACGAATAGACCACCTGTACAAAGACCCGCACGAGAGAAACGTGAATTTCTTCCTGCACTATGGCGACCTGACCGATTCGACAAACTTAATCCGGATCATTCAGGAGATACAACCAGATGAAATTTACAACCTCGCTGCACAGAGCCATGTCCAGGTTTCATTTGAAACACCTGAATACACTGCAAATGCAGATGCAATTGGGACTCTGCGACTCTTAGAGGCTATACGGATCCTTGGCATGGAAAAGAAAACAAAATTCTATCAGGCTTCGACCAGTGAACTTTACGGCAAGGTCCGGGAGATTCCACAGAAGGAGACCACCCCGTTCTACCCGAGAAGCCCTTATGCAGCAGCCAAGGTGTATGCCTACTGGGTTACCGTAAATTACCGCGAAGCTTACGATATGTTCGCATGTAACGGCATCCTGTTCAACCACGAGTCTCCAATTCGCGGCGAGACGTTTGTTACCCGGAAGATCACGATGGCAGCAGCGAGGATAAAGAAAGGCACGCTGGACAAACTTTATCTGGGCAATATGGACGCAAAACGAGACTGGGGGTTTGCAGGAGATTATGTTGAAGCTATGTGGCTCATGCTCCAGCAGGACGAGCCTGATGATTTCGTGATTGCGACTGGTGAAACACATTCTGTGCGAGAGTTTGTGGAGCTTGTGTTCAGGGAAGTTGGGATCGAGATTGGGTGGCAGGGGGAAGGTGTGGATGAGGTTGGAGTTGACCGGGCGACAGGGGATGTTGTGATCGAGATTGATCCGAGATATTACAGACCTACTGAGGTGGAGCTTTTGATTGGGGATCCGACGAAGGCTAAGGAGAAGCTGGGCTGGGAGGCGAAGGTTGGACTTCGGGAACTGGTGAAGATGATGGTGGAAGCGGATTTGGGGAAATTGTGAGAAACATGATGCTACCTTGCTTAAAGAACCATTCTCGTCGTGGTTGACATCTCGTCGTGGTTGACATCTAAACAGAATACTTGTCTTCTGAGATCATGTTCAACTTAAATACTATTCTCTCGCGCATCATGGGCATAGGGGAAGTGCAGCGGCAGAGTATAGTGTCGTTCATCTGGCAGATCGCATATACTTTCATTGGTTTTCTGAGTACGATGTACTTTGCACATGCAGTAGGCGCAAGCGTTCTTGGTGCATATTTCCTGTTTGTGGCATATTATAGTATCATTGGAATGGTGAGTGATGGGGGGTTTGGCGGAGCTGCTGTTAAGCGAATCAGTGAAGGAGAAGAACCAGATGCGTATTTCAGTGCGTTCGTTCTGTTGCGCTCCATCTTTGTGACTATATCTCTGCTTGCTCTGATCGCATTTCGCAGCTATTTTGTGGATCTCGATAGCGAAGGGATCTTCGTCTGGCTTATAGTGGCGTTAACTGTATCGCTTGTATATGGGACGGTTTCAAGTGGTATTGCCGGTTGCGGCAAAATGGGGATACATGCAACATGTGGCTTTATCGACAACGTTTTACGTATTATCGTGCAGGTTGTTGCGGTTTTTCTGGGATTTGGTGCTGCAGGGTTAGCTGGCGGCTTTGTTTGCGGGATGGTTGTTGGCGCCATAGTGCAATTCCGTTTTTTTGACCTGCACTTTGTGCGTTTTGGTTGGAGGCATCTCAAAAGCCTGTCAACATTCGCGTTCTGGTCGTTTTTGACTTCAAGCGGAATGATGGTATTTGCACATGCAGACACCGTTGTGATAGGTTATTATCTATCCAATGCAGAAGTGGGCGTGTATCATATTGTATTACAATTAGCCGCAATGGCAACATTTACAACCACTGCACTCCGTTCAACATTATGGCCCAAGGTTAGTCGGTGGGGGGCGATTGGTGAACTTGAACTCATAGAGGAGTCCCTTTCTCGAGCATTCACTTACTCACTGATCCTAGCTGTACCCGTATTAGCGGGCGGAGTTTTGTTGGGTGATAGGCTGCTGTATTTTTTGTATGGGGCAGAATTTGCGCGAGGGCACACAGCACTAATGATACTGTTGGTCGTTCAGATAGTAAATATTTTTATGTTTTTTTCCACGTCGTATATCAGTGCATTAAACCGCGTAAAAGATTTATTCAAAGTAACGATAGTGGCTGCGGCAGCAAATATTGTGCTAAATATAATATTGATCCCAATGATGGGCATTGTGGGAGCTGCGGTTGCGACTTTATTAACTATGCTATTGAATGCTGTTCTGGCGCGACGAATATTATCGCAGATGATTACGATACGGATAGAGTATGATAGTTTGTGGAATATTTTAAAGGCGTCATCTGTGATGTCAATATTTGTGGGGGGCTACTGCCTATTAATTCCATTATCCACCGTATGGCTGACGCTGGCACCTGTTGTTCTGGGTGGTATGATATATGGAATTTTGATATTGAAATTTGATAGGAAAATATGCAATGAGTTAAAAGGAATTGCAACACAGATGAATGTGCCATTGCCAGATTGGTTATGATGGCTGAACACAAACCTATAAATAGGGTCCAAATATAGATACAGAATCGATGGAATGTCGTAAAAAGGATAGAGAGGGGACTTATGTTTAACGAAACATCAGCGAATAAAGTAGCCGTATTGGTCACGTCATGTGATAAGTACCATGACCGCTGGGAGCCGTTTTTCACATTGTTCTTCAGATACTGGCAGGAATGCACGCACCCGGTGTATCTTGGTACAAACCATCTCAAGTATAATAGGCTTGCTGCTAAATAATTTGAAAAAGCCATAAGAACGGAGATCTACAAAAAGGAGCAATATGCAAGGAGGAATAGACGGTGTAGAAGGCTGCATCTTATATCGCAACAAGTCTAATGATAAAAGGGTGAAGACGATAACAACAAGTGGTGATGATTGGTCATCCGGATTTCGTGCTGTTTTTGAGAAGATACCCGATCCATATACAATTAGGATGAATGAAGACTTTTTCCTCACAAACATGTGGATACAACAAAAAGTGAGGAACTTAAGAGAGAACGCAAAAGTATATAAAAAGTATATATAAAGGAGTATAGAACCGATGATCCCATTGATGAAAAACGCATTTATTAACGAATATGATACTAAACAGGCTTTGGCGAAGTTTATCTTAAGAGCCCCGCGTTTGAGCATGGATGAAAAATGCTTTGAGTTTGAGAAAGCATTTGCGGCGTTTCAGAGTCGAAGTGACGCTATTTTGTTCAATAGCGGTGGAAGTGCTAATTTGGCGTTGTTGCAGGCGTTGAAAAATATAGGCAGGTTAAAAAACGGCGACAAGGTAGGCTTCTCATCGCTCACATGGTCAACAAACGCCATGCCCATAATCCAGATGGGTATGGAGCCTATTGCGGTGGATTGTAATCCAAAAACTCTTAATTTGATGTCGCATAATCTTGATGAGAGGCTGCGTTCTACGGATATTCAAGCTCTGTTCATCACGAATGCACTTGGTTTTACCGGCGACTTGGACCGAATCAAAAAGATGTGCGAAGACCGGGGAATTATCCTGATCGAAGACAATTGCGAATCCCTTGGAACCGAACTACCTGCCGGCAAGGCGGGTAACTTTGGTATCGCAGCCAGTTTTTCATTTTTCGTGGCCCATCATATGTCCACAATTGAAGGGGGCATGGTATGCACAGACGACGAGGAGCTTGCGGAAATGCTGCGGATTGTCCGTGCAAATGGGTGGGACAGAAATTTGACAGCAGAACAGCAGTTCAAATGGCGGAAGAAATTTAACATCAAAAGCGAGTTCGATGCCAAGTACACTTTTTACGACATGGGATTTAATCTGCGCCCAACGGAAATAACAGGTTTTATCGGACTTTATCAGCTTAAGTTTATCGAAGAAAATATCACTAAGCGCGAAAAGAATTATTTGCAGTTGGAGGCTATTGTTCATGATAATTCCGATTTGATTCTCCTTGATCACTCGCATATAAAGCGTATTTCCAGTTTTGCGTTCCCAGTTTTATGCAGGACTCCTGAATTGAGAGATAAATACATGTATCAATTTTCTGGGGCAGGAGTGGAAATCCGGCCAATGATTGCCGGAAATGTTCAGAAGCAGCCTTTTTATTCAAAATATGTACAAACTACTTTCGATCTGCATGGAACAGAATTTATTAGTAATTGTGGCTTTTACTGCGGAAATTATCCGGAATTATCCGGGATGGATTTGGAAATTTTAAGCAGTTGTTTGAAGGTATGTTGAGCGTAAATTTAGTAATGCAACAAATGAAAACAACAATATAAAACTTGAATGTTACGATATTTATGAAATTAAAGAAAATTACTATCTATTTGGTGAAAAGGTTATACAATTGAACAATCATAAGCTAAGACCACATAATGATAAACTATACAACATTTAGGTAATGATACATATTAGAGGGAGCACAATGAAACAATCCATGAATAAAGTAGCCGTATTAATTTCGTCCTGCGACAATTATCAAGACCTCTGGGAGCCGTTCTTTACATTGTTCTTCAGATACTGGCATGATTGCCCATATCCCGTATATCTAAGCACTAACCATCTCATATATGACCATCCCAGAGTGGAGACCATTGGTGTCGGTGATGACATTGATTGGTCTTCCAGTTTTCGTTGTGCGCTGGAGCGGATACCGCAGCCTTATGTGATTGTAATGATAGAAGATTTTCTGCCTACCAAATCCGTAGATACGGCTAAAATAGACGGATTGATAACCTATATGGGGGCCAAAGGCGCAGGATGCCTCAGATTGTATCCATGTCCCGGTCCTGATCTGCCGTGTTCGGACAATCCTCTGGTTGGAGAAATCAGCAAAGGGGCTGATTACCGTTTATCACTCCAGGCTGCCGTCTGGGATAAACAGATTCTTCTCGAACTTTTGCGTGAAGGGGAATCGGCATGGGAACTGGAACTAAATGGTACAAAACGAACCAATGATCTGGACGCTCCTTTTTTGAGTGTTACCGGCGATTCGCCAATCCCGTACTTCTGTACCGGGGTTGTCAAGGGGAAATGGGTAAAAGGAGCCGTTGAATTGTGCGAGAGGGAAGGTGTTGATGTCGATCTTAACGCGCGATCGGTACAGACACCTGTTGATCGATTTCTGCGCTCAGCGAGGGTGGGTAGATTGATCGGATTTATAAAGAACTGCTGGAGACAAAAACCATGAGTAAATCATACATCATAAAACTTGTTAAATCTGCTCGCGATAAACAGAATAATCGGACAATCTGGGAAATGTTCTTTGTTCTTGAACAGTTACTTATTGGTGGTAAAAACAGAAGAATTGTTACAGCAGCGATAATAAAGAGACTCTATATGGCAATAGTGTTTTATTTGCCTTCGCCTTACCGTCCAAAAGGAATTATTAATTCGGTTGAGCAGTGGTTTGGAGAGTCTATACCGCCGCAAATGGAAGGAAGCTGGATAAAAGACATTATTCCTGAGTCCACAGTATATTTGAAAAAACCAAACCATATATATAATGACATCCATCCTTCTTTTAGTGCATACGGCAAATCTATCGCATATCCAAAAGCATATCTCTCTTTTTTTAAGAATGCGAGGGTCGTAAATGAAAATGGGACAATCATTTCGTATGATGGCAAAGTTTTCGCTGATTTCACATATGAATGGAATAAACCGATAGAAGAGTATGAAGTTTTTAAATCTTATATCCATAAACCTCAAGTTAGAAAGGAATGTCTTGCCACGATAGCTTTTTATGGCAGTAGTGGTTACTTTCACTGGATTTTTGACAGCTTGCCCCGTTTAAAGTTACTTGAAGATGTGATTGATAAAATTGATTATCTAATTGTCCCATATAATTTAAAGAGATTCCATTTAGAGACCCTGAATCTCTCAGGATTCCCTGAAGAGAAATTACTTAAAGTAAAAGACGGTACTCACTTGCTCTGCGAAAATCTGTATGTTCCTTCTTTACTATGTAGACCAAAGTTGGCATCCGATTTTTTAAGAGAAAATTTCACTCCTGAAGATGTGGCTGAACCACATAGATTAATTTACATTTCGAGAAAGGACGCACTTTACAGAAAGATTATTAATGAGAAAGAAGTAGAGGATTATTTGCGAGAAATCGGATTTGAAATAGTTCAGATGTCTGAACTGTCACTTTTGGAGTCTGTCAAGGTTTGTGCAGAAGCTCGAATTGTTATTGCACCTCATGGAGCAAATTTAAGTAATACGGTCTTCTGTAAAAATGCTAAGATTCTGGAGATATTTTCTCCGTCTTATATCGATAAAGCCTATTGGATAATTGCTAATCATGTTGGAAATGAATATTATTATCTTTTGGGAGAAGATGAACCAGGAAATTCCCCACCTCAATGGAGGAATTTTGAGATAGATATGGAAACTTTTAAAGAAACATTGGATAGAATGATGGAGGATATTTGAGTTATACACACGTACATGGTGGAAAGGTAACCGAACGAATCATTAATTTAATTAAAAAAATAATTAAAGAGCCAGAAAATCAAACTTAATACACCACAAAGACATAGGAGATATCACATGTCAACATTCGATGATAAAACAATATTGATAACAGGTGGAACAGGGTCATTCGGTAAAAAATTTACCGAAATCCTCTTAAGTGAGCACGACCCGGAAAGCGTGCGCATCTATTCCCGCGGGGAATTGCTACAGATGGAGATGCAGAATCGCTTCGATGATTCTCGACTTCGATTCCTGATCGGGGACGTTCGCGACAGAGATCGACTCTACAGGGCTGTGAGTGGTGTCGATATTATTGTTCATGCTGCGGCTCTGAAACATGTGCCTGCATGTGAATACAATCCGATAGAAGCGGTCAGGACGAATGTTGATGGGTCGGTAAATGTGATTGATGCTGCTATCGATAATTCAGTCGAGAAGGTGATGGCAATCAGCACTGACAAAGCGGTTCACCCGGTGAATTTGTATGGCGCAACAAAGATGGTGGCAGAAAAATTGTTCACCCAGGGAAATGCTTACACTGGCGGGAAGACGACAAGATTCAGTTGCATCCGTTATGGAAATGTTGTTGGGAGCAGGGGGAGCGTGATTCCGCTCTTTAAAGAGCAGCGGAAGAATGGCGTGATCACGATTACAGATGACCGGATGACGAGGTTCTGGATCACACTGGAACAGGGCGTTCGTTTCGTTATGGACTGCATCGCACGCATGAAGGGCGGCGAGACTTTTGTTCCAAAAATCCCGAGCATGAAAGTTATTGATCTGGCGAAGGTCATAGCCCCGGATGCTAAAAAGAAAGTTATAGGAATACGTTCCGGCGAGAAACTTCATGAGATTCTTTTGACAGAAGATGAAGCCAGACATACCAGGGAATTTGACAATTATTTTGTTATTGAGCCAGAGCATCCTTTTTGGGATAAAAATAATTTTAATGATGAAAAATCACTTCCTGAAGGATTCAGGTACACGAGTGATGGTAACGATAAATGGCTCACAGCGGATGAACTTGGAAAAATAGCAGATGAGTCATGAAACACAAAGAATTGCATCGCGAGAAACATATCAGGGATGATGGCTGGCTCTCTGAGCTGGTTTCGATGAAGTATGGTGATACTCCTTTCGATTGTTTGCATTCCTATCTGGTTTCGATAAAACCGGGGCGAACCCGGGCAAAGCACTATCACAAGGAGAAGGAGGAATGGATTGCAATAGTTTCCGGGGTGGTTACGTTACTCCTGAAAGATGTGTATTCAGGGGAACAGGACAAAGTAATTCTTGACACGACCACTGAAGAGTATAAATTGATATACTTGCCACCGCATACTGCCCATGCGATAAAGAATATTGGCGATGGTGATGCGAGCGTTGTTGTATTCAGCACAACGCCGGAAGACCCGGATGATACGATTCCATACGAAATTGAGGATGTGTAAATGAAATTCATACCTTACGGGCATCAATGGATTGACGAAGACGATATAGAAGAAGTTGTCAAAGTCTTAAGAAGTGATTGGATTACCACTGGTCCTAAAATAGAGGAATTTGAGAATGCGCTATGCAAATACATTGGATGTAAATATGCAGTAGCAGTCAATTCCGGGACGAGCGCGCTGGATATTGCGGTTCAATCAATAGGTCTTCCAGAGGGTTCGGAGGTTATCACAACACCGTTTACGTTTGTTGCAACGTCAAATGCCATACTCTACAATGGTCTGAAACCGGTGTTTGCGGATATTTGCAGTGATACGTTTAATATCGATCCTGATGTGATTCGGAAAAAGATATCGAGGGATACGAGGGCAATCATTTATGTGGATTATGCCGGACAGCCATGTGATATCAAGGCGATAAAGGAGATTGCAGACGAGTTCGATCTGTATCTGATTGAGGATGCTAGCCATGCAATTGGCGCAGAGTATGAAGGTACAAAAGTGGGGAATTTTGCGGATCTTACGATATTTAGTTTTCATCCTGTGAAACACATAACTACTGGGGAAGGTGGGGCTGTTGTGACTGGTGATGAAGAGCTGTATGAGTGTTTATTGCTTTTGAGAAATCATGGGATTGATAAGGATACACAGAACAGATACGGTCCGGATGCGTCGTGGGCGTATGATATGAAGTATCTTGGTAGGAACTACCGGATAACTGATTTTCAGGCGGCTCTTGGGATATCGCAGCTTAAGAAACTGAATGGATTTATTGAGAAGCGAAGTGAACTGACCTCGATGTATGATGAACTGTTATCTGATGTTGACGCTGTCAGGCTGCATGTGGTGCGCGGGAATGTTAAACATGCATGGCATTTGTACACGATTTTGCTGGATGAGTCAGTAGATAGAGATAAGTTTTTTAAGTATATGCGGGCTGCCAACATCGGTGTTAATGTGCATTATATTCCGGTGTACCGGCACAGCTATTACGTCAGGAACTTTGGCTTTGATCCAGAGGATTTTCCAGTTACAGAAAATGTTTTTAAAAGGATCATTACATTACCGTTGTATCCACAGATGGACATTGAC
>Ga0164318_10007535_pt1 | contig 10539 bp, 22 predicted proteins | sample GuaBasSedimGuay9_FD_113734 | JGI IMG/M metagenome (GOLD analysis project Ga0164318, IMG submission 113734) | Subseafloor sediment microbial communities from Guaymas Basin, Gulf of California, Mexico - Guay9, Core 4571-4, 0-3 cm | ecosystem: Environmental > Aquatic > Marine > Hydrothermal vents...
TTCTACATCAACACCAACACAATCACCATGATGCAATTCATCTTTTTTGTTGGTATGTTGTTTCAAAACAAAGTTATATACATTATCTGTTTGTTGAACAGTCATACCAGATCGTGTTCCTGTTACACCGATTTTCATAATATTATCTCATGTTTAATTTAAAGTATTATCTCATAATGAATAATTTTTGTATATATCCCATTATGGATAATTTGGTGGCAATCGTTGGTATCGCTCCAACCTCTCAGGTTCTTCAAACCTATGCTAATCTATCTCAGCTACATTGCCTAAATAATGATAAGGATGCTATATTATGAAACAACCCAAATATCAAACAATAATGATCCATCAAATCTTATACCATTATGTCCAACACATCATCAATATTGGCATAGTAGATATAAGTATTTAATATATGACATGATAGAATCATATCATAAGAATTTTCGGGAGTGCCAGATTTGAACTGTGCGACATCTTGTTTCCAAAACAAGTAGGCTACCAGACTGCCCCAACCCCCGTTATTTAATACTACACAAATTGTTAAAGAACGTCTAAAACGAAAAAACCCTTAATCTATTTCTAAATTAAGGGTTTGATAAAAACACATTGTTTAATATATTTTTGTCAAACCCCAATATCCGAAAAATTCACATAAAAAGGCGCACTATTACGATCAAGCGAATTAATCGGTTGATTGTCAATACTGGCTAAATGTTGTTTGTTTTTCAAGTTCATTGTTTTATATATCTTCTTATGTTATTTGTTTTACTTATTTATACAAATCAAAATTTGTAAGGTTTTAATCTGTATGACCGTGTTTTTATTTACATAAATCTAAGGTGTAAATCTCGATTTATACAGTCTATTTACAAATCGAAACTTGCAAATCCCGACCTGATATAAACATCTTAACATACTTTTTATATCTATGTCAAGCATTATATTTTTTTAATTTTTTCATAACATAATTCCATTCATCCTCAGTATATAAATCATAAAACTGATCACTGTAATTAGAAGCAAGTATATCCTGATTCATTGCTTCATTTATATAATTAAATTCACTAGAACCAATTTTACATTTGGGGTTTAAAACCCGATTAAACACAACTTCAAGATCCTCTAATGTATAATCATTAAAATCAGAACGGGTCATCCACATTTTACTGCTTGTATCTCGTTTCATAATTATTTCTCTTTGTTTGGTTCCAGATAGAGGACTCAAACCTCTGACTACGGATTACAAAACCGTTGTGTTATCAGTTATACCAATCTGGATTTATTCATTGATGTTTAAATAATATACCCATTTCAAATTCTTTTAAATGAATATCTGTAATAAATGGTAATTTATAGAATCCAATAAAATCTTCATCTGATAATTTAACACATTCACCTTCACCTAAATGAATCATTTGTTCTTCCCAATTTAATCCATTATCGGAACAAATTTCCATCAATTCAAACAATCGATCAAAACTTTCAATGTTGGTTTCATCTTCATCAGTATAAATCCAAAAAGAACAATCTTCGTTATTTTTCATAATATATCACCCTTTAATCAAGATATTCTAAAATATCATCAATGCCAATATGCCCTAATTTAGATAATGTATCATAAATTTCATCTGATAATTTTGGAGAATGATCCCCCAATTTAATATCAAAACTTTCAATAGCTTGATTTTGACCATTAGCAAAGTCTTGTAATTTATCTAATTCATCAAACGCAAACCGTGTTCCACCATTTTCAACAAAAAATGAATAATTGCACATCTTACTTTTCTCCTAAATAAAGCATTGGTAATATACTTAAAATATAAAATTTAGTAGGAACATCACCTACATTATATTCCATTTGAATATCTTTTCTTGCACGTTCCAGTAAATAAACTTTGGATATAGACATATACATAAATCCAAATAATAAAAATATTAACACATCCATTTCAAATAATCTCCAACCATCATCTTTTTTAATTTGGCAGGCCAGCAAGGAATCGAACCTCAGTCTTAACGTTTGGAGTGTCTTATGCTACCATTACACCACAAGCCCATTTAATTAGTACCGCCTTATCATATCGCATTTAAGTTTATAGATATAATCTGACTTTTAAGTTATCACCCCTACCTTTATTGTGGTATTTGGGGTTTCCCCTAACATCCCATATTACTTTATCTCAAAATTTGAGTAGTATGATTTTTATGTGAATACTACAACGTATCACATAAAACTTGGTAGCGGAAATAAGGAATCTAACCTTAAAATCTTATGCGTATGAAACATAAATATACAACAGTCTACCATTCCGCTAATTTCTTTACACGTATGTAATAAGTGAGTAATTGTGGAATTGAACCACAACCTTATAAACGCTACGCATCATTTATAAGATTACACAAACATGTGAATCATGTATTCACACTAATGTACGCCAAGTTATTACCCTTTGTTTTGTGATCCTGGGGAGGCTCGAACTCCCGTTATTGGATTGAAAGTCCAATATCCTAGCCACTAGACGACAGGATCTTAATTTTTATTCATCTAGCTATAACGTATTATCCTATAAATAATACCATCTGTATATACCCACAATGGGATATATTATTTAAACATCTTTCTACCTTTAATCCATCCATCAGGAACAATTAACTAATTGTGATTCCATTTCAAACATATCTTCCGGATTATCAAATATCTGTAAATATTCTTTTTTGAAATTTTCTTTTCCATATTTAGTTACAGATTTTTTAAAATATACACCAGAACCAATATAATTATCTTTTAAATTTTTTGTTCTATGGCAACCAATGTAAATTTTTCCATTTACTAAATTGGTTGTCTTATAAACCGTATAATACATGATGTGAACCTTAATCGTTATTCACATGTATTTATACATTAAGTCATAGTTCGATACTATGACTTGAATCGAAAGAAGGAATCGAACCTTCGGCTCAGGGTTATGAACCCTGTATGTTACCGTTACACCATTTCGCTATATTTGGAGCGTTTAACAGGATTTGAACCCGCACTTTTTGGGTGGAAACCAAACGTGCTACCGCTAACACTATAAACGCATTTTTTGTAGTTCTATTTAGACAATTAAATTTTTATCAAATCTTTATCAGGATATTTAGATGCATATAATACGCCAACATATTTATAATCGACATTTTTACCTGCTTCATTGGATTTTTTTCCAACTGAATATCCACCACCATAATGTTTAACAGGTTTATTTTTAAACCAAAATATCCCATAATGTGCATCTGGTGCTATCCATAATTGGAGACTCAGACAGGATTTGAACCCGTGTAGAAGAATTTGCAGTTCTCCATCAAACCAGACTTGATTACTGAGCCATTTAATCTATTTAGCCAAAATAATTCTCATTATTTGGATTCTCACAATGTTTCCAAGTTACACCAAATCCAAAACCTAACAATTTAAAGGCAAATGACCATTTCATCATCCATTCTCGTTCAGGGTTATGACGGTATATTAAAATAAGTGTATTTAAATGGATACCCACATTAACTGTATTCCATGTAATATATGGATGATATAACTCAATAGTTAAATATTTAATAAATATTTTAAACTTACCTTTATCTTTCATATAAACCCTTAATCAAATATTTTAGCAATTTCTTTATTATGTAGATCTTTTTCAACTTCACTTATTAATTTTGAAGTAATCTTATTTTGTGTGTCATAAAAACAAAATGTATTTAACTTTAATAAACTATCATAACCCAATCGAATATCCAAATTATTTATTTTACAGTTATTCAATCTACAATATTTTCGCAATTCTTTACAAGTATTAAAATGATATCGATCATCCGGTAATACAATGAAAAAATTCTGATCAGTAATCAGAAAATTATCATAATTAATCATGATTTTCGTGTAAAGATCCACACACAAAAAGCACCCGTAAATAAACCCATAACATAAGTAAAACTACTTGTATAATACAAAACTTCCAAAGAATACATAATCATTCATTCTCCAATAATGGTTCAAAATCCGGACATGCTTCATCATCCGGATATATTACAATTTCATGAAGGTCACATTCTTCATTATTATATCTTACCGAATATACACATTCACCACAAACTTTATCTCGATAATCACACTCAACAAATATATCCCCATCATTAAAATATGGAACACTCACATCCAATTTTGCCAAACCATGATACGATTCTTGATCAAAATCGAGATTCCAAAAAAATCCCTCACCAGTTTCATTGTTTTTTCTAATCACATCAATAAATAATTGACCATCGGAACTAATCCACTGTACTAATTCACCAATTTTAAAACGCATATTTTACATTTCCACTTCGTTATATTTTCCAACAAACCGATTATAAAGATTACGATTGATATCATTTTGATAAACCGTATTAAATTTTGGAATGGTTTTACCCAAATAATAAAAATTTAGGAAATTACCACAATCAACATCTTCTTCAAGTAAAGCACATGTATCATTATAAAATGAATAACTTGTTGGTTTAAAACCAGCAGATTGTGCTTTCGCTAATTGCTTCTTTGTAACTCTTAAATAACCATGTCCACTTGTGCTAATAAATTTCATTTTGATTTCCTTTTGGAAGTTTTTCTTAACTATGATTATTATACTAATTATAGGTATGAATTACTATACCCATAATGGGGTATATTAACTACATGCAGTTGCATGATTCATTGCATTTTGTAATGTTAATAATACAATAACTTTTCCTTTACGATTTATTCTTTTTTTAGAACCTTTACGAATCATAGGGAAATAAGCAGTTTTCATTTCCTTATTGGTCATATCCATATTGACATTATTCTTTTTAAGGAATTCAATTTCCCATTTTATATCTTCAAGTGACCATCCATCCCGTAGCATGAATATGGTGAAAATTTCAAATACTTTGGTCATTCTCTTTTCCTTTTGGAAGTTTATCTCTCAATTCAGATTATATTATATTTGATTTTATCTTGCTTGCATATACCCACAATGGGATATATTTGATTATTTTTTCTCAATCCATACAATATCATTATCAGAACACAACGTTTTATCAAATTCATGTAATAATGTACAATATGATGAATCTTTTCCATCCATAGAACAACGATCACAAACGAGACTTGAATCATATACAGCAACATAAGTTTTAGTATTAATATCTATTTCTGCTCCCAATGCAATTACAATCATGATATTTTCCGGTTCTGTTCTTCTTTAATCATTAAATTAAGTAGATTTTCCAATTCAATACCGGATTCTTCACGACCACAATTTAAACCACTTAGAAATTCATCACTTAATTTATCATCTGTTTGTTCAACATATAATTCTTTAATTAATAAACGAAACGCATTTTCTTCATATTTTGTCATTTTATTTCCTCAATATCACAGTTCCAAGACCATAAACCCATTAAATCATCATGCCAAACTTCTAACCCATTTGAGTTATATCCTTCTTCGTTAAGAAGTGTATTAATCTCTAATAAAGTTGGTTTTTCAACCTGAGAACCTTCTGCATCCATTAAATGTTTTTGATTACGAATCTCAACATCTTCACGATTAATCATAATATACCACCTAATTAAATTTCTGGATATATCTCTAATTAGATATATCGTTTATTTAAATTCACTAACATCCATACCATAATCTATCAAATCATCACCAACAATTTGATTAGATTCTAATAATGTAATTAGATTATCAAACTGTTCAACACCTTCGTCTATTGACTGAAATGTTCGGATATAATTATCACGATTTTTATAACAGAAATCCAATGCCAAACGTTTACTTAATCTCATAATTTATCTCCCAACCTGTTTCAAATACTTATCCTTTATTATATCCCAATCATTATATAATATATCATCATAAAATAATACATCATTTAATAGTCTGTTATTTTTAACCAAATTATCATAACGTTTCTTGGCATATTTATTTTTCCAAACATCAGTCAATGCTTCAATAGAATTATCAAATTTTGGAATTAATTCATCTTCTGTAATTTCTTCTCTTAGAAATTCTTTGGTATTCTCATATAATTCTGCAACATATACACCACGTTTATGACCGGATATATATTCACTTCTATTGATATTTAATTTACTATAACAGAATACAAAAAATCTATTGATATGATCTCGTTTAAATCTTTGACCATTAATTGTATTAGCAATCCACCATTCCCAAAATCGTTTAGGTTCAATAAATCTTATCCAATCTTTCATTAGATTTATTAATGTTCTATCTCTTGGTTTTAATATCACAGTACCATTTGATTTACCAACTTTTTTCCAGTATTTCAATCTTGTATATTGGGAGAATGATCCATACAATGAAGTAGTTGTGTAATGAACTAATTTATCACCATAGATACGCTTGTAATCATCTTGTACCTGTTTTGATAATACCAATAGGGATAACAGCTTACCACCAACATAATTGTATCCTAACGGTTGTGTAGGCACTAATGCTGAACATACAACAGAGTGTTTAATCATTTGTTGTGTTTTGCGTTCCTTATCCCAACCTATTTTATTATCTCGACAAGTTAAATCCAAATAATCAGAGGATATTGTAATTATCCCCAAATATTTTAAGGTTATTTTATCTCTTACAATATAATATAAATTTCTGCCAATATTATTTTGATTTTTTCCAGTAGTTATAAAATCATTTAAAGTTTTACGAATTTTGTTTAATTTTGGATTATCTTTACATAATAATAATTCTGGTTCCAATGACATATAATCATCTGAGTTCCAGATATTCTTTTTGATTTGATTAATAAAACTTAAATCTGCATTTGGTCTTAATTGAGTGCCAAACAATGTATTTTTATTTGAAACATTATAAGTATTATGTAATTCATTAAATTTAACAAACAGAGTATATTCTTCCACACTCATATTTGAATAGTATTCAAGTTCCCATTTTAATTGATTTTCAATAAACTCCAAATCATGTTGATTATTAAAATTTTCGGAATTATACCAATCATGATATTGAGTTTCATAATATGCTTCTAAATCCATGATCGATTTGTATTAGCCTTGTGTAAATTTAATTCACTTACACCATTATAGGCATCATAACAATCCAATATATAACTATTAACCTCAATCAATTGTAATCTAACTGAGCTATCATATTCCATAACATTATTATGAACCACAATGAATTCCTGTTCATAAGTATTGGCAACGATAATAACATCGTAATCTTTTGCATCAATTTCTGCTAAAAGATGTTTATCAAAGTAATTTATAATTTTAATTCTTAATTTAGTTTTCATTCTTTATCTAATACCAAAAAACTATTGAAATAAACTTTAACGATACTATGCTTCACCAAAGTTTCAATATCATATTCCATTTCAATTTCAGACAGATTATTATATATTTCAACACTAATATAAATTTCATCTTCATCATCCATATCTAATGTATATGCAAAATCATCTGCTAACATATAACCCGAATATATAGCCACATCGGAATTATAACTTTCTAATGTTATTTCAACATCATTAATTTCATCATGTTTAAATACATTCAAAAGAAATTCATCGGAATTGGTAAACGTTTTATTTATCATAATATACACCTGTAATTAAATATTGATATAATCTGAGACATAAAACACTATAAACTTATAGACATTATCTACAATTCCAAATAATTGGAAAGGGTGTAAAAGTACACCCATTTATACAAAAATATCTCAGATTATATCAACACTTTGTAATTGACTAACATGGGAGAATTGAACTCCCATTTTAAGGCAAACCAGCTTTTTTATCTATTCGGAATTGAACCGCTAAGTTTGCAAACTTTGGCAACCCATGACCATATACGATAAAACTTAGTCAATTACAAAATGCTGAATAAGGGGGTAGTTCCCCAATAATAAATTATTTTATCACTGTCTGCAAACCATTTCCTGCAATACACTCGGTATGACCAGTAATAATATTTCACATTTAGCATCAGTACCCCAATTTGGGTACGATGAACCCCATTATGGGGCTGATTTCATTGTATTATCCTCAGTTGAATTAAAAGAATATTTTATATATATAAGGTAATTATCACATCATTATGATATTGCCAACCATTCAGGAAACGCTTTACCTTTTTTTATTAAGTGAGATTATTATCTCATAAAAAACTATTTATGACTATACCTACAATGGGATATATTCGGAATCATTTATTGCAGAACCAACATAATTTAAACGTTCCAGTAAGATAGCAAGGATTTCATCCTGATCATCAGATTCAAATGTACCAACACCAGATAAAACGTTGTAGCTTTCATTACCACGACCATCTTCAACTAATGTAGCACTACCGAATGAGCAATCATTCACAGTAATAGCAAAACCCATATCTTCACCTTCATCAGTGAACATATTAGTAAAATTAATTTTTGGAGTTGTCATTTTGATTTCCTTTTGGAAGTTTATTAAAAATGGGAGAAGTTTCCCCAACCACAAGGATATTATCTTATAATTGGGAAACAATGTATATACCTACAATGGGATATATTATTCTATTCTCGCTCTTTGTCTAACAAATTTAAATAGTGTATCTGTTTTCATAATACCTGTATCATAAACAACATTTAAATTATTAAATGATTCATCATTTGGAAGTTTACGTTCAGTAATCCATCCATCGTTTTCATTATGATATAAACCTAATACACCACGTTTAGACTGTTTACCACCATTAATAGGATCTTTGTATACATCTGACCAAACACCATCAATACAAATTGCATTTGCTTTCATGGCATATTTAAGTGTATCCCTATTAACTTGTTGAAGCATACCCGATCCCATACCAAAACTAAGATTATCAAGAGTCAATTTAGCTTTTTCCATATTACCAAGAATAAGTTTAATTGAATCTTTTGTTATACCATCACCCTGAATAACTCGTACTTGTTTTGGTAATGTTTTATAACCTTTGGAATTTACACTATATCCAAATTTCGCCATTAACCGTTCAATAACTTCAATTGGTACAGTTAATGGATCACCAGAATCCGGACGAATAACAATAGTTTGATTTCCATCAAGAATTCTATGTTTGAATTGTTTGCCCCATAATTCATCAACAGCTTTATAAATATTATAACTATCAGAAACACATGCAATTATAGGATAATCAGGAAATTGATTTAGCATATTTTCAAATGCTTTATTTTCGTTTTTTATGCCCCATGCTGTAATTGTACTATGTTCACTAGCAGGAATACTAAATCCAGCCATAAGAATATTATAATACTTTCTACCAAACATCAATGCTTCAACATTATCTGTTCCCATGAAATTAATAAGGTGAGCAAGTCCACCAAGTCCAGCAGATTCTTTACTCGATACACCCCTTGCACCAAAATCATGTAGTTTGAAATCCAACCCATCAACAGAACCAGATTTATCATAGAATTTTTTAAGTTCTTTTTTGATTGCTCTTGAATTGGTTGCAACAGTTGAAGCATACCAAACATTTCTCAGTATTGGAGTTTCTACCCATGTTGTAAGCCAAAAACACTTTGGATCAGTGTTGGTAATTTGTACTAACACGTTTGATAGTGGTAGTACCGAACCTTCCAGAACCGATTCAATTTTTAGTGGTAAATATCCATCATATTCATCAATGATATATTTCCATTCATCGTATGGAAATGGTTCACCATGTAAATCAAAAATTTCTTTTGCTTCTTCAAGATCTTCCATTGTAACAGGTTTCATAAGATATTCTTTGATGTAATATTCTAAACCAAAGAATACACTTTCATCAAAATCCGGATCATCTGATCCCCTTGATTCAATATAACTTGAAACATATTCAGTTTTTGGAGGATATTGTTTAAACATCCCCACTTTGTAGCTATCTACATCTGTAATTATTGACATGATTAAAACTCCTTTAATCGTTTATAAGTTGTCTACCCAATTCATAACATCATAAGTTGGTTCCGTTGTGGAAATATGTTGTCCTGAATCTATATCCAAGATAACTAATTTCACTCTTTCACTGGCAAAATAACATTCCAGTAATTCTATTTCATCCCATTCAGGAAAAAATTCTTTTAAAAATTTTCTTTCATTTGCAAAAATTGAAGAAATATAATAATTAAGTTGTTGTGTTAGACTTTTCAATTTTATTCCTTTCATCAATTTCTCTTTGATTTTTACCTTCTTCATATCCAATACCCCAGCCGACACGTTCATCACTTTCGACATACGGATTACTTATTTTACGGGTATTATATAAACCTTTACCATAACCCTGTTCATAAGCAATACAGATACTATAAATTTCATCCCTTCTATTTCTCATATTTCTTTAAACTCCCGTCTTAAAAAATCAATTTCATCGTGTGTTAATTTATTCAATAATGAATCACGTAAACGATCATCTGCACTTTCAGTACCGTCAATTTCAACTTCAAAAGATGCTTGATTATTGGTTAAA
>Ga0164318_10007536_pt1 | contig 10539 bp, 7 predicted proteins | sample GuaBasSedimGuay9_FD_113734 | JGI IMG/M metagenome (GOLD analysis project Ga0164318, IMG submission 113734) | Subseafloor sediment microbial communities from Guaymas Basin, Gulf of California, Mexico - Guay9, Core 4571-4, 0-3 cm | ecosystem: Environmental > Aquatic > Marine > Hydrothermal vents >...
CAAATTTTCTTGAATTATCCCGATAGTACTTCAAAAATTTGGATAAATTTCTAAAGAAAAATAATTGAAGCTGTGATAATATTTTATATCGAACTCAGGTTATTATCTAAATAATCATTCCGGCTGCAATCGTCTCATTTGTTGCTTCGTCAATAAGAATTATGCTACCTGTAATTCTGTTTTTCCGGTACGAATCGAATAATAATGGTTTTGTTGTTCTTATAGATATTCTTGCAATATCGTTTAATCCTACAGATTTATCTTCTGTATTATTTTCCAAGTTATTAATATTGACTTTATATTTAATATCATTAACCATACATCTTACATCTTTAGTAGTATGCTTTACTGCATATTTTCCTCTAAGCTGTAAAGGTTTTTCATTAAACCAACATATCATTAAATCAATGTCTTGCGAAACAGTAGGACCATTGGCAGCATTAACAATCATATCTCCACGGCTAATATCAATATCGTCGTTAAGAGTAATAGTAACAGATTGAGGAGGGAAAGTTTCGTCTAAACTTTTCCCCATAGTATCAATTGATTTTATTGTAGATGTAAAACCGGAAGGTAGAATTTTAACCTTGTCGTTTAATTTAAAAATTCCTCCGGCAACTCTACCTGCGTAACCTCTATAATCAGGAAATTTTTTTGATTGAGGACGAATAACATACTGAACAGGAAATCTGCAATCGATAAAATTATAATCGTTGCTAATGTGAATATTTTCTAAAAGATATAACAGAGTAGGACCATCGTACCAGTTCATTTTTTCAGAACGATCAACAATGTTATCTCCAAGCTTAGCACTTACAGGAACAAACCTAACATCTTTAACGTTTAGTTTTGCTGAGAATTTATTAAAATCATTACGAATTTTTTCGAAGACTTTTTTATCAAAGTCAACCAAATCCATTTTATTTACACATACAATAATATGAGGAATTTGTAAAAGAGAAGCAATGTATGCATGGCGTATGGTTTGTTCTAATACTCCGTTACGTGCATCAATTAATATTACGGCAACATTTGCTGTTGAAGCTCCGGTAACCATGTTACGTGTATATTGAATATGACCGGGAGTATCGGCAATAATAAATTTTCTTTTGGGAGTAGCAAAGTAACGGTATGCTACATCAATAGTAATACCTTGTTCTCTTTCTGCGCGAAGACCATCGGTAAGTAAAGCTAAATTAACTTCTTCCTCACCTTTTCGTTCACTCGCAATTTCAATAGCTTCCATTTGGTCTTGAAAAATTGCTTTACTATCGTATAATAATCGGCCAATTAATGTGCTTTTACCATCGTCAACACTACCTGCTGTAGTGAAGCGTAAAAGTTCCATATTTAAATAGCCTGATTCTTTCTCTTTTGTGTAGTTTTTTATCTCTTTTGACATAAATACAAAAAATTATAGTCTTTTATTAACGTATTTAAAGTTTAAAAATAGCCTTCTTTTTTCCTGTCTTCCATTGCAGCTTCTGAGCGTTTATCATCGGCTCTACCACCTCTTTCTGTTGTTCTTGTTGCAGCAACTTCCTGAATAATATCTTCAAGAGAGTTTGCTTTTGAAAGAGTTACCCCTGTGCATGTAATATCTCCAATAGTACGGCAACGCACATCTTTTATTTCAATCTTTTCGTTTTCTTTTAGTTGCATAAACGGTGCATTTGCCAACCAAATTCCATCACGGTTAAATACTTCTCTTTTGTGAGTGAAATAAAGATTAGGAATAGCTATGTTTTCCATTAATATATATTGCCAAACATCCATTTCTGTCCAATTACTTATTGGGAATACTCTAAAATGTTCGCCCATATTTTTTCTACCATTAAAAATATTCCATAATTCGGGTCTTTGATTTTTTGGGTCCCATTGTCCAAACTCATCTCTGTGAGAGAAAAATCGTTCTTTAGCTCTTGCTTTTTCTTCATCTCTACGAGCGCCACCCATTGCAGCATCAAATTTATTTTTTTCAATGGAATCAAGTAAAGTTGTTGTTTGTAAAATATTTCTACTGGCATTAACTCCTTTTTCTTCAATAGATTTGCCGGAATCAATTGCGTCTTGCACATAACCAACAATAAGTTTTACGCCTGTTTCTTTTACAAGATTATCTCTAAACTCAATAGTTTCTTTAAAATTATGACCTGTATCGATATGTAGTAAAGGAAAAGGTACCTTTGCAGGCCAAAAAGCTTTTCTTGCTAAATGATACATAACTATAGAATCTTTTCCTCCAGAAAACAACATTGTAGGGTTTTCAAACTGTGATGCAACTTCACGTATTACATAAATTGATTCTGCTTCTAATTCACGAAGATGATTTATATGATGCTTTTCCATATTTCTTATTAAGAATTTTTTCTTTCGGCAAAAGTAACAAAATTATAATTATTTATATAATAACTTTTAACTTCTTTATAAGTTAGTCATACCGTGACTTGTTAATTCGGAAATCCGTAAAATTTTAGTTGTGTTGTTGTTTCGAACAGCCTGTCCCGAAAATCGGGAATAGTGAGAAACCCCATTCAGCTTATATACACTGTGTTATGAGATTTCTCCGTATCCTTTCAGAAAACAATGGTAAAATGAACAAATATTATTAATCTATTGAAGTTGGCTTTAAGCCGACTTTTAGAACATAATGGATTCATTTAAACACCACAATAAATTGTGGTGCTAATCTGATAATCAAAATATTCTATTATTAACTAAATGAACATTGATAAATAGCCATTCTAATAAATTATCAGCCTTTTTTGAGAGGATACATTTCTCATTTCAATCGAAGTAACAATATTGACGTTTTCGTGCAAACACTAATAAATAAAATTAGTTTAAGATAATAGATACAAAAATTTATATATTTGCGATGAAAAATAAAAATTTAATAGAAATGATAAATAAAAATATTATTAGTGAACTTAATAAAGAATTGAAAAACAAGAAACCCGAAGAGGTTATTGAGTTTTTTATTAAAAAATATGGGGAAAAAATTGCTCTTTCATCAAGTCTTGGAGCTGAAGACCAAGTGCTTACTCACATGATTGCATCAATTGACAAATCAACTAAAATTTTCACTCTCGATACAGGTAGATGTTTTCAAGAATCATACGATTTAATTGATAAAACAAATAAAAAGTACGATATAAAAATAAAGGTTTATTTTCCTGATAAAGAAGAGGTAGAAAAAATGGTTAATGAGAAAGGTGTTAATCTTTTTTACGATAGCGTTGAAAACAGAAAGCTTTGTTGTAAAATCAGAAAGCTTAATCCTTTACAAAGAGCTTTTGAAGGTTTGGATGTATGGATTTGTGGATTAAGACAAGCTCAATCAATTACACGTATAAACACAAAATTAGTTGAATGGGACGAGAATAATAATTTAATAAAGTTAAATCCATTAATTGAGTGGAGCGAAGAGCAAGTATGGGAATATATTAGAGATAATGAAATTCCATATAATGTATTACACGACCAAGGTTATCCAAGTATAGGTTGTAAACCATGCACACGAGCAATAAAAAAAGGTGAAGACCTGCGTGCCGGACGATGGTGGTGGGAAGAACCGGAAAGTAAAGAATGTGGTTTGCATATTAAATAATTTTTTAATTATGATTGTCCAATAATAAAATAAGTTTTTATATCAACCTTTCAGGTTATAAAAACAAAAAATTAATTGCAGGGGGTTTTAAATAAATCCTAAAATTCACGAATAGAATATCCCTCACGAGTTTGATTTTCGAGATTAAGTAACTATCTGTTACTCGACTTGTGGATTTAAAAGAGTACAATAATTTTAGATTCTTTTAGAGATCAAATCATTATTTATTTGATTTTTTTTTTATTTTTATAAAAATTTAATCAATAGAGTATGTTAAAATCATTAATTAGTAAAATCAATTTTTTTAATAAAGAAAAGAGTATATCAGATAAATATTTTTTTGTTAGTGTTTTCATATTATTAGGGTTCGTTATTATTTTTGTTGTAGCATCTATTTATCAGATAAGACATAAGTATAAAGTTGGTACTGAAAAGATAAGTAAATTTTATATAGATGCTCAGAAACAAATTGCTAAAAGTAAAGTAGATGCTGCTTTAGATATTATTCAATATAAAAAAGTCCAAACTGAAAAGAAAGCCAAATTTGAAATAAAAAGAAGAGTTTATAATGCATATAATATTGCTTTAAATATTTATAAAAAAAATATAAATTATAAATCAAAGCAGGAGATAAAAGAATTAATAAAACAAGCCTTGCGACCAATACGATATAATAATGGGGATGATTATATTTTTATTGTAGATTTAAAAGGCAATGAAATACTTTATCCTACCGAACCTCAATTAGAAAATATAAACTCATTCAATTTACAAGATGCTAAGGGTAATTATGTTATTAGAGAAGAGCTGAGAATAGTAAAAAAACATAAAGAAGGGTATGTGAAAAATTATTGGAGAAAATCAGGTTTAAGTTCTGAATTTATTTACCCCGGAATATCATTTGTTAAGCTTTTTAAACCATTGAATTGGTGTATTGGTAGCGGTGTTTATCTCGATGATGTTGAGAAGAAGATTAAAGCAGATGTTCTTAAAGAAATTGCTGCTATCCGTTTTGGTAAAGAAGGATATATTTTTATAAATAAATATAATGGTGATGCATTAATTACTGATGGGAAAGTTGTAGAAGATAATCGTAATTTATGGGAACTAACCGACCCAAACGGCGTTAAAGTTATTCAGGAGGAAAGAAAAGCTGTTGAAAATCCTAAGGGAGATTTTATTTATTATGTTTGGAATAAATTGTCGAAACCTGTTCCTACTAGAAAAGTTTCTTTTATTAAAGGTTTCCCTGAATGGGAATGGATGATTGGCGCAGGTGTTTATTTAGACGAGATTGACAATATTGTATATAAACAAAAAGCAGAATTAAAATATAATTTATATTCTCAGATTTTATTTATTCTAATAATTTTAATTTTTTTCTCATTCATAATTTTTTTCATCACGAGAATTACAGCTAAATCAATTTCTTCAAACATTAACTCACTAGTTAATTTTTTCAAAAGAGCATCTACAGAATTTGTTGAAATTGATGTTAGTAAATTAAAATTTCCCGAATTTAAATTATTAGCCGTTGCTGCTAATAGAATGATAAATGAAAGAAACAATGCATATAATGATTTATCAATAGAGAAAGCATACTTTGAAGAGTTGTTTAATAACTCACCTGAAGCAATTGTAATAACAGATAATGAAAGTAAATTACTGAGGATGAATAAGAAATTTACTGATATGTTTGGATACACTTCACAAGAAGTTTACAACAAAAAGGTAGACGAGCTTATTATACCTGATAGTTTAAAAGAAGAATCTGTTGATATTACTCGCAAAGTGGCAAAGGGTAAAGTCGTTTTTAAAGAATCTTTAAGAAAACATAAAAATGGAAAATTAATTTATGTTTCAATACTTGGAACTCCAATTATTTTTGATGGTGGACAGCTTGCTGTATATGGAATTTATAGAGATATAAGCGAGCAAAAAGAATATGAACAAAGCTTAAAGGCAGCAAAAGAAAAAGCTGAAGAGGCAGTTAAATTTCAATCAGCATTTTTAAATAATTTATCACATGAAATAAGAACCCCTATGAACGCTATTATAGGATTCTCAAGTATGTTAGATAGAAAACTTAATGATAAAACAAGAGACAGTTATATTAAGATTATTAATGATAACAGCATGTCACTTCTGGGAATAATTGACGATATTTTGGATGTGTCAAAAATTGAAGCAGGTCAGCTTAAGTTAAACTATTCAGAAGTTAATATTAATGATGTTTTAGATGAATTATTTATACTTCATCAAAATTATTTAAATAAAGAGAATAAGGATATTAAATTATTACTTAAAAAACCATCTGAAAATAATAATATCATTAATACAGATGTTGTTAGGTTAAGACAAATTTTAAATAAATTAATTGGAAATGCAATTAAATTCACAAATAATGGGTTTGTAGAATTCGGTTATGAGAATAGAAAAAACAATATAGTATTTTGTGTTAAAGATACCGGTATTGGTATAGACGAAGAAAAATTTGATCTTGTTTTTGACAGATTTAGAAAAATTGAAAATGATAATACCGTTTTATACGGAGGTACAGGATTGGGTTTAACAATTACTAAAAAATTAGTTGAATTGCTTCATGGTAGAATATGGCTTGAATCTGAAGTTAACAAGGGAACTACATTTTATTTTACTCTGCCTATTATTTAGTTTGTAAAGTTGAAAGTTTATAAAGTTGAAAGTTCCTAAACTTTATAATGTTGAGCTATAGTAAAATCCCGAAATCTCGGGGTTTATTATTCAATAAGATATTTTGTGCTTTTATGGGTCAATGAAATTAGGGTGGATTATAATAAAATAATTATTGTTATCCGATAAATTTTAAAACTGTCTAAATACTTAAACAGGACGTACCTACGGCACTTTAAAATATTTTACAAACTCTGTGCTATAAACATATCACCACTACGTGGTTTTTTTTTACACCCAAATTAGGGCGTATTTGTTTATAATAACATATTTATCAAGAAAACAAACACTTTAAGGGTATCTATTTTGAAATATTAGTATATTCAAGCATTTTAAACATTCAACACTCAATATAAAATTTACAATATTAAATTAAATTACTTTTAGTATAAAAGATTTGGTGCGTCAGCAACAATTGAATATTGATTATTGGGTGTTGAATATTGAATATTTTCGATAACTACAGTATACGAACAAATACTTATAATCCATTAATAATCAGTTTATGGGTCAGGAGTTCTGAAATTTATGCCTAATCCACCCGAATTTTAAAGTGAGCCGCTTTTATTCAACATAAAGCACTAATCCTTTAAGATATTCTCCTTCTGGATGATAAATATTAACCGGATGATCGGCAGGTTGTGTCAGTTGATGCAATATTTTAACTTTTCTTCCTGATATTGCTGCTGCTGAAAAAACTGCTTCTCTAAAATGTTTCTTACTAACAGCTTGAGAACAAGAGAAAGTGAATAAAATTCCTCCCGGACGAATTTGTTCAAACGCACGAGTGTTAATTTTTTTGTAACCTTTCAAAGCATTGTTTAATGCTTTGTTATGTTTTGCAAATGCCGGAGGATCAAGTATAATAAGGTCGTATTTATCTTTTATGTCTTTTAAATAACTAAAAGCATCAACAGCAAAAGATTTATGTCTTGAAGTATCTGTAAAATTTAATGCAATGTTTTCGTCGGTAAGCTCAATTGCTTTGTTTGAGCTATCAACAGAGTGAACCAATTTTGCACCACCTTTCATTGCATAAACAGAAAATCCGCCGGTATATCCAAAAACATTTAAAACAGTTTTGTCTTTTGAGTAGTATTCAAGCAGTTTTCGATTTTCACGTTGGTCAATAAAGAAACCGGTTTTCTGTCCTTCTTTCCAGTCAACTCTAAATTTATTGCCATATTCGCTTACAATATTTGTATTATTTTTTCCTAATAGATATTCGTTAGTTGCATTTATTTCTGATTTAAAAGGAATGGTTGTTTCACTTTTATCGTAAACAGCATTAAGTTTATCGCTAAATATGTTTTTTAAAGCTTTTGCAAAAGTTTGACGCTCAAGATACATACCAATTGAATGAAATTGAGTAACAGCAGTTCCGTTATAAAAGTCAATTATTGCACCGGGCATACCATCGCCTTCTCCATGTACTAATCTGAATACGTTTGTTTCTTTATTATCGATAAACCCAATTTTTTTTCTTAAATTATAAGCATTTTGTATTTTGTTTTCCCAAAAATCAGCATTTATTTCTGCTTTTTCAAAAGAAAATATTCTTACGGCTATTGTGCCAATTTGATAATGCCCTAAAGCTAAAAATTCATTATGATTTGATACAACCTCTACAATATCACCTTCTTTTAAATTCCCTTTAATTAATTTTATTGCACCTGAAAAAATCCATGGATGATATCTATTAATTGATTGTTCTTTACCAGATTTTAATATAATTTTTGAATAATTATTCATATTAGCGTGTTTTACAATTTTTTATATAGCACTTAATTTTTTATAAATTTTATAACAAATCCAAGCGTCGGTGGCAGCATAATTAAGTTGAGCTTCGGTTAGTGTTTCGTTTTCCCAGTTTGACAATTGCTGAGCTTTCGAAATCTTTGATTTTAACACTATACCAGCCAATTTTTTCATACCATTATTTTCAATATTGAATTGTTTTACAAATTGTTGTAATTCAACAAATGAGTTTGCCTCAAATTTATTTAGCTTTTGTAGTATTTTAATGTCATCTCTTATTGCAATACCAATTTTTAATGTTTTATCATCTGATAAAATCTCTTTAAGAGAATCAGGCAATCCAATTTTGTTTAATCTAAACAAATACGCTTTGTGTTCTGAAGATAATTGAAGTAGCGCCACTTTGTTTGTTCTTCCTTTTTTAAATGCAGGTCGCGTTTCTGTATCAAAGCCTAATATTCGTTCTTTTTTTAAATCAGCAATTATTGCTTCTAACTTCTTTTTGTTGTCAATTACAATTATTTCTTCATTAAATTTTGTTAAAGGTAATTCGGCAATTTCTTCTTTTGTTATTTTACTTTGGTAAGAGTTATTCATCGTTGTCTAAATTCTCAAATTGTTGTGATATATTCCAGGAGTTTTTGTCTCTTTTTTTTGTTTCTGTATTTACATCTGTATTTAATTTTTTATCACCATAAACAATATGATGAATTGGTCTCAATATATTTACTAAACGCTGTCCCCAATATTTTTTAAAATTATTTTTACACTCACATATAGCATCGTTCATCATCTCAATTGAACCAATGTTGTATAAACTGACATAGTCTTTTAGGTCTTGATAAATATCTGCAATGTTTTCTGCAATGCTTACTGAGGATGAATCTTCTTCTTCTTGCATTAATGGGTCGTAAACTTCTTTAAAAGTATCAAAATCGCTTAACAACAATTTTATGTTGTTATTAATTAACTCCCATTCTTCAAGACTAACAAACTTTTCGCTTCCCTCAGAACTTATAATTTTGAGCTCGGGTAATAATGATGCCTTTAAATATAATAATGGTAATATTTTTTGAATTTTTACAAAAAAATCTTTTTGACTTCCTTTATAAGCTTTTTCAATAAAAGAGCAATATTCATTAGCCACAGTAGTAAATTCAAGCACGTTCTTTGAATAAACAATATTATCAATATTTTTTCCCATAAGATTTGTAATAATTTTTTGCAAAAGTAATAACAATTAAAGAATAACCATAAAAGTTTAAACTTTATACTTTAAACTTTCATCTTCGCCTACGTCCACCTTAGTTTTTTATTTTCTGTGTATTTCACTTTGTCATTATCGAGAAGCCATTGAATAACTTTGAGTATTTTGTCTTCTTTTTTAATCGATATATTATCAACCAAAAAGTCGACAGTAGAGTTTTTTTCAATTAAAATTTTTTTTAGTTCTTCTAAAATTAAATCAAATTCGTACTTGCTTAAATTTAGTTCGTTTCTTTTTTGACAAACATCACATTTGCCACAGCGATAGGCGTTTTTTTCACCAAAATAATTTAATAGTAGCTGACTTCTACATTTGTTATCACTCTCTGCATAGTTTAGCATAGCTTCTATTCTTTGAGTAAATCTGACTTTTCTGTCATGGTAGTTTGCTTTCGAGATAAATAAAGCTTTTTCTTCCAAACGTTGTTCGGTGTAAATAATTAAGGGTGTCTTTTTTTGAGGGATATATCTTATAACTTTGTTATTATTAAGTCCTTGCAAGTATTTTCTTATTGTTTTGATATCTGTATTAGATTTTTTTGCCAATACTCTTTCGTCAATAGCAACAAAATTATTAAAAACTCCTGTATATGATCGAAGCAAAAGTTTAATAAAGCTATCATAATTCGCATTTGCAACCTGAAATTTATATAAGTCATTTTTGTTATACAAGAAATGAATTTTTGAAGGATTATCCAATTCTTCGGTAAGCTGAATATAACCTTCTCTCTCAAGAATTTTTAAGCAGTTATATGCAATTAATATATTGAATTTATATTGAGATGAAAAATCGATTAAATTAAAATCGAGAACTAAATCTTTTCCCGAACCAATGGCTATTTGAAAGTAGTTACCCAAAGCATTATATACTTGTACAATTTTTTTAATATCGGGAAACGACCTGTCAATTCTTTGCTTAAGTTTTATTTTATCTAAATTATGATAAAGAATTACGGAATATGCTTTTTTACCGTCTCGTCCGGCTCTTCCTGCTTCTTGAAAATAAGCCTCAATAGAGTCGGGTAAATCAAGGTGAACTACAATTCTTACGTCAGATTTGTCAATACCCATTCCAAAAGCATTGGTTGAAACAATAACTCGTGTTTTTCCCGATTTCCATGCTTGTTGTTTTCTTTCACGGCTTTCATTATTTAATCCTGCATGGTAGTAATCTGCCGAAATTTTATTCTTTA
>Ga0164318_10007537_pt1 | contig 10539 bp, 5 predicted proteins | sample GuaBasSedimGuay9_FD_113734 | JGI IMG/M metagenome (GOLD analysis project Ga0164318, IMG submission 113734) | Subseafloor sediment microbial communities from Guaymas Basin, Gulf of California, Mexico - Guay9, Core 4571-4, 0-3 cm | ecosystem: Environmental > Aquatic > Marine > Hydrothermal vents >...
AAAAAAGCCCCGAGCAAAACTCGAGGCTTTAGAATAATATTTTTTACTAATACTAGAATGCAAAGTTAACACCAATATTTAATCCATAATTAGAATAAACAGTAGAAGAACGTAATTCATCTTGTGCTTTTGCAGCATCAGGAGTTGGGTTATAAGTACCATTATTAGAAGATGCATCTAACTCATCAACATAATTAGTTTCCTTTTGAATAGTAGTCATTGCAGGTAACATATCAGCACCATCAACCTCATACTTAGTAATTTCGCTAGAAGCACCACGGATAGTTAAACCAGTATATTGTATCTCACCAAATAACTTTAAGTTATCGCTTAGCTCATACTCATAACCAATAGCTCCAGCAAATCCTATAGAGAATTTACCACTATATTCCATTTCAATATCATTAGTAGATTTTGTTACGGCAGTACCGCTAAAACCAGGATTTTCTTCATGAGAAGTAACAAGAGTTTTACCCATTACTGGAACAATAATTCCAAATTTAGTATAAAGACCCATATCAGTTTTAACAACTAATTGAGGAGTCAATCTAAGTTGATTTGACTTTGCTGTAACACTATAAATATAAGGAAAATCAAAAGACATTCCTGGCGCTACTTCGTTCTTAGAAGTAAAATCAACATCAGCAATAGTACCTTCAGAACTCATAAAATAGTCAATTCCAAGTTCAAAACCGATATTATCATTAAAGAAATAACCAACTTTAGCTCCTAATTGCAAGCCTTGTCCCATACTTCCCCATACAATACCTCGAGTACGAGAATCGTTAGATACTACACCTGAAACACTATTTGATACTGAACCTTTCATTTCAGTTCCCGATTCGTGCTTATTAGCACCTATGCCATAACCTAGCTTTGCACCAACATAAAGTTGAGCACTCATTGTTGTTGCTAAAAATAGTGCAACAACTAATAGTAAATTCTTTTTCATAATTTCTAATTTTAAGTTTGTGTTTTTTATTTATCCTAACAAATGTAGATAAATTACTCGAATTAACGCTATCTATTATTCAAATAATTCACAAAGAATTGTTAATAAGATGATTCTATAAATCTAATTAATGATATTCTAATTAATTTTATGAAAAAGTAAATACTAATACAATAAATTAACAGCTAATTATCTTATTGAGCAAGGGTAAATCTAAGGCTTATACCCGCTTTAATATTAGAACTTGGATATTGTGTAGATACAAATGGATTATTAATTACTTGATCATAGAACATCCTGAATGTTAGGCTTCTACTAAACTGATAATCTCCAGAAAAGTTAATAGACATAATACTTTGTCCTTGACTAATTTGATCTATATCTTCAATTAATTTTCTTAAAATAGTCTTATTCTTTCTTATGGAAAAATCCAATTTTAAGTTTATATCACTTTTAAAAGTTTTGGAGCCTCCACCAAGTTTTAGTTTAAGAGGAACGTCCTTAAATCTATAACCTGTACCAACAATTAATTCGTCACTATTGATCTCAGTAATCTGATTATTAGCAAAACTCATGGCAACATTCCTGCTTTTTCGAATAGCTAGCTTAATAATTAAGCTGTTTTCAAGGGTCATATCGAAGTTTATAAGCGGACTATATTGCTCATTAATACTTACCATTGCCATATCATATTTAGGAATATAGTTATTGCCAAGTTGGTCGCGTACCCATGCTACTCCATCATCACCAACTTTATACAATATATTATTGGTAAATGAACCCACAGAATATGTACTTGTATATGCATGCGTTATATTAATCGTTTTGAACCATTGACCTATAAATTCAATTTGCGTAAGACCATTATACGAGAATCTCCAGTTTGGTAACGGAATCTTAGGGAAAGCTACTAAAGTAATATTATCAGGACTTTTACCACTATATGCCGCAAGAAAAGAATATAACATCACCTCACGGTTTGTTCTAGAATATCCATCAGGATATAAAACACCATTCAATGTGTCTTCTTTATACGTTCCATCCCAAGCGCGAGTACCACTTGATGCAAGCCTTTCGGCTATTGGTAAGAGAAAATCCTTAAAGTTTTCGAAAACCGGACTACTATGGGTTATATCATCCTCACTAATAAAACTTGTTAGATATGTATTATACGACATAGAGAATGAACCAGCTTTGGTAGGAGTATATGAAGCATAAGTGTCCGATAATGTATCATACCTCCAATACTCTTGCGCTATTTCCGAGTAATTTCTTAGGAAAGTAAGCTCTATTTTCATACTAGGAACTGGCTCTATGGAAATCCGCCCATTAATATTTGAAGTATGCTTTACTATTGTAGGATTATTTAATTGCTGACTCTCTGAAATCCAGCCATTTTTAGCAGCTCTATCTGCAATATTAACCTGACTTCCCAAAACAAAATCCCATCCCGGAGCGTAATGATTATTCCAATTGACTCCCAAAGGGCCTGGCGATTGATTAAAGCCTGGCAATACCGTTCCATTGGATTCTGTATACGAGAAATTAGCACTACGCACCATCATCATTACTCTTAAAGAAGCGTCCAATACTATCTTACCCCAATTTTTCTTAGCAGTTTTGGCAGAATCTTGCCCATCAACAGGAATATTCATCCTAAAGGATTTATTTCCCATCATATTTTTCTTTCCTGCTTGGTTTATCTTTTTCAAATAATTTACCTTATTATATAAACGGGTTAAATTACCTGTAATATTTAACTGTTTCTTATTTGAATTCTCTATTGTATTTCCCAAGAACTGTGTGGATAACGGAGCTGCAGTCCATCTATAAGTTCCTCCATATCTGGCAGTCATACTAATCCAGTTCAGTATTGGAATTTTATTAATAGGAACAGCATAATTCACATTATAAATCTGGTTAAAATTGGTTATACGTCCAAAATCAGCAATATTTTGCCATACAGTATCTCTATACTCATTCCATCCCGAAGAGCTCTTGTCTACAATACCTGCAGGTTCATCAATTCGAGCCTGAACGTTGGCTTTATAATCAAGCTTAAGGCTCCTACTGAAATCGTAACGGAGGTTATAATTTCTATTCCAGCTAAATGTTTTAACATAAGTAGGATTAATAATAATAATTGAGCGAGTTTTCTTTCGCATTAAATTCTCATTATATGTACGATTAATATCAGTACGGAAACCCAATTGCTTTGGCAATAAGTTGAAATTAAAATCCTTAATTAGTTGCAAGCTCTTATGCTTTCGCAAAAACTTAATCCGTGCAAATGGTTTATAATTCTTAGGTTTTTTAGTGAAATTATAACCTATTGCCCCTTTATAGCTTTTCTTATCGTTATACTCTATATCAATATTACTATGATACTGCTGCGAATATTGGTAGGTAAAATCAAAATTCTCAACATCATAAATTTGTGGCTTCCCCGTTGTACCTGTTCGCATCTTTTTCATGTTCATAAGGTTAAAGCTGGTTCGCTTTGTATAGTCTGTTGATATTCTTTTTACAGAATCCCTCTCTCCTTTAGTTTTAAAAGTAGCAAGGTCATCCTCATATTTAATATCGGGATTTACAGGGTTGAATTCAGGATCCTTAAACGTTTCGCTAACATCAAAGTGCATTGGAATACGAATTCCCGAATTTTCGTTAAAGAATTTTCCTAGTTCTAGATTTGTAGCAAAGTCATAACCATAGATATTTTCCTGCTGACGTTCATTAACTTTCTGCTCTATGGAACCAAAACCTGCCGTACTAATATTACCAGCTAGAACTACATTTCCTAAATCTGCTAAATCAGCAGCAATAACAGTATTAGCGGCCCACCCTCCTTCTTCGTCAAAATCGGTAACACGAAGTTCGTTCACCCATACTTCAACACATTTATCGAGTCCGTCATCAGCAGCGCTACCGGGTATTGCTTTAGGATTTCTAATACCCATCATAATAGTTTTTACAGAGCTTAATGTAGGGGTTCCAACTATCGTAATCCTATTTTTTCCGTCCATTACAATAAATGGAGTTGACATATTAATAGTTCCATTAGCATTTTCGCGAACGGCAATATTACGAGCCTGTTTTGCATTCAGAAACTTCTGTAATTCTAGGTTAATCTCATTAGCAGAAGGCCAAATAGCGTCATCATCGGTAGTATACCATGGGGTAAGCTCTAAAGGAATTTCGTACTCATAATAGTTTTCTGTAAAATCTGTTCCCAAACGAATAAAGAAATGTAGATCTCCACTCCGTATGTGCTTATCTTGATATGCTTGTTCGGCATGGATAAACATATTTAAATTCTTATATCTACGAAAATCAAAATCAGAGGTTTTATAGGCCGCACGAGCATCTCCATCTTGCAAATTGCAGACCTTAAGAACAACACTCTGCTCATTCATTTGCGAAGTACGAGCAGGATTATAAGCAAGCTCTCTTTCAATCCCTGGAGGCAATACATAAGGAATGGGGCTGCGCTTACCATTCTCTTCAATATTAACACGAGTAACATCAAAACTTGTAGTTCCATTACCATTACCAGGAATATAATCACCAGGAGATAGTAGCTCATCACCATATTTACGCCACTCATTTCGAATAAGTTCTAATGTAGCAAAACGTAGAATTGCTTGTTGTGAGAAGTTCTTCATAAACATTCTCATAAACCGTATTGATGTAAAATCTTGTATTTGACCTATAACTTTATCTGGAGCAGTAACAGGGATTCTAAACTGATACCATTTTACATCTGCATTTTCGCCATTCTTTAACTTTACTCTAGCTTCGTAAATATCAGAAATAAAATTTTCTCCTTGCACCATCTTATCTGGCGCTAATTGTACTCTATACTGAAAATATCTTTCTTCTTCACTTAAGGTATTATCTTTATTTATATCCTCCACATCAGGAAGAGTAGTAGATGTTGTAGGATATGTTTCAGGGCTCTGCTGTGCAGTAGGAGAGTTTCCATCTACACCATTATATTTCTTATACCTTTGGAGTATTGTTAGGTAATCACTATCATAATCAGAGCCTCTAAAATAGTGGTAATCATCATTCGAAGGGTCATCTTCGGCATCAACATAAGCTTGTGAACCTGTGCCATAAATAGCGCCTATTCTATCAAGATATTTTACTTGATAAAAATCCTTTTCGTCAACTGTTCTAAGTCCATCGTAACCCACATCTTGGTATTCACGAGCATCAGGATTATTATCGAAAGAATTAGTCATTGCTTGTAAGGTTGGAACTATTCCCCAAATAGTAGTATCCACATTTGAAATAACATCAGATGTTGGCAGTCCGTTCTCAAAGGCTTTTCTGCCATCACGTAATATATCTTCAGAAATATCACCAAGGTTAAAATATAAATCTCCACCACTTTGCAATCCTTGTTCTGGACCAGCACCATCGGGATCAATAAATGGATCCATCAGCCAAAATTCAATATACTCAACATTTGTAGCAGTAAAATCAGTACTTTCTATCTGCCTCATAATTCCTCCCCATCTACTTTCTGGGCGCATTAGAGAACCATCGGGATTTATACCTGCAGATATTCCTCCGCCCTCTACATCAAAATTATACGGGCCTCTTTCGTCGGGATAATATGCAAGGTTAAATACTGGTAGATTTGTTGGAACATTGCCTGTTTGCTCTTTATTAGGGAAAACCTCTTTCTCAAACACTTCACGAACATAATGATTTGACTGAGCATCTTTATCATTCTTTATATAATCGGGAGTTAAATTATTATTTCTTACAAAAAGTGGGTCAATAACATACCACGAAAGAGTTGCTCTATTATAACCTATTTCCAATGAATTTTTAATTCCTGCCTCGGGAAACATATCTGCCGAAAATTGCCCCTGTGGTGTACTTGCCAACTTCCATCTTCCAACGTTCATAAGGTCAATTCCTGAAGAGCTCCCTTCAAAATCGTCGATATATGAAACTCCCGTAGATCCCAAAGCACGGGGGTGACCAGGAATCATATGAGCAAATTCTCCAGTAATACTCACTATGGATGGTGCTTTTGTATCAATAAATGGGATTTTATCAATCATTTTGGTCAGCCATCTCGATTCTTTCTGATAGCTACCATCAAGTCCCCAAATAGTGTTTGAAATAGGCTCATCGCCAGTATTTACTTTCTGTGTAAGTGGGCGCTCCGTTAAATTCATAATAGTAGCCCCAAGCATAAAATCTTTATTAACTTCGTAATCTACATGCGCTCCCAAAAGAGTTTTCGATTGCACATTAAACATAGAATTGCTTTCCAGAGAAATATTAATTGGAGTTCCAGAATTTAGAATTCCCTCATTAATAATCTTCACTCTACCAAGAGTATAATCAACTGTATAATCAACATTTTCGCGAAGAGGAACACCACCGGCAGTAACTTTTACCGAACCTTGAGGAACGTTCATTGCGTTCAACGATATTTCGGATCCTGCACCAGATTTATATCTTCCCTCCATTGCAAATCTGTTCTTATCGGGATATTGTCGGGCCAAGTGCTTGGTAAGTGTATAAAGCGAATCAAAGGCGTATTTGGTAGCCATGGCCGAATTAGGGTCATTAGGATCAATGGCAATACGAAGATCTTCGCCAAAAGGCTCAAGCACAGGAAAAAATATTCTACCATTTCTTGATTCTACAGTACCACCATTTGTGGCAGCACCGTCGATATAATCAAAAACACCATCCGAAATTGGGTCTAATTGAGTATTCAGATTATCAAGCCCCATGGCCTGAATTAATGGCTGACCACTAATTGCTCCTTCACTAATAAAGCCTGTTGGAACACCAAATTCAGGATTTTCATAAACCACATTAAGTCTAAAATCTTCTGCCGATAACTGATATGCCTGCAATGAATAAACATTCTTCATCATCAAATCCCATGTTGGTACTTTGGTGCTCACATTGGTAGATTTCAGCATTCTTACCATAAGGTTTTGTGGAGCCACTACTCCCTGGTCAGAAAACTCTCCCACCATATGAACAGTAGTATCACCCACAATTGTATATTGATATGCTACCGCCAGAACTTGATCCGAATTTAAACGAGAATTAATAGAAACAAAACCAAGTTTTGAGTTTATTGTAAATTCTCGAGTTGTAAGACGACGTGCATTTTCTACTTTCTCAAAATCGCGGCCTGCAACAAACATATATGGCGATCCACTCAAGAAACCACTCACAGTATTTATATTTCTCACTGATCCCGAACTAGATAATAAGCCGGCATATAAATCATTGGAATAATTATCTGGCAACCCCTGTGGATTTCCTATGGAAGGGAAAATAACATCATCACGGTAAGGATCGCTCTCACCCAAATCCATATAAGCAACAATATTTCTGTTTTCTTTTACCGGGGCACCAATTGTTGTTACCCAAACCTCCACTTTAGTAATATTCACCCCCGAATTTATTGCGGGCAAGTTTTTTAAAGCTTCATTATAGTGGTCACGAAAATAATGCGAAAGAAAAAAGTGCTTATTCTCTTCATATTCATCAGCTTTTACATAAAACTCCTGAAGCTGTGCACCACCTTCTACTGTAATATTTTTAGATTCGCTTCGTTGCTGTGAGAATACCGTTGTTACAGTGGTTTTACCAAATTTCCATTTAGTTTTTACACCAAATAAAGATTGCGAACCCTGAATTAACGAAGTATTAAGAGGCATTGAAACATCTCCCGCTTCAATAAGTTGAAGAATCTCATCTTCATCGCCCTCATAGGCAAGTTTCATTTTATTATCAAACTCAAAATTTGCCTCTGTATTATAATTTATACCAAAATCGATTTTATCACCGACCTTAGCTCTTACATTCATCTGTATTTTTTCTTGAAAATCGAAGTTAGTAACTCTCTGTTGCTTAACATTTAGAGATGGGTCTTCTCGTTTTGAAGAATTTACTCCAAAAATAAGTTCAGCACTTCCTTGAGGTCTAATATCTATGGTATTACTTCCAAAAATAGTACTAAAGGCTTTACTTCCAATATGTAATTTAGGAATTACAGAGCTACTCGCTCCAAGTCCATCTTGCTGAGCACGACTACGAAAATAAGCTTGACTAGCCTTATCTCTTTCATAATCCATATACTCTTCTAGCGACATGGAATAAGGAACTCCAACAGGAATATCGCCAATCATTTCCTGAAAAATATATTTTCCAGTTTCAGAATCGTAAGTTATAGTGGTAGTTTGATTTGAAGGAGAATTTAAATACATTGGACTCGTTCCTGCAGGCTCATAAGGGGAGTTTCCTCCCTGCTGCACTGGATAAGTTAATGTGTCGCCATTATCAGGTGTATCAATAGGCGAAATCAATAATCTACTTTCTGTAGAATAAGCATAGGGAATCTCCTCCCAATAATTATTAGAGACCACAACACTATTAGCCTGTACATACAGCAAAAGTGAAATTCCAAATATGGAAAAAAATAAAGTTCTAAATATACCTTTCAAACTTGTTCTAAATGTCTGTTAATTAAAGGATTTTAAGTGCAAAACGTACTAAATCTTCAACCGAAGCTGATAACCCTTCTTTCTTAATAATTTTTGTTAATGCTTTTTCCGCTGCCTTTTTAGCAAAACCAAGCATTATCAATGCTGATAACGCCTCTTCTTTGTTTGTATTGTGCGAATCTGTAAAAAGTTCGGAAGAAGAATCCTCTTTTACTACCTTATCTTTTAAATCTAGGATTATACGCTGAGCAGTTTTTGCACCAATACCCTTTACAGACTTAAGAGCATCAACGTTTTCGGTAACAATTGCATTTGCAGTTTCGTCGGTACTCATCCCTGACAAAATTACCCTGGCAGTATTTGCTCCAACTCCAGAAACAGAGATTAATAATCGAAATAGATTTCTCTCACTTTTTTGGGCAAAACCATATAAAGTATGTGAGTCTTCTTTCACTACTAAATGAATATAAAGTTTCACATCTCCTTTTTCCTTAATTCTAGAAAAAGTTTGTAATGAAATATTTATAAAATACGCCACTCCATTACAGTCTATAACAGCTTCTGCAGGTGACTTTTCTATCAAATTACCTTTAATATATTCGTACATAATCCAAAGTTAAATTATTTGTATTCTACCAATTGGCTAAAGTATAAAAATCAAAGCTATGTTTTATGAAAAATTAACACTATTCCAATACCCATAAAGAATACATAAACTGTTGCAATTCACAGCTTTTGTTCTAACTTAGATAAACTAATTTCTATACAAATAAGCAATGTATATTTCTTGTTACGATATATGAAAATAGCAAAGCCGCTAATCTTTAAATTCAGTATTTAATTATTCAAAATTCCTTTGTTATTACTAATGTAGATATGTTGTTGTAAAAATATTTTTTTTATAATATCGCAAGTTATAGTAAACCACTGTGTCATAAGTACTCAAAAAATAAATATTTTATGAATTGCGAAAAAATACAATCATTATCAGTAGACTTTACAAATAAAGCAATTGATAATACTACGAAAAGTAAAATAACTCAGCATCTCGAGAGTTGCGATGAGTGTAAATCATTCTATATTTTCACGGAAAGAACTTTAAATCAAATCAAATCTGAGAAGATTAGTGATAATATTCCCCACTTTTACGAAGATGTGATTTCTAGGGCAACAGCCTCAGAAAAGACCTTTCATATTCCAGCATTTATTAAGACAAGTGTTGCTGCGGCAGCAATTATTATTGCAATTTGGGGAGGTAACTATTTTGGAAGATATAGTTCCGAATCATTTGTACAAGAGTATGCTGATAATATGACTGAAGAAGTGATTGATGTGGATTTAGCAGATAATAATTTTGATTTATTTAATAACTTTTAAATCATGAATATGAAAAATAATCAATTTTGGTTTTGGGGATTTATTGTATTAGCAATACTAATAATAAGTGCAATAAGTACTATTGGCTATAAAGCTTATAGATTTCATAATTACGACCACAGCTTCAATAAAGAAGTTTCAAATAAGAAACACAGTAAGTGGTCTGATCTTAGTTTTACAGTAGAGCAGCGTAGCTTTATTAGAAAGAGCCGCATCAGCCACCGACAGAATATTTCTAAGCTCAAAGCACAACAAAGAATTATTCACAACAAGCTATTTACCGAAATAAGTAAAGAGCAGAGTGATAGTTCACTTATAAAAATCTATAAAGATTCATCATTAATACTTTCTGATGCTATAATGAATGAAACAATGAATTTTTATGAAACCCTTAAAACTGAGCTAAGCGAAGAACAGATGCAAACAATCAATAATCATATATATAAAAGATTTTACAACAAACGATCAATAAATTAATTTAAAAACTCAATATTATGAATTTATTAAAAAAAGGAAATGCTATTAGCTTAATGATACTAGCATTTGTAATGGTAACAAGTATGGCTGTTGCGCAACAAGGTAACGGTAGAGGTAATGGAAATGGCAACGGAAATGGAAATGGCATGATGAATCAGCAAAACCAGAATAGAGGTGAGCGTATGCTGAATAGGATTCCTGACATTACCGATGCTCAGAAAACTCAGATAACAAAAA
>Ga0164318_10007538_pt1 | contig 10538 bp, 10 predicted proteins | sample GuaBasSedimGuay9_FD_113734 | JGI IMG/M metagenome (GOLD analysis project Ga0164318, IMG submission 113734) | Subseafloor sediment microbial communities from Guaymas Basin, Gulf of California, Mexico - Guay9, Core 4571-4, 0-3 cm | ecosystem: Environmental > Aquatic > Marine > Hydrothermal vents...
CGAGAATAATTTCAATCAGTTCTTCTTTGGTTTTTTCGCAATATTGTATCGTTGCCATATTAACAATACGGCAACAAATACAATTTTATTAACTTTTTTACTCAATCGGCTAAATAATTACGACGATTATTTGCATTGTCTTGCTTTTTTGATGAAATAATGTAAAATAAATAAAATTAATGTTTTAAAAAGATAGGCTAATACTTACATACCAAAAAATGAAGACAATAAAAGAAAAAACAGCTATAGCCTCAATAATTCTTAAAATCCTTTTTACCATCCTAAAATTTACTGCTGTTTTTTTCACAGGAAGTTTAGCGATACTTGCTGAGGCATGGCACAGTTTTACTGATATTATTACTTCTATTTTGGTTTACATTTCGGTATGTGAAAATTCTATCAACCATAAAGAGAATCACCCTTCTAATGAAAAAAATAACCAGGAACAAAATAAATATAAAAATTTGTTCACGAGACATCTGTCTCAAATAATAACTAATATAAAAAATATTCTTGCAAAAATTAACTTAGAAACAAGCGTTGCATTTCTTATCGGTATCTTACTGCTCCTAGTTTCCCTTGGACTTTTTAAAAATGCCGTATTCTTTATTCCATCCATGATTAGCAATTCCCTTCTTACGGGAATCATATTTATCTTATTTGCAATTTGTTCCTTCATTATTGCAAAGTTTGAGACTTCCGTCGGAGAAAAAGAGCATTCTGCAGCACTAATATCTGATGGTACCCATTCCAGAGCTGATACGGCCTCCTCTCTTTTAGCCGGCTTTTCTCTCATCATCTATAATATGGGCATAAATATTGACCGACTTGCCGCTTTTATTATTGCATTTTTCATTTTCTTATCCGCTTTAGAGATATTAATTAATATATTTGCAAATAAAAATAAAGTAGATTCTAAAAATATAGAAAGCAGTTATTCATACCGATATAGAATGTTCGATATTATTTTACTCGCATTTAAAAAAGATACTTGGATGAAATTTTATGAATTTATCGATAATAAATTTAAATTAAATTTAAAAGAAACTGAACTTGATAGAAAAATTATTTTTTACTTAAAATCTATCCTGGTTGCTGTCTTCCTTCTTTGTTACTTTATGACATCCTTTTTTAGTATTAAATCCTATGAGCAAGGTATCATTGAAAGATTAGGTAAGCCATTAGAGGAAAAAGGAGCAATTGAACCTGGATTGCATTGTAAACTACCATGGCCAATTGACAAGGTAATCAAAATTAATTCCAAAGTTATTCAACATATAAATGTAGGTAATATTACTGATAGAAACACATCGGCTCTGATTTGGACTCGACCACATGGAACAGAAAAGGCATTTCTTTCTGGTGACAATAATTTCTTTTATCCTTATTTAGTAGTACATTATAAAGTAAAAGATATATTCAAATATACTTATAAATGTAAAAATCCCCAGGAACTTCTCAATAATACTGCTTATCGTACAATTACAAATATATTTTCAAAAAAAACATTTTATGAGATAGCTTCTTCATATAGAACACAATTCATGCAGGATACGATAAAACTAATTCAAAAAGAATTAGACTTTTTTGAAAGCGGTTTAGAAATAATTACTATTAACATAAAAGACGTACATCCTCCTATCTTTATAGCAGATTCCTTTGAAGATGTAATCGCCGCTTATCAAGACAAACAGCGGATGATTAATGAAGCTATAGGATATAAAAATAGTGCCTTACCTGTTGCAAGAGCACAGGCTGTTGAAAAAATACAACAATCTGAATCATATGTCATCGATCGTATAAACCGTGCCCAGGGAGAAGGCATAAGATTTAAGAGCCAACAGGAAGCATATATTATGAATAAGGAAGTAACTTATATCAGATCATACTTAAATAACATGAACCAAGGCTTACAAAATAACTATAAAATCATCATTGATCCTGACTCCGGTACTCCGGAGGTTTGGTTAGACTTTGATAAAAAATACACTTTTTGGAAGTAAATCAATTTACATAAAAAAAAGAGGTGAGAAAATAATGAAAAAACTTGCAATTTTTATTTTAATATCACTTGTTTTAATATTAGTATATCTTACTGCTTTTATAGTCAATGAAACAGAATATGCAATTGTTACACAGTTCGGAAAACCCATAAATATTATTAAAGAGGCAGGACTCTATTTTAAACTACCAGGTTTTATACAAAAAATAAACAGACTGGACAAAAGGACAGACATTTTAATTACTCAACCCCTTCAATTATTACTTGGAGACAAAAATCCAATAATTCTAACCTGTTACGCATGTTGGCGCATTGATAATCCTCTATTATTTTTTCAATCTATTATCAATAAAGAAGTTGCTCAGCAAAAAATTAATGACATGATAAATTCACACCTGGGAAGTACCCTTTGTGATTATACGATTGAAAATATTATTAATACAGATCCTGAACAGGTAAAATTACAAGAAATAGAAGATAAAATTGTAACACATTCAAATGAAAAAACAATGAAACGATACGGAATTGAAATTATTTCTGTCGGCATCCGCGGAATTAACTATCCCTCCATTGTAGCTCAATCTGTTTATGACCGAATGCGGGCAGAAAGAGAAAAAGAAGCAAAAAGACACCGTGCGGAAGGTGAAGAAGCAGCAGCAAAAATTAGAGCAGAAACTGATAAAGAGGTTGCTCAGATACAATCTGAAGCTTATAAACAATCAGAGATCATAAAAGGAAAAGGAGATAAGGAAGCCATTAAAATTTATGCTGACGCTTATGGACAAGACCCAGAATTTTTTACATTTCTTAAAAGCCATGAAACATTAAAAGAAATATTACAAGATAAAGCAACAGTAATACTTTCTACTGATTCAGAATTACTCAAGTATCTTGATTATCAACCTAATGAAAATAAATAATCATGAAAGATAATCTTTCTTCAAGTATCATAAAAACAATTAATTCACTTAAATTATTTACCGCAGGTATTATAGTTCTCCTCTTCTTTCTATATGTATGCACTGGAATATATTCAATATCACAAAACGAAATAGGTGTTCTACTCCTGTTTGGCAAGATAGTAAATGATAGAGTTTCACCCGGAATACACTTTTCATTTCCGTGGCCTATTAATTCAATCAAAAAAGTACCAGTTAAAATCATAAAAAATATTGTAATTAGTGACTTCTTTCAACAAGATTTCCTCTCTAGCAATAATCCTTTACGTCCATATTATGACTACGAAGGTATGGATCCTTATTGTATAACAGGGGATAATAACATAGTTAACATCAACTGCGGTTTGCAGTATTCAATTTCAAATCCTAAACAGTTTCTTTTTTCAGTAAGTGATCCCGAAAGATTTTTGTATGATCTTACATGTAATACAATAAATCATTGTCTGGCGATATTATCGGTTGATAAAACTTTAACCTATGGAAAACGTGAAATTGAAAATTATATTAAAAATAATGTGCAAGACAAACTTGACAGCTTAAATTGTGGATTAACCGTTTCTTTCGTAGAATTAAAAAGCATAAACCCGCCGAGGAAAGTTCAAAAATATTTTGATGACGTTATAAATTCAAAAATAGATCAAAAAAAGATGAGGAGTAATGCAGAATCATACAGAAATGAACAGATACCTCAAGCTAATACTGTTGCAAATCAAAGCGTTGAAAAAGCCCGCTCTTATCAACTTGATGTCATTGCAAAGGCGGAGGGTGATACTTCAAGATTTATTGATACCTTATTGATTTATAAAGAAACAAAGAGTACTACACGAAAAAAACTCTATTTAGAATTTATCAAGGATGTGCTTTCTGAAATTGACGAAATTTATATAATTTCGAATAAAAATAATAACGTCCCTGCAAAAATTAAGTTACTTAAATAAACTTTACCCACCTAAAGTAAAAAATTTTATTTGGTGCCAGAATCTTCTTGAGAAAAATATTTTCCTTCCATTTTCTTCTTAGCACGTTTATGCCTTTTTCTTTTCTGACGTCTGATTTTATCCTGTGTTTTAAAAACTGCTGATTTTCTACCTTTTTTAATTATTTCTATTTTCTCTGCAAGACGACGCCGTGCTAAAAAGCGGTTTAAGACTTGAGAACGACTATCGTGGCATTTAATTTCAATGCCTGTGGGTTTGTGCTTGATATAAACGCAGGTGGAGGTCTTATTTACTTTCTGTCCGCCCTTACCCTTTGAAAGAATGAACTTTTCTTCTATGTCACTCTCCTGAATCCCCAACTCGTAAAATGTCTTTTTGAGTGCCTCTTCTTTTGTTTTACTAATCATAAACAATTAATAAATACCCATCATTATTATCTTAGACTCCATGCACGGTAGAAAAAATATACTGCTACAATGACCATAAAAATACCCAATGTTCTCTGAACAGCAACCATCCACTTCCCGCTTTTTGGCAAAGAAGCAAGAATACCGCTAAAAGTACCGACAATAATTAATAATGTTCCTAATCCAAATGCAAAAGAAAAAAGAAGTAAAGACCCATAAACAACATTCCTGGAAGTACTCACAAATGTTAAAAGCGTTCCTAAGACCGGAGCAGTGCAAGGGGCAACAATCGTACCTGAAGTAACCCCCATTATGAATGGACCAAAAATCCCTTTGGACTTCTCCCTCGTGATTCGTCGATGGGTAAGAAACTGGGGTATAGGTATTGTAATTACTCCCATCATGGAAAGTGCAAAAATAAGACATATAATAGCAACGATTATATTTGTAATTGGCCTGACACTTACACTACCGAATAACTGACCTGTTAATGCAGCAAAGATACCAAGGATTGAATAAACCATGGCCATACCTAAGACATATACAAGCGTTCGTATAAACGTATATAACCGAGATCCAGAATGTTCTAAGCCAAGAACACCCACTGTAATAGGTATAACGGGGAACACACACGGTGTAAAACCGGTTAAAACACCACCGAAATAAGCAACCACTATTGCTAAAAAAGGAGTATTTTGAATATAATCATTAAGATTTTCAAACATATGTTACTTATATATTTCTATAAACGCAGATTCTGAGCAAATCTCCGCCGAACAATTCGTCGGACCCGACAATATGTGTGGCGGATAACGCATATTTGCGCAGATGAACATCTGCGACTATTTGCGTGCAATCTGAAATAATCTGCATCTTTTTATTTTTTTTTCTCACCAAATACATCCGCAGTGTAAGTAAAAATATCAGCATTCTTCCAGCCTTCCCATCCCAAGCCAGCTTTATCCCGAGAACAATGGCCTAAAAACTCTTCTAATGACCAACCTGTATCAGTTGCTACCTGCGGAAGGAATGTCCCGCTATTGAAACCTTTCTTTATATAAATGCCATGTTTGCCGAGTTGGATTTCATTAACATCATTAATTTTCTTCATAGGTGATAATACTGAAATTTCGACATGCAAATTATCAAGTTCATCTAAAGTTACGGGTGGAAAACGCGGATCACGAAAAGCGGATGAAAGTGCCATTTCCTGTACTGTTTTAAATAATGGCTTATTAGAAGTAAAACAACCTATACAACCACGCAAAGCACCTCCTTTGGTATGTAAGGTTACAAAAACCCCATTTTGTGATTGTAGCTGTGGATTGCTACTTTCAACAGGAGAAACTTTGCCTTCTGTTAACTGCCCTCTTACGGTATTTCTGACTATTGAAAATAGTTCTTGCTTACTTTTTTCAGAAAATTCTTGATTTTCACCTGCCGGTTTCATATGCGTTTCTCCTTGTTTTGTAATTACCATGGAAACATATCCTACTACCCTATTCTTATTACCGGCAGTATCCCCGGAATTTGCGTATTTCAATATTGAAATATTATTTGCCTTAATAAGATCTGCAAATATAAGTGCAGTTACTAAAGGACATTTTCCACAGGCTCTATCAGTTTTTTGATCAAAATAGCTTTGAAGACCTTGGGATGACATCTTTGTAATTTCTTCTATAGTTTCTAAATCTTTTTTTTGAGCAATATTATATGGATCATAATGTGACAAATCGGTTGTGGCAACAACTAATATATTCTTTTTATCAGATATTCTGGCTAAGACTTCTGCAACAGACCTGGCAGTTTCATAGCTTGTATCACCGAAAACAATTGGAATAAGCTTAATATTATTTCCTAGGACGACTTGTAGAAATGGAATTTGTACCTCAAGTGAATGCTCCTTTTTATGTCCAAGCGGATAAAAATCTATCAAATCACTTGACTCTTTTATAATAGAGACTGATTCTCTATCAATAGCCACTTTACCTAAAGGTGTTTCATAATAATTCCCATCAAATACTGACGCTCCTCGGAAAGGATAAAAATGTGACAATGCAAGCACAACAACAGCATCATAATTTTTACCCTGTATAGTTTTATAACCATATGCCGCAACCGGACCAGAGTAAATATATCCGGCATGTGGTGATATAACAACCTTTATATCACCATTTATAGATTGCTCCGGAACCTTGTTAAGATAACTATTAACCAATTTAATTAAATTAGCAGGTTTATCAGGATAAAATGATCCTGCCACTGAAGGCTTACGTGTTAAAGTCTCAGCCCAAACAATATTAAAATTAAATAAAATAAAATAACATATAAATGCTAAAAATAACCTTTTCTTTGTTATCATATAAATATCTTGCTCGCAATTATGTTGAAATATAATACTTCTATAATACTAACCTGCTAGTTTCTTAAAATGACGCGCTTTTTGATAAGAAACCTTATCCTTCGTGTCCTTAGTAAAAATATTAATAAATGGCAATGTTCCTGCTAGGGCAAAAAATTTAAAAATATTTTTTAGAAATGTCCTTCTTTGTTTATTTCTCATATAATCAAATCCTTTTTAAATAAAAAATACAATTTATACTTTTCAGTTATCTTTAATAACTTTATAATACTGTGCCTTATGTAAATCCAGCTTCTTATTATTTAATTCCTCTCTTAACTTGTTACTCTTAACTTTCGCCCTAAGCAATGACTTTTTTTCCTCTGGTATTTCTCGAATATAAAAATTTCCTTTTTCTTCGTAAGTCTTAGGAGGTTTTGTTATTTCTTCCTTAATTTCTTTCGCGACTTTAAGGCTTTCATCTTTATTAACAGAAGCTACTCCTATTAGAAAAAAACATACTAATAATATAAGTAAGCCAAAAATTACTGAAAATCCTTTTATCCTCTTTTTCATTGTATTATTCATCAAAATCATTCAATTATTATGCCTGCATAACCTACAACTCGTTCATAATCACCAAAAGCATCGCCGCTTGTTCTATAATCAATTAATTTAGCAGATTTTGCTCCACAAATTTTTGCAGCAACTAATGAAATGTAAACAGGTATATATCCGCACATAGAAATATTAAGGCGTGATACTGTGGCTGAGAGACTATCTTCATCAAGTTTCAGGATAGCATCTATTGCTTCCTTATCTTTCTTTTCTGCAGAAGCCTGGGACTCATAATGAGTCATATCGGTAGAGGCGACTAAGAGCACATCTTTACCAATAATGCATTGAGCAATAGCTTCACCGACTTTTTTACATTTTTTCAGATTAAGTGAAGCAACGGTTAATGGTACAATCTTAACATTATTATTTAGAAAATATAAAAATGGAATCTCTACTTCGAGCGAATGTTCATATTCATGAGCTTCATCATCTTCTTCTAATAATGACGACGTCTTAAGAAGCTCGTCTGCTAATGACTCTTCAATATCAACTTCACCAAAAGGAAAATGCCACTTCCCGCTCCTCATAAGTGAAAATGCAGTTCCATATCCGGTATGATTAGGACCTATAAGTATAACAGTATCAGGAACAACTACTTCTGAAATTGTCAAAGCAGCAGTTTTACCAGAATAAACATAACCGGCATGCGGCATTATAACAGTTTTTACTTTTCTTCTTTGTGAACTTAAATCTATATTTTCAGAAAGAAAACTAATAAGAGCACCTTTCTGGGAAGGATAAAATTGACCCGCAACGCGGGCATCTCTTCTCTTTTCCATTTTTAATACCCTCACTACCTGAAAATAAATGGTTTATGAAAAAACTTCCGAATCTAAACGCTTTATTCCACCTATAATATCATCCCGGCTATTATGAGCATGGACTTCGATAACCTTTAAAACATCTCGCATTTGATATTGCCTTAAAAAGTGCCAATTAAATTCACCTTGAAAAGGAGCATTATGATCTTTTAATTTTATTATATCATGGATATGTATGCCAATCATTTTTTTGTGAAATGACTCGAGAAATTGCTGTTGTTTGTAAAATCCAAGCGTTTCAAGAACAAATGCATGTCCTATATCATGCCAATACCATAAGACGTTATTATTAAAATACTTAAAAAGCTCATTAAGTTCATCCGGTGAGGGAAGTTCTCTATGATAATAACGATTTTCAACTCCAATTTTAATCCCTTTCCCCTTTGCATACGGAACTAATTCTGAATAACTCGTAGCAAGTGCATCAAAATGTTCTTTTACATTGTTCCCTCTATCATCAATTGCTTCATTAAGGACTTTCTTATATCTCTTGGATTCTTTAGCTTTACTGTTATATAAAGCAATTAACTCTTTTGTTCGACATTCAATTTCAACTTTACCTGAATGAAGAATCACAACTTTAGCACCTACTTGAGATGCAGTATTTATTGTATGTTTTGTATACATTACAGCTTTTGCCCTTTCACTCTCTTGATTTGAAGCAAGAGAAGGTTTATCAGGGTTAGCTTGATCCAAGGGAATTATATCTGGAATAGGACAATAATTATGTATGCTGCTTATATTAATTTTTTCTTTATCAACGCAATCAATAATACCTTGAAGTTTCTCGTTAGTGAATTGAAAATTAAGTTCTATAGTATTAAATCCTAAATCATTTATTTCTGATACAATATCTACACCATTACTATGTTTTGAACAATTCCATACTGTAGAAAAGGAATAATTATTTATCATATAACAAATATTTCCTTAAATAAAAACAGCTCACAAAAAAAAAGCTAAATATATCAATATTATATACATTTAGCCACATAATTATATATTTTACTTTTTTAAGTTAAAAATTAAAAAAACGGTTCGGAGATTTTCTGCGTCTCCTTTTCTTTTCACTGGGTTTTTCATAATGTTTCCGGGCTCTAATGACTTTAAGTACACCTTCTCTTTCAACCTTTTTCTTAAGCCTTTTAAGTGCTCTTTCGAGTGGCTCATTATCCCGAACAATTATCTTTGTCACCTCTCTTAACTCCTTTATTATCAATTTTATACGAATTATTTTACATTATATAATAACTTATTATAATTTCAATATAATTTATACTATATTATAAGTTATTGATATAAAATATTTTATATAGATTCTGACAGAATGCGTTTTGTTTCCCTTTTATATCCTTCAACGCCAGCTTGTTCATAGATCAGGCGACCTAATTGACGAAGTTCTCCTTCAAAAGCAACTGCACTCTCAAGCGAATACATAAGTTTGCATATATTATATGTATCAACACCTGGAATTGTTATAGTTAAATTAGGAACGCCACATTGAGTAAAATTTATTTCTGTTCCTAATTGAGAAACATTCTGTATAAAACTAAATTTTTTACCTTCTAATACATCTAATCCGGCGCCAATTCCGCTATTAGGTGGAATAACAAAATCTTTGTCTACTGTATATTTATCAACTTTAATAAATATAATAAGCTTATCACGCGGGCCTCCTATAATACCGTTTAAAATTGAATGATTACCTGTAGGTCCACATGTTGCAACAACATTATGCCCCCCTCCCACCTCCTGCAATGACTCTGTATAAAGTTGAGTAAACCAATCTCCAACTAATTTGAGAGTCTTGGAATACGGATAAAAAACAATCGTTCCCTTATTCTTTTTACTTGCTAAATAACTTACCATAGCTAACTGAGATGCGACATTTGCAGAATCAAAAGGTTCACGATAAATATCTTGCTCAGCATCCTTCAATCCTTGGACGGCATCGTATATTCGTTTTTCTATTGTTTCATTATTTAAATTTGTAGTAACAGCAAGCAGCAAGAGACCTACAGGTGAAGCAAAAGAAAATCTTCCGCCTACACCATCAGGTACCGGGAGAAGAGCCCTGAATTTTATATTTTGCTTTTCATTTAGTCTAAAAAGAGTACTCTTTTCATTGAGCCCTGTTGTAGCAACAACATAACGTGCATACTCTTCCTTTGGGAGTCCTTCTTCTTTTAGCTTTTTTTCAAGTTTATCTTTAATAACCAAAAATGCAGCAATCGTTTCACTTGTGGTACCTGATTTTGAAATTACATTATAAATCGTCTTTAACAGCAATCCCCTTTTCTCAAGAATATCTAAGATATCATGCAGTTCATATGGGTCGAAAGTATCTCCGGTAAAATATACTTGCGGAGCTCCACCTCTTTCCTCCTGATTTAAAAGATTATGTTGCGAATGATTAAGGCACGCATGCAGAGTTCTCGCCCCCAGGTCAGAA
>Ga0164318_10007540_pt1 | contig 10536 bp, 9 predicted proteins | sample GuaBasSedimGuay9_FD_113734 | JGI IMG/M metagenome (GOLD analysis project Ga0164318, IMG submission 113734) | Subseafloor sediment microbial communities from Guaymas Basin, Gulf of California, Mexico - Guay9, Core 4571-4, 0-3 cm | ecosystem: Environmental > Aquatic > Marine > Hydrothermal vents >...
AGCATCCCATATAGCGGTAGCTGTTAATGCTGATAAGTACATAACTCTAACAAATGTTCCTGGCATCTTAAAAAATCCTGATGATCCCAAAACAAAGATATCATACATATCCAAAGAAGAGATAAAAAGATTTATCGAAGAGGGAATAATCAAAGGTGGAATGATTCCAAAGATAAATGAATGTATATATGCACTCGAACATGGCGTAAGCAGGGTTCATATACTAAATGGCTTTGAGAAAAACTCTATACTCAGGGAAGTTTTCACAAACATAGGAACAGGCACAATGATCCTCAGGGAAGAAGATATAAAGGATTATAAAGAAACAGGATTTTAAAAATGAAAATTAGGGATGGAAGGCTAAAAAAACCGCTATCAAAATCATTCGAACATCTGAATAGCTCCATAGGCTTTGACATTAGACTGGCAAAGTACGATATAGCTGGCTCAATAGCATATGCAAAGGCCCTTAAAAGGGTCGGGATAATCACAGATAAAGAGATGAAAAGCATCATCAATGGCCTTGAAACAATACAACTTGAAATTGAAAATGGAAAGTTTGTACCGAATCCGGAGAATGAAGATATACATATGAACATCGAGATGAGGCTATTAGAATTAGTGGGCACAGTTGCCTTAAAACTTCATACAGGTAGAAGTAGGAATGAACAGATAGTTCTTGATGAGAGGTTATACCTGATTGATGCCCTGAAAAATATTAAATCCAATCTAAAGAATCTGCTAAAAAGCCTCTATCTGAAGGCAAAAGACAGTAGAAAAATAATTATGCCTTCATATACCCATCTTCAGCAGGCCCAGCTCATAAGTGCTTCTCATCTCCTGCTTGCCTACTACAGGGCTATTTATAGAGACCATCAAAGATTATTAGATATTGAAAAGAGACTCAATGAGATGCCCCTTGGATCAGGGGCTGTTGCAGGATCGTCAATAGGTATTGATAGAGAGTTTCTTTTGAAAGAATTGGGCTTTATCTCTCTAACAAAGAATTCTATAGATGCAGTATCCAACAGGGATTTTATTATCGAGTTTGAGTTTATTCTTACATCAATTTTTCTAACTCTCTCCAGAATATCAGAGGACTTTATTATATATTCAACTCAGGAGTTCGGATTTATAATCCTGCCGGATGAACTAACAACAACATCCTCTCTTATGCCACAGAAAAAAAATCCGGATTCTCTTGAGCTTATAAGGGGAAAAAGTACAAAAATTATAGGAAATCTTTTCTCCATCATAACACTCCTGAAAGCTCTGCCTTATAGTTATAACAGGGATCTTCAAGAAGATAAACCGGGATTATTTGAAAGCATAGATTGGGTACTGGTATGTATTGATGTAATGAGGGAGATAATTGACGGTTTCTCATTTAATGATTCAAGGATTAAGGAAGTAATAAAAGGCTCTAAAGATTATATCTTTGCAACAGATATAGCTGATTATCTTGTCCAGAGAGGAATGCCTTTCAGGGAGGCCCATCAAATTGTAGGAAAAATAGTAAGCTTTTCTGAGAGCAATAAAAAGAGGCTTTCAGAAATCAAAATAGAGGAATACAAAAAGTTTTCTCCACTGTTTGATAAAGATATCTACAAAGTTTTTGATCCTGTAAAATCCGTAAACAATCACGATGTATACGGAGGAACTGCCATAAATAGAATAGATGAAATCCTTAATGAAATTGAAGAGGAGCTTAAAAACATTTAAACAACTTTGATCGACCTGACAGAATCTATCACAACATCCCCGATTTTTTGTAGATCCTCTTTAGAGGCAATCCCTCCTTCAAGAACCCCAACAACAAGCCCCACATTCGCTCTTTTACCCATCTCCATATCGGTAATTGAATCGCCAACCATAACTGTTTTTGCCTTATTTACCTTTAAAGCCTCTACAATTTTATCTATCATATCGGGATGTGGCTTATCATTTTCTACCATATCAGCCCCAATAATATAGTCAAATAGATCATGTATACCTACATTTTTTAACGTTTCATAGGCTATCTCTGCAAGATCAGCAGTAGCAAGGGCAACAAGCACGCCAGCTCTTCTCAGAGTTTCAAGAACCTCCCGCACACCATTGTAAAGCTCAGCATACTTTGATCTATCAAGCTGTCTTTCAGCTTCATCTATTGCATAACGTGCAACATCCTTTGCTTTTTGCCAGTTAACTCCAAAATGGTAAAGTACAGTACCAAAAATTATCTCATCTTCCCACGGAGTACTATAAGGAAAAGGACCATAGGGGTCAATATATTCGTTGAAAATACCAAATGCCTGATAGGTATAAGCTTTAATCTTCGCTTCGTGAAAATCTGTTTTTATATTTTTTAGAATAATTTCCAGACGCTTTTCTAATATTGGCACCCAGGTTTTTTTAAAATCGATTATTGTACCATCTTTATCAAAGATTATAAGCTCAGTTTCAAAGGGCCTTTCTCCAAACTTTACAGTACTCATTTTACCTTTCTCTTTTTAAGATTCTCCTTAATCCAGAGTCTATATCTCAAAATAAAAAACAACGCTCCCACCACGAAAACGGCACTGATAATCTGCGCTCCTCGAAAATGTCCAACCATAAGACTGTCTGCTCTGAAGAAACTCACAAAGAACCTGATTATCCCATAGTTTAAAAGATACATTGCAAGGATAAAACCTGACTTGTGGTTTTTCTTTCTCAACTTCCAGAGTATAAAGAATGATATCAGGTTTAACCCAAGCTCATAGAGCATTACAGGATGAAGCGGTTGACCAGGAAACTGATCGCCTGCTGGCGTCCCCTTTGGAAACACTATTCCCCATGGCAACTTTGTGGGAAGACCATGCGCATCTCCGTTCATGAAATTCCCAAACCTTCCGAAAGCCTGTCCAAGGGCAAGCATGGGTGCCGTTGCATCTGTCAGGTCAAGGAACTTCACCTTTTTTACCTTTGTCCACAGCCAGGTGGTTAAGACCCCCCCTATTATTCCCCCATGGATTGCAAGTCCACCATGCCATATAGCAAATATTTCAGATGGGTAATGAGAATAATAATTCTTCCACATGAAAATCACATAATATATCCTCGCAAAAAATATTCCTCCAATTACAACCCAGAACACATAACTGTATATATCGTCCCTGGTTATTGGAAGCCTCTTTCTTTCAACTTCTTTCCTTAAAAGTATCAAACCAACAACAATACCTATCACATACATTAGACCATAGTATCTTATTTCAATAGTGCCTATTTTTACGAGAACTGGATGCATTTCTTTCTCCCATATTTAATTTGGACAAATGCATAATCATCTGGAGTAATAGTAATCAAAAATCTTTTTAAAAGCTATTATAACATCATCAACATCCTTATCGCTCATTCCTGGATAAATAGGAAGGCTTACCTCCTCTTTGTAAACCCTGTAAGAAACTGGAAAATCCTCAGGTTTGTAACCAAAAGTTTTACTGTAGTAGCTCATCATATGAACCGGTTTATAGTGTACATTTAGTGATATCCCTTCCTCCCAGATTGCATTGATTAAATGTTTCTTATCTATCTTTAAATCTGTAAAATCTATCAGAATTGGGTAAAGGTGCCATGCACATTCGTTGTATTCTTCACAGCTTGATACTTTTATAAAACTGTAGCTTCTGAAAAAGTCTGTATACCTATTAGCTATTCTTTTTCGTATTTTTATATTATCATCAAGCTTTTTTAACTGCTCAATACCTATCGCTGCCTGAATATCCGTCATATTAAACTTGTAACCGGGCAACTCAATATCGTACTCCCATCCTCCTGCTTGAAGTTTTTTAAAAGCATCTTTACTCTGGCCATGAAGAGAATAGAGTTTCAATAGCCTGAACAAAGACTCATCCTTCAACGCTATAGCTCCACCCTCTGCAGTGGTAAGATTTTTAACTGCATGGAAGGAAAAAACTGCAATGTTATTACCACTTCCAATCTTTCTCCCTCTGTAAAATGCTCCAATGGCATGGGCAGCATCTTCTATCACAGTAAGATTGTAATTATCTGCGATCTTAGATATTTCATCAATTTCAGCTGGTCTCCCACCAAAGTGGACAGGAATAATAGCCTTTGTTTTTCTACCCACTTTCTTTTTTATCTCTTCTGGAGATATGCAAAAGCTATCTCGCTCTATATCCGCAAAAACTGGCCTTGCACCGCAGTGGATGACAGAGTTTGCAGTTGCAGCAAAGGTATAAGGTGTTGTAATAACCTCATCACCTTCCCCTACACCCACAACCTTGAGCGCAAGAAAAAGACCAGCAGTAGCAGAGTTCAAAACCAGGCAATATGGAGAGCCTGTATATTCGGAAAGTCTTTTTTCAAACTCCTCGCAAACCGGGCCCCTGGTTACCCATCCAGATTCCATAACTTTAACCACCGATTCAATTTCCCTGTTATCTATATAGGGCGGAGAAAAGGGCAATCTATTCTTTCTTACAGGAGTACCTCCTTCAACAGCAGGCAATTCAGTATTTTTCATACTTAAAACCATCTTTTTTATTTTTTTATTTAATTATAGCTTCACCTAAAAAGAATCATATGGTATAATTTAAAAAGCTTTTTATCTCTAGTATAGTAATTTAACCTTGAGAATAGGCAAGAAAGCCTGTAATCATAAAAAAACTTAATATGCCTATTCATCTTACTGGCCTGTGGAGCCCGGATTTACTCGAGTTTAATCCGTTGTCTAATATTACTATAAAAAAAGGAGGTATCCAATGGCAATATTAAAAACTCATTATGGAAGACCAAGCTACACTGTAAAGAATGAAAAAGTAGAGGTATACATAACGGTTGAGGGAGGGCATTTAACTGCAGATTTTAATATCGGTACGAGGACGATTAATCCCTACTTCATAGCACCCTGGTGGGAAGAAGCTCCATACTACAAAGAAGACAAAATAATACAGGTACTTAGGGGGGATTTCTTCTGCATGCCCTTCGGTGGTAACGACGATGAATACAATGGGAAAAAATATCCCGTACATGGGGAGACAGCCAACAATAACTGGGAGCTTGTTAATGTTAAGAAAAGCAGCGGAAAGGTAGGTTTAGATCTCAAAACAGAACTATCACTGGACAATGGAGAAGTATTTAAAACCATTGAACTATATGATAATCATCCTGTTATCTATTCTACCCACAGGTTTTCTAAATTAAGCGGCTCTTTTCCTGTAGGACATCATCCAACTCTTAAGTTTCCAGTAAAAGAAGGAGTCGCCTATATAGATATATCCAAACCTATTACAGGTTTTACAACCCCTGTTCCATTTGAAGAAGCGAAAAATAAGGGATACTCAAGATTAAAGCTTAACACAGAAATATTGGATCGTAGTAAGGTTCCTACCCTCGATGGAGAAAGCCTTGATCTTACCCGCTATCCAACATCCTTTGGATATGAAGATCTGGTAGTATTTATTAATGATCAAAGTAGGGATTTCTGTTTTTCTGCTACATCGGTTCCATCAGAAGGATATCTTTACTTTCAATTAAAAAATCCAAAGGTTTTAGCCGAAACACTCTTCTGGATGTCAAATGGAGGAAGACATTACCCCCCATGGAATGGTAGAGTAAGGGGAGTGTTGGGGATCGAAGAAATTACAGCCTACTACCACTATGGAATAAAACCAAGCATTGATAATAATGAGTTTCAGAAGAGGGGTTTTAAAAGTTATCTTGATATTGATGAAAACTGTGAGATAAAAATAATAATGGGGGCTATTCCTATCGATAGCGATTTTAAGGGGGTTGAGGATATCGTAAAGAAAAATCAGGATACAATTACCATCAAGGGAAAAAATGGTGAAGCCATTGATATTCCATGCTTTGTTGATTTTCTGGGTAATTAGGGTATGTATCTCGGTTTAGCCTTATATGCATAGCTATCAGGAACAATCTCAACTAGCTTCTGGACAATAAGCTTATTGTCCGGCCCTTTTATTTCAACTATATAATTCCCAATTTGATCAAAGAGTACTGTTGCTACAAAGGAGGTCCATTCAGGCTTTATATTTATCTTCTTCTTAGCATAGGGAACAAAACCAGCTTCTCCGAGCTTGTAGATTTCAAGATGTAGATACTTTTGCTTTATAGGTGATTTCGATTTAAAAAATACGGTAACATTTCCTCTAGTAAATCTGTCCGAACTTTTTATAGGCTTAAGCTTAATAAAGTCAATATTTTCACACAGATATAGCTTTGGAATCTGGGAGCGAACTTTATAATACTTAACCCAGAACATAGTCCCAGAAAACAACACTCCAATCAGTACCAACACAATAAAAACCCATTTTATGTTGCCGTAATCCAATCTCCTTTTGTATGAAGGGGCTACTTCTCCTTGAATAGCGGCTTTTTCTTTGGATACCACCCTTTCTTGATGAAAATCCCTTTTTATCTCTGATACCCTATCAAGATAGGTCCTCTGGTATTCATCCGCTTTTTCAGCCACCTCTGCTGCTATATCCCTTCTGGGCTCTGATTCTCTTATTGCATGAGTTTTACGATGAATTTTTTTCCTTGCCCTCTTCTTAAGGATTATAGTTGCAACTGTAGATATAAATAGTGAAACACCCAATAGGAATAATAGAAAGAATATTATCTTAAAAAGCACAATCACTGTCCTTTTTTATTAACTTTCTTCTTCTTGATTTTCGGTTTTTTTTACATTAAACTAAAATCAAACTGCTAATTAATTAATCACCAAGGATAAAACTTGAGCTCAGATATGGAAAATCTAATAAGAGACTATCTGATTGGAAAGACCTTTGCTGTAGTAGGGGCTTCAAGAAATCCCTCAAAGTTTGGGTACCAGGTTTTTAGAAACCTCTTAATGAGGGGAAAAACTGTTTATCCAATTAATCCTAATATAGATGAAATCGATGGCATCAAGGTGTATAAAAGTATTATAGAGATTCCTGAAGTTCCCTTTGGTGCTCATTTCATAGTACCCCCTACAGTTACCGAAAAGGTTTTGGAAGATGTAATTAAAAAGGGCATTAACTATGTTTGGATGCAGCCTGGTTCTGAATCCAAACGGGCAATAGAGCTATGCAAAAATAATGGAATCAACGTGATATACAATAGATGTATTCTACAGATACCTGTTTAAAAAAGTGAAATTTATTACCTTTGCGCGCCAATTTGTCATTCTAGGTTTGAGTCGAAGTCTAAAGTTTCAGAGTCTAAAATTTTCAATGAAAAAGTATTCTTTTGCTTAAGTACAATATAAAAAAACCATATAAATTGAATTAATTATATTTAGCCAATCCTTTCTCTTCCCTTCATATAAGGAACAAGTACAGATGGGATTGTTATAGAACCATCCTTGTTCTGATAATTCTCGATTATTGCGATTAAAAGCCTTGGGCTTGCCACGGCAGTATTATTTAAGGTATATGGAAAAACGTTCTTTCCGTTACTATCTTTATACCTAATATTTGCTCGCCTTGACTGAAAATCTTTGAATGATGAACATGAATGCGTTTCGCCATACCCCCCCCTGCCCGGCATATAGCATTCTATATCGTGCTTTTTAACCTGCCCCAGTCCCATTTCACCCGTGCAAACCTCAACCACTCTGTAATGCAGCCCAAGAGATTTTACAATATACTCCGCATTATCAAGAAGTTCTTCATGGTGCCTCTTCATTTCATCTTCATCGTTTCTGCATATAATAACCTGTTCAACCTTTTGAAACTGATGTACACGGTATAATCCTCTTATATCCTTTCCATAGCTTCCGGCTTCTCTCCTGAAGCAGGTTGTATATCCTGCATATTTCAAAGGGAGCTGGTCCTCTTTTAATATTTCTCCCATATGGTAAGAGAGAAGCGTCACCTCGGATGTACCAATTAGATAAAGTTCATCCCTTTCAATTGCATAGGCTTCTTCTCTTCCAACCGGAAAGTACCCAGAGCCAACCATAGCTTCTTCTTTTACCATTACCGGGGTAGAAAAGGGTAGAAATCCTCTATCAACAAGTACATCAAGGGCATATCTCATAAGTGCATTTTCGAGAAGCATCCCTTCTCTTTTTAAATAATAGCTTCGAGAACCTGCTACCTTTACACCACGTTCAATATCAAAGATATCATGCCTGTTGCCAAGCTCTACATGATCCTTAATCTCAAAATTAAAATCCGGTTTTAAACCAACTTTTTTGATCTCTACATTATCACTCTCATCCTTGCCTACGGGTACATCATCAAGAGGCGGATTCGGAACACATAGCAAGAGTTTATTGAGCTCATTCACAAGCTCCCTTAATTTTGCATCATCTTCTTTTATCCCTCTTGAGAATACCTTCAGTTCCAGTTGAAGCTTATGCTTTTCTTCGGTAGAAGAAACCTCCTTCATTCTTTTTGATCTCTCCTGCAACTCCCTTTTTCTTCCATCTAAAGAGGCCTGTAGCTTTCTTCTTTTCTCGTCAATCTCCAGTATCCTGTCAATATCCACACTAAAACCCTTTTTTTCTGCCCCTTTTCTGAACAATTCTGGATTATCCCTTAATTGTTTCAAGTCTACCATTACTTATTCCTCTCTTATCATCTATCTAGTTAGTATTACTACTACTTCTTCATCACCTGTGGCTCTAAAATAACCTGCCGCATCTCCGCAATTTACGGAAATCTCAACATATCCCCTTGATCCAATAAGAGCAAGGGGCTCCCCTTTGTTAACATTTGAATAGATTTCTTGCAATTCTCCCACTTTAAAAAGAGTTTCTTTTAATTTAATAAAAACTTCAACTTTTTTATAATCCTTTGTTACTTCTAACTGCTGGTTAATCAGCTCATGGTTTATATTTGTAATCAGGTTTCCAAAATTATCAATATAAATCACTTTCCCATTGATTTTATTACCCTTTAGAACTGGTCTTATTTCAGGGCATTTTATAAGCCTACTTTTTCTAACAGTAAATTTCTCAAATTTATCATCTAATAAGCAAAATGCCGCAAGAGGAGCAAATATATCTCTTCCATGAAAAGTTTTACTCGCTTCACCACTAAAAATTCTTTCCGCAACAATGTTTCCCCTGTAGAGATTGAGCATATAATTTCTAAATTGCTCGATATTTACACTTTTTATCTCATCAATTCCATCTTTATTTACAGATTCATACAAAACTCCATTGTCAGGCCCAATAAAGATGTAATTTCTGGTATTAACTACCAATATTTCCCTACTAGTACCTACACCCGGGTCAACTACCGTTAAATGCACAGTTTTTCCCGGGAAATAGTAAAAAGAATTAGAAAGTATAAAGGAAGCCTCTAATATATTTTGCGGTCTAACCTCATGGCTGATATCAATAATAGTCACATCTGGTATTAGGGCATTTATTACCCCCTTCATCTCAGAAACATAAGAATCCTTTGTGCCAAAATCAGTTAGCAGAGTAATGATACCCATATATTCGAAACTCTTATAAAAGTCCGCAAATTTTAAACATATCTTCAGATGCCTTTTTATACTTCTTATCAAGCTGAATCTTCATTTCTTTCATGTTACCACTAAAATCACAATTTACGGCAAAATAAAACTTTATTTTAGGTTCCGTTCCTGAAGGTCTTATTGAAACCTTTACATTATCCTCTGTATAAAACTGCAAAACATTAGATTTTGGCAGGCCTTCAATCTTTTTTAACTCATTTTTATCGATATTTACCGACTCCTGCTTTAGATAATCCTTTATTACTAAAACCCTTGATCCATCTATCTCAGAAGGAGGATTTTCCCTTAGCTTTTCCATTATGCTTTTTATCCGCTGAGAACCTTCAATTCCTTTAAGTACAAATGATCTCTGGTATTCCATATACATACCATATTTTCTGTATATATCCTCGAGAAAGTTTAAAACTGATCCATAATGGATTTTCGCATATTTTACAAGAATTAGGGCAAGAATCGAACCTATTACACCATCTTTATCCCTGACAAAGGTATCAGCGAGGTAGCCATAGCTCTCTTCAAACCCGAAGATAAAGGATCGATCCCTATCCTTTTCAAATTGATACATCTTTTCCCCAATGTATTTAAAACCAGTTAATACATAGATTACATCAATTCCAAAATCCTTTGCTATCTTTTCAACCAGCTCAGTTGAAACAATTGTGGTAACTATGGTTGGATTTGAAGGCATTTCCCCGCTATTTTTAAGCGATTGAGCAATAATGTATGAAAGCATAGTTCCTATTTGGTTCCCGTTTACAGGTACAAACTCTCCATTTTCATCTGGTACTGCAAGCCCCATTCTGTCGCAATCGGGATCTGTTGCTATTACCATATCTGCCTTCTCTTTTACAGCAAGCTCAATAGCCATCTGAAGTGCAGCTGTTTCCTCCGGATTTGGTGATGTCGTTGTTGGAAAGTTTCCGTCCGGTATACTCTGCTTTGGCTCTTTAATAACCTTAGCTCCTCCCAGCGTCTCAAGAACCTTTGGCACAAGAGTTATCCCCGTACCGTGCAGAGGTGTGTAAACCACTTTTATCTCACTATCATTATCAT
>Ga0164318_10007541_pt1 | contig 10536 bp, 10 predicted proteins | sample GuaBasSedimGuay9_FD_113734 | JGI IMG/M metagenome (GOLD analysis project Ga0164318, IMG submission 113734) | Subseafloor sediment microbial communities from Guaymas Basin, Gulf of California, Mexico - Guay9, Core 4571-4, 0-3 cm | ecosystem: Environmental > Aquatic > Marine > Hydrothermal vents...
AGAAGCAGCACCCATCGATTTTGATGTCGAAATTTTGTATGAAGATGATCATCTGATGGTCATTAACAAACCCAGCGGTTTGACAGTCCACCCTGCCCCAAGCGTCAAAGAACCTACGCTCGTAGATTGGCTGAAGCACAAGGGGGTTAGGCTCTCCACGATCAGCGGCGAAGAGCGCCATGGTATCGTGCACCGTTTGGACAAAGGGACAAGCGGAGCCATGGTCATTGCCAAGACGAATGAAGCGCATGAAGCTCTTTCTCTACAGCTTCAGGACAAATCGATGGGACGCTACTACCTTGCCATCATCACACCCATCCTCAAAGATGATATCGTTATGGTAGACAAACCCATTGGTCGCAGTCAGTACAATCGGCTTAAAATGGCGCATGTTGAACAGGGAAAAGAGGCGAAGACTCTTTTTAGAAAACTCCTGCAGAGCACTGATGAAAAAAATGAACTTATTGCCTGTAAGCTCTTTACCGGACGTACCCATCAAATCCGAGTGCATCTTGAGACATTCAGCCGCCATATTCTGGGCGATCATTTATACGGTATTAAGAGCAATAAGGATAAAATCGCACGTATAATGCTGCATGCCTACCTGCTCTATTTCAAGCACCCGGCAAGCGGTGAAATCCATCGTATTGTGGCACCACTCCCCAATGAGATGGCAACCTATCTAAGTACCTATTTTGACACGGAGAATATTGATGAGATCATTAATCCAGACCATATTGATCGGCTTTTCATTCCTGATACTGTTTGAGGGGTGCAGTAAAACCCCTGATGCACCTGTCGTGGTCCAAATCGACCAAACTTTGCCAATTGTAATGATCAACGGAACACTACAGGACCGAAATGCCATTGCTTTCGAATGGAAAGCGATCACAGACCCGAAGGTTCAAGGGTTCTATGTCTACCGAAATGATCCCATTTCTTCAAGTAAAAAGCTTCATCGCATTGATGCGGTTAAAAAACCCCAATCAACCCACTATGTTGACAACGCTGTCGCTCCGGGAACAACTTATCAGTATCGCTTCTCGACTTACAACAAGAGAGGATCCGAATCTAAAGCCAGTAAAACAATCACTGTGACAACATTGCCGAAACTTCAATCTGTCAGTTTTTTCGCCTCGATCAACTCAATGCCCCGCAGTGCCAAGCTGATCTGGCGCCCGCATACCAATAATAATGTTAAGAGCTACATTCTCGAACGCAAAACAGACGAGAAAGATGCAAAGTACAAAAAGATCGCTACAATAGAAGGCCGTCTGAATGCTGAATATATTGACCTTAAACTCAAAGATGACACTACCTATTACTACCGTCTCTTTGCATTAACCTATGATAAATTTATATCTGAACCAGCTAAACCGGTTAAGGTCAGTACCAAAAAACTACCAAAAAAAGTTCAGGAGATTTCAGTCACCCAAGATCAGCCCAAACAGATCACCCTAACCTGGCAGGCGAACACAGAAACAGACCTTGCTTTTTATAATATTTACCGTTCTGAGAGTGCCACAGACGATTTTGACTATTACGTCAAACTACATGAAACAAAGTTTATCGATAAAATCAATGAAGATGAGAAGGAGTATTTTTATAAGCTTAGCGCGGTCGATGTTGACGGGCTTGAAAGTCCTCTTTCTAATGCAGTTAAAGGAACTTCTCTTAAACGTCCGGCCACTCCGATTATCACCTCCGCAATCATTGCAGATAAATCAGCAAGACTGCATTGGAAGAGTACCGATAAGCGTGTCCAAAGTTATATTATCATCAAAACCACCAAAACAAGCTGGATAAGCAAAACGATGCAAGAGATCAAAAATATCACACAAACGCAGTTTACTGATGTCAATATTATTGCGGATCAACAGTACATTTATGAAGTGATTGCCGTCGATAAAAATGGCATTCGTTCCTTACCTTCCGAGGAACAAAAGCTTATGTTTGAGAAAGTTAAGCCTTAATGCCGCACATTCATATTAAGGAGTTCAAACCACTCTCTATGCCAGCGAAACACGATGGAATAGCGTTTGAATATATGGCAACAAATGTCAACCATCAAGATGAGCACCTCATTGCGACCAACTCAAACGGTAAAGACTTTTTTCTGCTCTTCAAAGAGGGCACATCCAAGAACCTGCTCAAAAGTGACAAGATCTCCCGTCCTTCTTCCACTCATCTCATTAAAAAGTCCCTGCTTGGCTTCGCAAATGCAAGTGAACTTGAGATGCTGGAGAGCAATGTCAATGACAAAGATCAGAACATGCATTTGATTGAGGACAAATCACTAAAAACTATTCACGACTTTGCAGACAATTTTCCCAGCGATAAGGAAGTGAGGATTGAGGTGGGGTTTGGCTCTGGTCGCCACCTGCTCCACCAGGCGAAAAAAAATCCTGATATTCTCTATATCGGGATTGAGATACACCGCCCTTCGATCGAACAGGTAATCAAGCAGATCAACATTCAAAACCTGGACAATATTTTACTGCTTGATTACGATGCCCGCCTCTTTTTGGAGCTGGTCCCCTCCAACCTTGTCGGTCGTATCTATGTACATTTTCCGGTGCCGTGGGATAAAAAGCCACACAGAAGAGTTATCAGTCCTAGCTTTTTGCAAGAGAGTATCCGTGTGCTGATGCCAGCGGGAAAACTGGAACTGCGCACTGACAGCGACAACTATTTTCAATATGCCTTCGAGACATTTACTGCTCTGAACATCATGCATATCGAAATTTTGAAAAACCGTGAGATTGCTATTACCAGCAAGTATGAAGACCGCTGGCGCCGTCAGGAAAAAAACATCTATGATATTACGATGCATAATGATGTCCAGAGCCCTGCATTAGATCCAATAGGAGACTTTATTTTTTCTACCGGGGCACTTGATGATGAAAAACTTTTTAAGCTTAATGAAACAACGCATCGGTATGAGAATGGTTTTATCCATTTTGAGCGCCTCTACAAAACAACGAATGACCATTATGTATTCCGACTCTCATTAGGAACCTTTGAGCGGCCGGAACATCTTTATCTTATCATCGGCGAGCAGCAGGCATCATACTTTCCGCTTGCACCGTTGAATTCGCGCAGTAATTATAAAGCGCATATCACATTGAACGAACTGCTTTATGGATAAGGTCATTCTCGCGCATGAGCTTTCACTCGGCTACAATAAAAGTGAAACCATCATCAATAAAGCCACTTTTTCCATTAGTTCCGGCAGTTTTGTCTTTATTACCGGTGCAAGCGGCAGTGGAAAATCAACACTGCTTAAATCATTTTACGGTGCACTTAAACCACAATTGGGCGAACTGACGGTCGGCGGTGTTGAGATGAACCGTATCAGCTCAAAAAAACTTAATTTTTTGCGTAAACATATTGGAATTGTCTTTCAAGACTATAAGCTTGTCAAAGAGTGGACGATAGAGAAGAATGTTATGCTTCCGTTGCTGATCAACGGTTATGCCAAAGAGGTCAGTGAGATGCAAGTTCAAAAGCTGTTGACACATGTGAAACTAAATCATCAAAGCGGAAAGTATCCTCTTGAACTCAGCGGTGGAGAGCAGCAGCGTGTGGCAATGGCCAGAGCACTTGCCCATAATCCAATTCTGATTCTGGCAGATGAGCCGACCGGAAACCTGGATGAATACTCTTCCAAGGTAATATGGAACCTCCTCGAGGGAGCAAACAGCCAGCTCAAAGCGACCGTCGTTGTTGTGACTCACCATATTCCTGAATCGATGAACATTGACTATAAACATTTTCATATAGAGTATGGGAGTATCTATGAAGTCTCTTAAGAACCATCTTTCTCTTATTATTGCACTCTTCACTATTTTACTGACACTACAGGTCTTTGTCAGTGTAGAACGCGCAATTACCGACTATGAAGGCAATCTCAATGAGAACTACTCTATCATCGTTGTGGCAGACCAAAATATCTCTGCTGAGCGCTTCAGATCCATCAATACTATCATTGCCGATAGCGAAGAAATCTCTGCCAAAGCAATCATACAACGTATTCAAAAGGGACTGAAAAATAAAAAGATCGACCTGCATAAAATCGTGCTGCCACATTTTTACCGATTGCATCTTAATACTTTTCCTACACCGTCCGAAGTGGAGCGTCTCAGTTCGCAACTTCAAAAACAGGCCTTTATTAAACGGGTCGAAAACTTTTCACGAACGCATAACACAACCTACAAGCTGTTATTGCTCTTTAAATGGGTTACGATGATCCTCGCTGTGGCAATATTGGCTGTTACAACACTTTTAATCTTAAGAGAGATGCAGCTTTGGCAACTGCGACATCGTGAACGTATGAGTATCATGGCCCTTTTTGGCGCACCGGTATGGCTACGTTCAGCCATACTCTTTCGCTTAGCAATCGTCGATGCGCTGATCGCCAGTTTTTTGGCGATTGGCACCTTTATAGCTCTAGAACATTTTGGATGGGCACGAGAACCACTTCGGATCATCAATGTTCAAATTCCGCTTTTCAATGCTCTCAATGATGGACTCATCCTGCTAGGCGTTGCACTTTCACTCTCAATCATCCTGGCAACAATGATCATCATGGGACATAAAGAAGAGGCATGATCCGACTTCTCCTGCTGCTCCTGCTGCTGTTTAGCTTTCACACGCTTAATGCAAAAAGCAATATCGATACAAAGATCATAGCAACCTCAGGACAGATCAAAAGCTTTGATAAAAAGTACACTTCCGTCCATAAAAAAGTGGCAAAAAATGCAAAAGCGATTCTCATTCAGGAAAAGAGGATATTAAAGCAGCAGAAAAAGCTGGATGCGTTAACACAAGAGCTTAAGGATAAAGAAACCAGATACAATACAGACCAAAATGAACTGGCAGAACTTCAATCGTCGAAGCACGCGCTTTTAAAGAAACAAGACAAAGTCGAGAAAGCACTCATTGATCTGATTGCCCGAAGTATTTCAATTTCCTTGCTTATCGATGATCAGAGTACCGTAACACCCGAAGCATTAATAACTGAAGAGATCTTGAAAGAGATCTCGATTCAAACCAAAAAAGAGATCAATACTTTTAACAGCAGTTATTCCGAGATCCATACGTACATCAATACTCTTAGAAAACGAACCAAGGTACTGCAAACTGACATTGCTAAGATTGATAGCAAACGAAAAGAGATGCTTGCCACCAAAAAAACGCATGAAAAAGCACTGGTAAAACTTAATTATGACAAAAAAAATTATAATAAAGAGCTGCAAAAAGTACTGAACCGAAAAAGTGCACTGAAGAAAACACTGTCACGACTTAACATCATCAAAGAAGATGAGAAACAAAAAGCTCGGGCCAAAAAAGAGGCTGAGTACCAAAAAAAGATGCTGACATCAAAGAGCCTGCCAAAAGTAAAAAGCCGCGACAGCAGTTACAATAAGATCAAGACAAAACGCTACCGTGGTAAAAAGACAATTGCACCGCTGGATCACTACAGTGTCGTTAAAAAATTCGGAACCTACATTGATCCTATTTATAATATCCGGATCTACAACGAGTCTATCTCGCTGAAACCAAACACTGCAAATGCCAAAGTGAAAACAGTCTTAAACGGGACCGTTATTTTAGCCAAGAACACCCCACTTCTGGAAAATGTTGTCATTATAGAACATACGAACAGTCTGCATACTATTTATGCTCACCTAGATATCATCGCACCGGGAATCAAAAAAGGGAAACGTATCAAAAAAGGAGCCGTAATCGGAAGAGTCAGTGATGAGTTGATGTTTGAAGTAACTCAGAAAAATTACCATATCAACCCACTGCAATTGATAAAATAGTCTAAGTTTTATTTTGCTCTTCAAACTCTTCTGAGATATTAAGATTAATACATGGTTCCATAATACCAAAGAGTTCCAACTCTCTGCCGCTGACATTAGCGACCGTTTTACCTTGATCATCCAGAAAAACAAAGGTTTCATATTTGTGCTCATCTTTTTTGATAAAGCGCGAAAAAACAACATAGACCCCTTTTTCAAGCTCAGGCTTTTTTTCCAGCACTGTCTTAAATTTCATACATGCCGTATCAAGTTTTTGAATCTCCAGGAATTCAGACTGTATTGACTGACGCAATACACGCTGTAGCTGAGGCAGTGTCTCTTCCAAATTACTGTATTTATCAACCATAATGTATTACCTCCATCTCTTTCTTTAATCATAATGCATTTTTACATCAAAAAACTTTATATTGAAAAATTTTATACAAGAATTGAAAAATTTTTCCTTTTTTTATCACAAAATACCAGTTGAGCCCTGAACATAAGTATCTGACAATAATTAGCAGGAGTCTCACATTAAGATAATTGAGGTATGATTTTTATTTAAAAGGAGTGATGAGTGGCACAACCGTTAAAGAACCGTTTTAAAATCGGTGACTTTCTAGGGGGATTTGCCGGTTCTGCAGTTGCCCTGCCTCAAGCGATGGGGCTTGGTGTTGTCCTTTTTAGTACTATGGGGCAAGATGTTGCTTCCGGCGCGCTCTTTGGCTTAGTCGGTGCAGCAGTTCTCTCTATTATTTCCGGTCTTTTTGGTGCGACCATTGGTATGATAAGTGCACCTAATGGACCTGTCACCATGTTACTTGTCGGTGTTTTCAGTACCCTTGGTGCAGCAGGGATGGATCCACAGCAAATGACAACAGTGTTAATCGCTATCCTTATGCTGACCGGACTCTTTCAAATTCTCTTTGCCTCCATCGGAGGAGGACAGCTTGTCAAATACATCCCCTACCCCGTTGTTGCTGGATTGATCACTGGTATCGGACTACTTATGATTAAATCACAACTCCTCTTACTTGAAAAAGAGATCATCTTATCCTCTTTTAGTCTATATGCTGCAATACCACTTATTACTGTAGTTTTTAGTGTGGCAGTGATTGCACTCATTTCAAAAATATGGCCTAAAATTCCAGCTGCTTTGATTGGACTGCTTATGGGAATAGCTATCTTTCATACACTACTTTGGTTTGAGGGGATGCACGCTGACATACGGTGGGTAGTCGGTACCATTCCCTCTGCCGGATCCCTAAAAATCGGAATTGACCTTAACTCCTTAACACTCCTGCCCTTCGAAATTATCATAACCTCTGCACTCGCACTGACAATTCTTGTGACAACAGACTGCCTTATTACAGCGGTCGTAGCTGACTCAAGAACAGGTGAACGCCATAATGCAAAAAAAGAGATTATAGCGCAGGGTCTGGGACAGATTGCCGTTGGCCTGCTCGGTGCACTTGGCGGTGGTGGTACAAAAGGTGCTACTCTTGTTACTATCGCCTCGGGCGGTAGACGATGGGCACCGGTCATCTCCGGAGTTCTACTGCTTTTAGCCATGTTTTTTGCCGGTCCTATTGGCAATTTTCTTCCTATTTCAGTGCTGGCAGGCGTCATTATTTTCGTCGGCTACGGTATGCTTGACTATAACATTATCACATGGCTTAAAAGCTCTCATACACGTTTTGATGGATTGATCGCACTCAGTGTTGTCGGTGTCATTCTCTTTTTTAATCTTATCCTTGCTGTTGCCGTAGGGGTAAGTATCGCTATCATTATTTTTATTCGTATACAGATAAAAGCACCTATTATTCATCGAAGTATTAATGGAAAAAGCCACCGTTCACTCTCCATCAGAACAGAATCAGAACAGAACATTCTTAAGAGGAAAGGTGAGGCAATTATACTGCTTGAACTTGAAGGAAATCTCTTCTTTGCTACAGCAGATCACCTTCTGAATGCGGTAGAACAGTATCTTTATCGCGGCAGTATCGTTATTTTACATTTTAGGCGGATAAAGTATATCGATCTGACCGGTATGATGCTCCTGCTTCAACTTAATGCACGAGCATCAGACAAGGGAACACAAATTATATTCTGTCATCTTGGTACGGAACTTGGATTTGGAAATAAAGTTAATCGAGTCTTTCAGACCATCGATAAAAAGAGCGAGTGGAATGCAAAAATCTTTAATGATTCCGATACCGCGTTTGAATATGCAGAGAATCTGTTACTTACGCGCGAAGGGTGCAGTACCATATCTGCTGATCATCGCATACCCTTAAGTGAAAACAATTTGTGCAACGGTATGCCTGAGCATGTAATTGCACTGATTGAATCCATGACGCATACTTCTACTGTCAATGCAGGTAAGACCCTCTTTACAAGTGGTCAAATAGCTCAATCACTTTTTGTTGTACTAAAAGGTGAATTTGAAATTCGTTTGCAGACGGGTGAAAAAACCTACAAGCGTCTGGCGAAATACGGACCAGGAACCTATTTTGGCGAGATTGCTTTTATGACACCTGGACCACGAACCGCTTCAGCCATTGCACTACATGATGCTGAATTGATTGAACTGGAGCAAGATGCCTTGAGAGCACTGCCACATAAAGAACGTGCAGATTTGGCACTCTATCTTTTGTTTGAAATCGGAGGTACTATGGGAGCAGAACTGCGCCGTTCAGCAACCAATATCTATCTGCTTGAACAGCGCTAAAACAGTTATACTTTAGGTTTTTTTTCGACGCATAGTTATTTTTGAAAATATATTGCCACTTCGTTCATTGCTGCAATCAGTTCATCTTTTGTCTCATAAACAAGCTCTATACGGTTGTTGGGAACCTCATTCAAAGGATCAATATCAAACACGAGGACAAATGCAGTAATCGAAACAACATCCTTTTTCATTTCAGCCCACTCAAGTGAAACCTGTGCCATCTCCCCTGCTGCTTTCACTGTTACCGCTGGATACAAGCGGGTAATTTTGGTCAGATCAATTTTTTTTCCCTGTGTCTCATAGATCATTTATATTTTCTCCTTTTTCAACTCTTTTTCCATCTCGCCGCTGTGCATTTTTAAAAATGCCAACAATGCAAAAGTAATTCCCGATATGATAAATACCATACCTACCCAATCCTGACGTTCCCATGCCATCAATACCCAAAAAATATCTGCGATCAAATACGCCCATACCGCACGGAAGATCATCCCTTTGTAGGTTAAAAAAGCACCTATATTCAAAAAAATTCCACCCAGTACTGCAAATGTCATAGGTTTATTTCCTTAAGTTCAAAGTGTTTACGAATCCAGCCATAGTACAGAACACCCACAATAAATCCGTTTCCCAATAACACGGTAATAACTTTCAGTGTCACACCACTTTCTGCCAACAAGCCAATCAACAAGGAGATAACCGCGATACTCAATAAAAAGACCATATCATTATAGGCCACAATTCGGCCATAAAACGCTTCATCCGTATGTTGCTGCAGCAGTGTATAAGTATAGGACCAGAGCGTAGTCGTTCCCAATCCAACCATAACCGAAGCTGCCAACGAGAGATAAAAATCTTCAATTACTGCCGCCCAAAGAAAAATTGAGAGTGCCTGAAAAACCATGACATAGCCCAAACGACGATTCGTCATCCATTTTCCCAAGAGGATCGGGCCGATCATAAGCCCCATAGCACGAAATGAGTGCAGTAATCCTATCGCCAATGCTGTCGCGATGACCGGGGCATAATAAACATCTACCATCATAGCGACTAAGGCATCAAATGCCGTAAACCCTACAAAACCATGCAGCAGGATAAGATGGATAATCAAAGGATTGGCTTTGACATAAGAGAGGCTTTCTCGCATCATCTTCCAGTACCCCTGCGCTCTCTTTTGAACCGGTACCGGCAACGTCAGATTCAGCAACAGAAATATGGCTGCCACAAATAAAAGGGCATCAAGAAAGAAAGCGATTTTGACCCCGACCATATAAACCACAAATCCGCTGACAGCCATACCGAAAGTATAGGAAAATGACCAGATGATAGAGTGAATCTCATTGGCCAATTTCAGATCACTGGCTTTTAAAATACGCGGCAACAGTGACATCTCAAGCGTAAAGTAAAAACTTGCTGCACCCATTCGGACAAACACAAGCATAAATAGTAACCATAATTCAGACAAATCAGAGATCATCATCAACGGCAACGTCATCAATATCTCAGTCATCATCAGAAGCATCATGATCTGTTTAGGGGCGACACGATCGATGATTGTTCCGGAAAAAGGGGCCTGAAGTACACCCGGCAAGAAGTGAAGCGCTGCTGTAAATGCGATAATACCGGGATTGACTTCCATCTGAATCAACAGCGTATAGATAGCAACATTGCTGAACCATGCCGCAAAATAGGCAATGAGCTGAATGATCGACAAGCGTCGTAAGACCGGTTGATTTGCCAAAAGTTCCATATATCTTTTCATACTCGGAAGAATATCACAATTGAACAGAAAGAATTGAAAACATTATAGTCTTTTAAAAAATTACATTAAAACACTCCTTAACCTATCTATCATCTCATTTTGGATAAAATCGCGAAATTATTACCCCTAAAACAGTGAGGTCTTTGTATGAAAAAAGAGGTCAAAAAAGTTGTTCTTGCCTACTCCGGCGGCCTGGATACCAGTGTTATCCTTAAATGGCTCCAAGATGAGTATAACTG
>Ga0164318_10007542_pt1 | contig 10536 bp, 10 predicted proteins | sample GuaBasSedimGuay9_FD_113734 | JGI IMG/M metagenome (GOLD analysis project Ga0164318, IMG submission 113734) | Subseafloor sediment microbial communities from Guaymas Basin, Gulf of California, Mexico - Guay9, Core 4571-4, 0-3 cm | ecosystem: Environmental > Aquatic > Marine > Hydrothermal vents...
AGTATCTCTGTATCTGGGATCAGGACAGGGGTTACTACGCTGCTTCACACAAGCTTTTTTTTCAGCTCTTTTTCCAGGCCGCACGGACTCTGACCCTGCTCTATGATCCTGTGACTTCGTGCCAGGTACGGCCATGGCACCATGCTGCGGGAGACTTTGTCATCAAGAATCTGAGAGACGAACCCTGTATCAGGCTCACTACTGTCCGGGGATATGAACCATTGTTTCCCTCTCCCGGAGAGAGAAATGCCCTTACCAATCTCCTCTTTTTCTTTCTTGACATGGGCGTGAGGATGCGGCTTGACCGGCTCGATGGCGTGGGCCGGGTAACCTGGATAAAAGGAGACATTCCGACGGCGGTCTTCAAGGGTTTTTTTTCAGCACTCAAGACCATGAGCCATGAGGGATATTTCAAGGGGAGCGTTGCCGGGGATTTCCTTGATCTCCTCAAGTCATTTTCTCTACAGGAAATCCTGACGGCCTTCAAACCGCTCATAGAAACCTATGATCGTGAGGGGGAGCAGGAAGAACTGGCGGTTATCCTGCAAAACCTGGCGTGCCATGCAAAAGAACTCCTTTCCCTCACAGGAAAACTTGCTTTATCAAATCATCCATAGAAGCCGTAATCACCTTTGAAACACTTACCAGAAAGCCGGCCTTCGAAGGATCACTTCCTCCCGCCTGTTTCAGGAATTCCATGGACAACTGGTAAAGCTTCCTGTTTGCCTCGTCCAGGTTAAAGACAGGATATGTTTTATCTTTGTTAAACTTTGTCTTCCAACATACACGGGCGTTTCCCTTTATGGCAGTGGGTATCCCATACACCCGGCAGGTCAAAGGACGGTAAGAATACAGTACACACTCATCAGCCTCATTCAAGAGGGGACACCGAACTCGTGCCTTTTCAGGCAAAAAAGAACCCTGGAGTTCTTTCCCCCGTCGTGTTTCCTCTATAATCCTCTCCATTTCCTTTTCAGCCTCTGCGGCCCTGGATACGGTCCGGCGTTTTTCTTTCTCGGTGAGCTCTTCGAAATGAAACCTCATATGTGCGGCTTCGATCAGAAAGAGACCGAAAACAGCATGACAGCAATCGGAACAGTGGGGGGCGCAGGTCACGCAGGAAGGGTATTGGCTGCGCATTTCCCTGAATGCGAGATCCGCAGAGGCCACCAGGATCTCATACTTCTTTGAAAGAGGCATGGGTGTCATTTTTTGCGATAAGGCTCCAATTCTTTCAGAAACTCCGGATGGGCCTGGAATCCGAGGGAAACGGCCTTGTCCAGATGAATAATGGCCTTTTCATAGTCTCCATTGCTGTAATAAGCAAAAGCCAGGTTGTTCTGGCCAAGGGCAAAGTCCGGTGCCTTTTCAACCAGTTTTTCCCCTGTTTCGATGGCCTTCTCCACATCGCCCTTCTGGAGGTGGGCATTTACCAGGTTGCTCCATGCCTGTACAATGTCCGGATTCAGTTCAATGGCCTTCTCAAGCGCTTCGATAGCCTCTTCGGTTCGCGAAAGCTGCAGATAGGCAAACCCCAGATTAGCATACCCCCTGGCATAGCGCGGTTCTATCTCGATAGCTTTCTTGTTGACCTCGATGACCTGTTCCAGGTCCCCTTTCTTGAAATAGATGTATCCGAGATTCACATATCCTTCAAACATTCGGCCGCTGTTGCTGATTGCCTCGTTGAATGCCTCAATTGCCTCATCCAGTTTTCCCTGGCTCATCAAACCAACACCAAGATTGTAGCTCGAACTTGCACACTCGGAATTCTCCGCCAGTATTTCCTTCTGTTGTGCAATAAATTCTTCAGATCCCTGTGGTTCTTTCATCGTAATTCCCCTGGTCCATAAATATCTTCTCTCTTGTATCCGGCACAATAACAGAGTTCGATCGGGACACGTCAATGGTTCCCCAAGGCACCCGCTGAAAAAATCCCCGTGTCGGATAGCGCCCCGCAACGGACACAAATGAGAAAAGAAGAAGCCGCAATCCAACAGGGACAGCGGCCTCTTGAGAGAACAAGTTCTCGGTACTCAAAAATCACTGCAAACAGATGCTAGTGATCCTCGGTTACCCCTCTTCCTTTCAGGCCATACATAGTGCTGCTGCCGGTCGAGAAGTAGATCAGTTTTTCTTCATTGATCAGGGCGGTAGCAGCCTTTTTGATCATCCTGGCCTTCACATCCGGCATGACCTTCTGCACTGCTTTCTCTAAATCTTTGAAGTAAAACTTGGTCTTCTTGCTGTTCTCGGCAAAATCCAGAATGGCCTTTTTGATGTCTTCCATCTGTTTGCTCCTTTACTGAGATGGTTCAGGTGAATAAATTGATAATTAATCAATGCCCCCTGCTGCCCGTGATACCTCCCAAGCCGCCTCGGTGTACTTGAACTGACTTGTTGTCCGGTAGGTATCATATTGCAGCCTGTAATCATCAATGAGATGGTCGCTGAAGGGCAGGTCGCACTTTTCAAAGAATTTTTCCCATCCGATCCTCTCGGCCCAATCACCGAGCCGCTCATATTTATTAGCGTCACCGGCATAGGTCTCGATAATCTTTTTTACCGTTGCGCATACTTCCGGAAACCTGGGGAAGTTGTTGGGCAGGAAGGGAACAACCACCTTGGAGAATTTCGGCGGGCTGATCCTGTTGGAGATCTTGCCGCCGGCCAGGATGGTCACCCCATCACCCTCTTTGTCCGCCAAGGGTACTGCCATGCACATGGTGTAGCAGTTTCCGCAGAACATACAACGCTCTTCCTTGATCTTCACGGTCTTTCCACCATCTTCCGTTTTCGCGGGCGAAATAGCTCCGGTCGGACAGGCAGCGATAACCAGAGGAATCTCGCAGAGCTTATCAATCACCTCATGGTCAATGACAGGCGGTTTCCGGTGGTATCCCAGGAGAGCTATATCCGAACAATGCACGGCCCCGCACATATTGAGACAGCACGCCATGGAAACCCGCACCTGCGCGGGCAGGGTCATACCCTGAAAATATTCAAAAAGGTCATCAAGGACCGCTTTCACCATCGAGGACGCGTCCGTTGCCGGGGTGTGGCAGTGGAGAAAGCCCTGGGTGTGGACAATGTTCGTCACGCCGGCACCGGTCCCGCCGAGGGGGAACTTATAGCTGCCCGACACATGTTTCCTGCTCTGAAGATCCTTTTTCAGCGCCTCCATTTTGTCAGCGCTGTCCACCATGAATTCAATGTTATTCCTGGTGGTAAAGCGGACATACCCTTCGCAGTACTTGTCCGCGATCTCACAAATCTCCCGGACATGCTCCACGGTCATAAAACGGCACCCGCCGCAACGGAGTGTAAAGACCTTATCCCCGGTCTCGGATACATGCACAAGCACGCCCGGCTCCAAGATTTCATGGTACTTCCACTTGCCGTAATTATTTTGAATAATCGGAGGAAAATACTGCCAGAAATGCCGCGGACCAAGGTCCGTCAGCCTGTTTTCCATTGGTTTTTCCGGATTATAAAGTCCCAATCTTTCAGTAGATAATGCCATCGTTGGTCCCTCCTATCTCTTATGCCTGGATCGGTAATCGTTGATATCACGCTTGAATCCGCCTGGTACATCCTCTTCTTTCCAGAAGATGTAGGGATTGCTCCTGGGTTCTTTCACCATCTGCGGCATGGGCGGCAAATCAAGCATTTCCAGGAATTTCGGAATACCATAGCGCTGGATCAGCTCACCGAGACGTTCACGGTTCTTGCCTTCTTCCATCCACCAATCCCAGACTTTTTCCACCAGTTCCTTGACATTGTCGTAAGGCTCTTCAACCTTCATGAAAGGAACGGTAAGCGTAGCCATCTGGGCACCCTCAAGGATAGGCGCCTTGGCACCGAAGAGAATGCTTACACCGGTATCAGTCCCCGGTCTCAGGGCCTGGGGCATCACGTTAATGCAGTGCATACACCGGGTGCATTCCTTATCATCGATCATCAGTTTGCCGTCCTCCATCCACATGCATTTGGTCGGGCAGAGATCGATGACCTCTTTCTGGATATCGAATTTACCCCAGTCCTTGCCGGCATGGGCGCCGCCGTTGGGAGCAATTTCACCGCCGATATAGGCCTGGACCGCTTCCTGGTCGATCCTGATATTGTCACGCCAGGTACCGATAAACGACATGTCCGACCGGGCAATGGATGCAACACAGCAGTTGGGACAACCGTCAAATTTAAACTTGAACTTGTACGGGAACGCAGGCCGATGGAGTTCATCCTGGTAGTAATGAGTCAGCTCGTAGCACATCTGCTGGGTATCATAACACGCCCATTCGCATCGTGCCCGTCCAAGGCAGCACGAAGGCGTCCTGAGATTGGAGCCTGATCCTCCAAGGTCCTGCTGAAGCACATGGCCGAGTTCATAAAAAATAGGTTCCAACTGTTCTGTAGTGGTCCCAATGAAAATGATGTCACCGGTGGAACCGTGCATATTCATCAAACCGCTCCCGCGATACTCCCACAGGTCGCAGAGACATTTCAGGTAGTCGGTGTTATAAAATTTACTGGCAGGCTGGTTTACCCGCAGCGTGTGGAAATGGGCAATTGAAGGAAATCTTTCCTGCAGATCTGAATACCTCCCGATAACACCACCACCATACCCGAAGACACCGACGATACCGCCATGTTTCCAGTGGGTCTCCCCTTCATCAAAAGAGACCTGGAGCTGGCCCAGCATATCGTCAACCACATCCCGGTCAATCAGCATACGGTCATCGGCAAGCTTTTGCCGGTGCAGGGCTTCCCTTTTGGCATCAGCCACAAAACTGGGCCAGGGTCCTTTTTCCAGTTCTTCCACGTCCGGTATTTCATGTTTTACTTTGAAACTTTTGAGCTCTTCATCCGTGTAATTATTGAGCTCTTCATCCTTATAGATGCGGAGCTCATCGTACTTTAGCTCTTTTTGCTCTTCTTTTGGTTCAAAAGCCATTCTCATTGCCTCCTTTTGCTATTTAAAGAGTAATCTCCTAAGGAGAAAACCACAAACCATCCGAAAAATCGATTCGTTCACCTCCTCCCTGCACAGAAATCCTTATTTCGTTAAGTTTCCTTGGCCTGTTTTCCCTGGTCCCGAAGAGCCTTCACCCCCGTTGATGAGAAAGCAGGGTCATTTACCTGTTTCCACCCTAAAGCAGTTCGTTTTCGGGCTGGAAACCCTTGCGTGCCTGTATTCGGGTTACCAGCAGACACTAACTATTTGTGAATATTGTAATTAGTTAAATTTTCAAATAGTTAACCCGCATTAACATTTAATTTATAATAAAAATTTCTTGACATTGTCAATAAAAAAAAATGAAAATTTTCACAAGCGCATTGCCACGGTTCCAAATCCGGCCGTAAAGATAACCTATCACATATGGGAACAAGGTATCAACAAATGAAAACGCTCCACAAACCAAGGGTGGTGCTTGCGGGTTTGCGAGGAGGATCCGGAAAGACAATCCTTACGCTTGGCCTTATTGCCGCACTGCGTGAAACCGGGCACAAAGTAGCTCCGTTTAAGAAAGGGCCGGACTTTATCGACGCCGGCTGGCACACCTTTGCCGCGGACCGGCAGTGCTATAACCTTGATTCTTTTCTCATGACTGACGAGCAGATCTTGTCATCTTTTGCTGCCCGGTCGGAGGAAGCGGATATCAGCGTCATAGAAGGAAACCGGGGTCTCTATGACGGCCTCGACATTGACGGACGCTGCAGTACCGCGGAACTGGCCAAACGCCTGGAAGCCCCCGTTGTATTAATCGTGGATGTATCTATGGCCACCAGGACCATTGCCGCCATTGTCAGGGGATGCCAGGTATTTGACCCGGCCCTCAACATTGCCGGGGTAATCCTCAATCGGGCCGCCGGCCCACGGCAAGTCGCCCTCATCAAAAGCGCAATCGAGATGTACTGCAAAATCCCCGTGCTGGGTGTAATCCCGAAACTCACAGGAAACATCTTTCCTGAACGGCATATGGGGCTTGTTCCCCACCAGGAAAGAGCTCAATCTGAAAAGGCCGTCCGCTGGGCAAAAAATGCCGTAGAGCAACACCTCGAGATAGACGCCGTTCTGGGATTGGCGCGGAATGTACCCCCACTGACTGTTCCTCCTTCCAACATTCCCCCGAAAGAAACCTCAACAGCAGCCGGTCACAGCCCCAGGATTGGCTACATCATGGACCGTTCTTTCTGGTTCTACTATCCTGAAAACCTTGAGCAACTGAAACACCTCGGTGCCACCCTAGTTAAGATGGACGCTGTTTCCGATACTGCTCTCCCGGAACTGGATGCACTCTACATCGGCGGCGGATTTCCCGAGACACAGGCGGCCGCCCTTGCCGGAAACGAAAATTTCAGGTATTCCATTAAAGAGTCCATCGACCAGGGACTGCCTGTGTACGCGGAATGCGGCGGACTCATATACCTGGGAGAAACCCTTATGGTGGGTCAACACTCCTACCCAATGGTGGGCGCTCTTCCCATCCAGCTCGTGCTGGAGAAGAAGCCCCAGGGGCACGGATACACCGTGATGCGCGTAAAGGAACCAAACCCATTCTATCCCGTCGGAAAAATTCTCCGAGGCCATGAGTTTCACTATTCAAGGGCTGTGCTCACATCGGAGAAAAGCTTCCACTTTGCTTTTGAAGTGGAAAGAGGCCATGGGGTTGACGGAACCCGTGACGGTGTGGTAAGGAACAATCTCCTTGCCACGTACTCCCATATCCACGGAGCAGGGGACCCTAGTTGGGCCAGATCTTTTTTTGATGCGGCGCTGAAAAGAAAAATGGAAAAATTTCACAAATGAGCGAAAACAATAATTGACATCCCGAAAGATATGTCTTATATTCAATTTTCTGAATGGGACTGAAGCTATCTAAGGTATCATTTTATCTTAAAAAAGGAGGAAAAAGAGTATGCCAACAGTGGAATTTGAAGGGCACACCTTCAATGTTGATGAAGATGGTTTTATTGATGACTTCAATAACTGGAATGAAGCCTGGGTCAGACACGTCAAGACCACCGAGGGGATCGAGGAACTGACCGATGAGCACTGGAAGGTGGTCCAGGTCCTCCAGGATTATTACAAGAAAAATGGAATCGCCCCCATGGTGCGAATTCTCTCCAAGGTTACCGGTTATAAACTGAAATACATCTATGAGCTGTTCCCAAGCGGACCGGGCAAAGGCGCCTGTAAAATGGCAGGACTGCCCAAACCTACCGGTTGCGTTTAAGCAAACAAGCAAAAAACCACAAATGAAAAAGGCGCGAAACACCGTAAAACGGTCAACGCGCCTTTTTTGTCACAATAACATGCCCTCAGTGGACCTTGCTTCTCGGTGCCTTTCCTGCCAAGGGATTGTAGAGCTTTGTAATAGCGAATTTCATGACATCGGTGGTCTTTAGCTCAAGGATAATATCAACCAACTTGTCTCTTGCTTCATCAGGCAATTCACACGCATCATCTGAGTCGAACACCAGGTCAGGAAAACCCTTTTGCAATTTCTTCAGGTCCTTCTTGCTCATCCCAACCCTGAGTCCCTTCTTACCTCCTATATCCTGAATCTGGTCCTCTAATCCCAATTCTTCGATCTTCTTCTGTTCCTCTTCACTTAGAAAAACATTTACATAATACTCGGCCATTATCACACCTCCTGCTAAAAGAATAAATTTTTATAGTATAGAATTCTTCTTGATGTCAAGCGAGTTCGTAGAGAGAAGGCCTTCTGTGGGGGAGAAAATAGGCCATGCGATTTTCCCGGGTGTTGATGAGTTTTGAAGCTTGAAGCGAAGCGAAAAGGATCCTTTCCTCATTTCCGGTGTACGTGGCATCGACCCGTCCATCGGGCCCAATGACCACGGCAACGCCTGGGAAAGAATATCCTGCCGATGTCTCCCCCACCTGGTTGCATGCCACCACGTAAACACCATTGTCAAAGGCCCTTGCCGGCAGATGCCTCAGCCAGCTTTGCAGCTTTTCCTTTCCGGTCCCTCGTGGTGATGCATGGGGACAAAAGAGAATCTCTGCACCTCCCAGGGCCATGGCAGTGCTGATCTCGGGGAAATGGGTTTCCCAGCAAAGTTCTATTCCCACAGCGGCTCCGCCCGCACAAAACGTTTCCAGCGAATCAGCCGCCTGGTAGATGCCCTTCTCCGGGGGGCCCAGGTGCGTTTTCCTGTGAACACCGATGAGCCCTTTAGGTCCGACAATCATCTGGGAGATAAACGGTTCTGCACCCTCGGATTTCTCTGCCAGTCCTGCAAGGATTACCACGCCGGAATCCTCGGCGACACGCTTCAACAGGAATTCCGCCTCCCCAAGGAGCAGGGCACTTTTCTCCACTTGTTGACGCTCCAGGGAATAGCCTGTCAGAGAACACTCCGGAAAGCAGACAATCCCGGCACCTTTTGATGCCGCCTGGCGGGCGATCCTGGCCGTCGTTCCCAGGTTCTCGTTTATCCGGCCCGGTTCCGCATGCATACAGACCAACCCGATTGTCAGATCTTCCATTCTTCCTCGATCGTCATTTCGAAACGGCTTCTGCCACAAGGTCTCCGACCTCACTTGTGGAATATCCCATCCTTCCGGCGCTGAGACTCTTCATGTCTTCTTTCACGACTTTTTTCATGGCCGCCAGGACAGCCTGAGCAGGCTCATCCTCTTCCAGGTACTCGAGCATCATCTGTACGGCCGCGATGGCAGCCAGAGGGTTAATCTTTCCGAGCCCCGTGTACTTGGGAGCAGATCCGCCGATGGGTTCAAACATGGCATTTCCCTCGGGGTTGATATTCCCCCCGGCGGCTATTCCCATCCCGCCCTGAATGATGGCACCTATATCCGTGATAATGTCTCCAAAGAGGTTATTTGTCACGATTACGTCAAATTCTTCAGGGTTCTTTATCATCCACATGCAGAGGGCATCCACATGCTGGTAATTGATTGTCACGTCTGGATAGGCTTCATGGAGCTCCTCAAAAACCCTGTACCACAGGTCGGACTCGTAGACCAGAACATTTGTCTTCGCGCACAGGGTAAGGCGTTTCTTCCTGTTCCTCTTCCTGCAGTACTCGTAGGCGTAACGGACACACCGCTCCACCCCTTTTCGGGTATTCACGGATTCCTGGAGTGCAACCTCGTCTGGAGTCCCTTTCTTGAAAAAACCGCCGCCCCCTGCATACATTCCTTCCGAATTTTCCCGTACAACCACAAAGTCGATGTCTTCAGGCCCCTTCTCCCTCAAGGGGGTTGCAACACCGGGCAAGAGAACAACCGGCCGCAGATTGATATAAAGGTCCAGCGCAAAACGCAATTTCAGCAGGATTTCTCTTTCCAGGATTCCCGGTTTTACATCCGGGTGACCGATGGCACCAAGAAATATTGCATCCATTGACTGTAACTGTTCCACTACTTCGTCCGCAAGCAGGGTCCCATCCTTCTTGTAGGTTTCTCCTCCTATGTCAAAAGTCTTGAACTGAAAGTCGATGCCAAATATTTTCGTCACCGTTTTCAAGACCTTTAGGCCTTCGACGACCACCTCCGGGCCTGTTCCGTCACCCGGGATGACCCCGATACGATAGTCCCTGTTCGTCATCCTTGATTTTCCCACCTGCTATGTCCTCTTCCGGTTCTCCGGTCTGAGTGCGCGGACCGTGGCTCCTGCCCGCCACATCTCGGAGTTTCTTATGGCTTCGAGTTCCTTGTCAAGTTTTACTCGATAATCAGGGGCGCTGTTGGCCTCAAGAACAATTCTTGTCTCCTCCCCGGATACAACGCTTTGGTACAGTCTTTCAAAGACCGGATCGACCGCCTCTTTGAATCTTCCCTTCCAGTCCAAGGCCCCGCGCTGGGCCGTAGTGCTGCAGTTTCCGAACATCCAGTCCATGCCGTTCTCCGCCACCAGCCTGATCAGGCTCTGGGTCAGTTCTTCCACGGTCTCGTTGAATGCCTCGCTCGGACTATGGCCATGCCTTCGAAGGAGTTCGTATTGAGCCTCCATGACGCCAGCCAGGCATCCCATCAGGACACCCCTTTCCCCGGTGAGGTCGCTATGCACCTCTTTTTCAAACGTTGTGGGGAAAAGATATCCTGACCCGATCGCTATCCCAATTGCCAGTGTCCTCTCCTCCGCACGGCCCGTGGCATCCTGAAAAACCGCATAGCTGGAGTTAATGCCGCTTCCCTCCAGGAAATTGGCACGGACAGTTCGGCCCGAACCTTTAGGGGCCACCAGAATCACGTCAACGTCCGAAGGTGGGACAATCCCCGTCTGTTCCTTGTACACAATTGAAACCCCGTGCGAAAAATAAAGCGCGTCCCCGGAGTGCAGGCATGCCTTTACGGCCGGCCACGTGGCGACCTGTCCCGCATCGGAAACAAGATACTGAATGATCGTCCCCTTTTCCGCCGCCTCTTCCAGTGGGAAAAGGGTCTCCCCGGGCACAAAGCCGTCATCAACAGCCCGCTGCCACGAGCTGCCTCCCTCACGCTGTCCCACGATCACCCTGATGCCGTTGTCCCGCATATTCAGGGCC
>Ga0164318_10007543_pt1 | contig 10536 bp, 5 predicted proteins | sample GuaBasSedimGuay9_FD_113734 | JGI IMG/M metagenome (GOLD analysis project Ga0164318, IMG submission 113734) | Subseafloor sediment microbial communities from Guaymas Basin, Gulf of California, Mexico - Guay9, Core 4571-4, 0-3 cm | ecosystem: Environmental > Aquatic > Marine > Hydrothermal vents >...
AACTTCTTCATATGCATATAAATTAACTAATATTTATTAAATTTTAAAAGATTATTCCTGACAAATGTAATTTTAATTTTTCACATAATATCCTGTTACACTATCATTCTTATACATAATCTACTTTTTTAGTGTAAACATTTTACGATGGGGTTATAATGTTCATATTTAACACTTTACCCGCATTACGTATAGCCTTTGTTGTATGCTGGGCTTTATTCATTTTCAGTCAGTTAATAATATTTTTACATTCATAATTCTCTCAGTCGAAGCACTAATGTTTCTAAAAAAAATAGTTTTTTCGGGTCGGCAAAAAAGCGTTGGGGCAGCCATACTCTTTGACAAGTTTTGGCTCGTGCGGTGGACTTTTCGAGCGACTTGGCAATGTGTATGGTTGCGAAGGGGTGGCTTTATTCTCCATTTACTTCAATTAGTTTTTCGTTAAAATTCTTTCCATCATAATCAAATACATTCGATAAGTCATTTGAAGGTTCAATTCCAAATCTATTGCACATTTCAATGTAGCAATATTTTATTGTATCAAACTGTTCTACTTCATTTGTAATTACTCCACTATTATCAATACTGGAAACCTTACATTTACTGTAAATTGAAATTCTTGCAGGTTTTCCTTCTTCTTCCAATAACACTATTTGTTCCGCTGATTTCATTCTTACAGAATAATAAGTTCCATCAGGTTTGTTCAATACAAAATTCATATTTCTATTATTCCTATGAAATAATCTACCTCTTTTGATTTTATTTAAGTCCTTTGTGATTTTAATCAGGCTGTTTAATTCGTCTCTGAAAAATGGTGCATCTACATCATTATGAGCAAGTGGATTTAGAAGTAAATCTTTGTAAGTTTTTAAATCTGTAAATGGTGCAAAATCAATATTTTCTTCATTGCAAAATTTTCCAAATACAAGAATTAAATCATTCAATATTTTATCAATAAGTTTTCCTTCTTTTTCTTCCTTTTTTAAACTTACTGGAAGTAATTCTTGCAATTTACGCTCAATCTCTTTTCTCAAATATATTCCGCAAGCAGCATAATCGTGTTGAATTAAAAAATCTTGTGCTGTTTGAATATTATCTTTTATTGGTTTAAAATAGGGCTTGGAAAAACCATTCGTATCATCTTGGTACATTTCAATCAGATTCCACAATTTACTTTTGCCAATGATATTGATTTTCTTTTTTGCTAATTCATAGAATGATTTATCGTGGGTCATTAAGATTAGTTGAAAGTATTGTGAATACTTATTCAACAAAAGGTTCAAAACAATATTTCTATTTCGCATATCAAGACTCAAAAGCATATCATCAATAACCAAACTTTTTAAGTCTGCATCATAAAGTTTGTAGTCTAAAATCGCAAACCTTAACGAAAGTCCGATTGCAGACCATTTTGCTTCATTCAAGAACGTATGTGGTTTTTTAATTTTAGGATTATCTATACTGTCATATTTTGTTAGAGAAAACAATATTTGGTGATTATGAAAAGTGAAACCATTTTCTTGTACTTCAAATTGTTTTTGTTCTAATTCAAGTTTGATTTTAAACTTATATCCAAAGTCATTTTCGATGGAAAGATTTGCTTTGGTTTCAATATCAGAAAGGAATCCTTTTAACCAATTATTCCAATCATTTATTTTTTGTTTGTATGCTTTGTATTTCTGATAATCTCCTTTTTCTTCAATTGTAGGTGCGGTTCTCAACGAAGCGGTCGGAAAAACTTCTTCACCCTGTAAATTTCTTATTTTTGCAGGTCCATTCTTTAATTCCTCCAATTCTTTTAAACAAGGTACTGCACCTTTTTTTACATAAGGCAAAACTTCTTCTTCAAACCAAAGCCAAAGGTCATTTTCTTTTGAGTGCTTTAAGTTGTGCAACTGAAAAAGAACCCGATAATTAATAAAATCGGTTGCCATACTGCTTTTAATCACATCTGCATTACCACGAATTGATAAATCCATGCTTTTCCTTGAAACCCGAAATATTTTTGGATGATTGCCATCATCATCCTTTAGAACTGCTTTGATGTATGTATTATTCTTTCCTGTTGAATGAATATTTACCAAACTATCATTACCTGTTTTCTTAAAATATTTTCGAATTTCTTCATCCTTCTTTTTTAGGCTCGATTCAAGCAAGGTGTATAAAGCCCAATAAATAGTAGATTTTCCACTTCCGTTTTCGCCATAAATTAGTAAATGATTTCCATTAATTTTTAATAGCGGACTATTAGCCTCTATTTCCGAGAAAAACTTAAAATCGTTAATATGTAATTCGTGTAATTTCATTGTTAATGGGTACTTTCATTTATACGTTTTATGATATTTGGACTATGAACAGGGGCAAGTAATATCCTATTCCTAATCGGATTATCTTTTTCCTTCAATTTGTAATATTCTCGTTGGATTACATCCCGTTTTTCTTCAAAGGTTTCCAATTGGTTGATGTCCACAAAATTTACAAATTGCAATACATCTATTTTGTTTTCTTTCATATGTTTTTCAAAATAGAGTTCGTAAACCATCATATTGAGTACGTCTTCAAAAAAACGACTGACTATTTCGTTTGATATACTTTCAAATAAATAAGGTTTCTCGGGGTTGTTTATTAGTGTCAAATAATCTGCCAATATTTCAAAGGGTTTTCTTTTATTCTCTTCTATCTGTGGGATTGGCAATTGTTCGATTTTATATTTTTTCCAACGACTTGTTCCCATTCCAGAGGTAGTGGTAATCAAATTAAAATACCAAAGTGCAGCACGAGAGTTTAAAATTGAAATTAAATATTTTAAATTTTCTCCAGTCATTGCAAATAAAGTTGCCTCAGCGTACATTCCTGATTCATCATATACAAACTTTGGGGAATCAGATAACTCACCCCATATAATTTTTGGTTTATCGAATTCAAGAAAATAGGCACAATTTCGTAAATTTGACCAGTGGTCACCTTTATTTTTACGAATTTCAAGTTGTTCACGATATGGGTATAAAAAGTCATATATTTCAGGATAATCTTTTTCTACATTAACTCTTTCAATTCCTAATTTTTTAATTCCATTATGCGTGTTAATTAGCCACAAATCATTCCATTTGTAAGTGAATTTCCTTAAATCACGTCCTCTAAGTATTGGTTTTATTATTTCACTTGCATTAGGATTCTTATTAATTAATTGATTTCTTTTTTCAGAGTTTATTATATATGCATCGTTAAATCCGTTCAAAATGCCAATATAAATATGAATATTACATTCTTTTAGCGGTATACCAAATCGTTCAAACTCTGATTTTATAATCATTTCCTCTTTACTTGAAATAATCCAACCATTTTCATCAAATTCATTAATTTCAAAAGAGTTTTCATTAAAATACTTTTCTAAACTAATGTTTGTATTATAATCAGATGTTATTGTCACAGCTGTTAAAGAAGTAGCACAGAGAGATTTTTTTGTGATAATGATATTTACTTCGACAGTAGCAGACGGGAATATTAATGTATCTTCAAAATTTAAAAGCTTTATTGGATTTGTTTTTTCAACAAAATATTTCCTCAAGAGTTTACCATATTTAGTCTTCATCCAAGAATTAGACGTTACATATGATAACACACCATTATCTTTCAACAAGATATTTCCCTTTTCATAAAAAAGCATATAAATATCACCTGAACGAGAATAGGTTTTGAAGCCTTTGTCTGCATATAAATTGGCAAGGAAACTTTTGTCTTTCTGCATCTGAATATAAGGTGGATTACCAATCATAATATCAAAACCACCTTGCTCAAATACATCCATAAAGAATAGATGCCAAAGAAAATAGGGGCGTTCATCGGTATGTTCAAAATCTAATAATTTATTGCGTGCCTGTGCTCTATTTTCTAACTGTTTTTTACGCTTCTCAATCTCTTTTATTTCTTTACTTCGAGCAACTACTTGTTCTTTTTGTTGAGCATTTAGTCCACTTGTTTTACTTTCCAATTTTTGTTCATAGGTTGCAATTTCAATCAGCAATTTGTTTTCATAAAACTCCAAAGATTTATCAATATGGTCGAGTACAATCTTATCAATGGCTTTATGTATTTGGTTTTTTTTGTCTTTATCTTCTACTTTAAAATAATCTTTAATCAATTGCTTGATATCGGCTCTATTTTCTTCTGAGAACCCATAGTCTGCCTTTGGTTCTTCAAATAGTGTAGGGTTTACAATGGTTACATTAGGTTCGTCAAATAAAGCCGTTTCGCTTAAATCAATCCCTTCGAAACTTTCGAGCAAACTATTGCCTTGCATTATTTTATAATCAAGGTTTGGTAAAGGTTGCGGTTCGGTTTCGTCCACTACCAAAGCCAGCCAAAAGCGTAATTGTGCAATATCAACTGCACCTTTTTCAATATCCACTCCATAAATGGAATTTTGGATAATGTCTTTTTTAACTTTTGCAGGGTTAAATTCCTGATTGGTTTTTAAGTAGGGGTAAATAAACTTTTTGGCTTCAAAAAGTTCGTGCAGTATGCCAATAGGAAAAGCACCGGAACCAATGGCAGGGTCGCAAACTTTTATGGCATCAATTCTTTGGTTTAGCGAAATGGCGTTATCCCTTTCGGTAAAATATTCAGATACTTGATGATTTCTTACAAATTCATCAATTTTTGCTTCTTCAGGAAAATAATTTACTAAATACTGAATAGTGCTTTCCTTGCACATATATTCAACTACCTCTTTGGGTGTGTAAAAAGCACCTTTTTCACGGTTTTCTTCCAACAGGTTTTCAAAAATATGGCCAAGCATTTCGGGGTCAATACCTACTTCGTGGTCATCAGGGCTATTTTCGTCAATGGTAAAATTGTACTGTGCAAAAAACTCAAATAGTTCTTCAAAATATTTTACCGGAAAATCTACATTCAGTATTTCTTCGGGTTTATCCGCTTCAAACAATCCACCATTTAGATAAGGAACACGAGAACCATTTAATTTGCCGTTCAATCCCTTAACTTCAAAAATATCATTTTTGCGTCTGGCATTTAAGGTATTGAAAAATAGTTTTGTTAAACATTGGCTGTGAAAATTTTCTTTTTTGTCGAAATCATTAAACAGGTTTTGCATAAATTGTTTTTCGCCACCTTCCCATTTCTTTGTATTTGCAGGGCAGCCCATCCAACCTTTTTTTTGCAAAAAATGCAGAAAAACAATTCTCCCCAATAATTTTTTAACAAAGTCACGAATTGGTTTTTCTTGTTTGGCAAGTTCTTCTTTTGATGTGTCTAAAAGAATATCCCGATAACCAAATTCAGCATTGGCAATATATCGCCAGAACTTTTCGTAATGTTCTTTGTACGATTTAAAAAAGTCCTTTTTAAGTGGTTCAACTGAGAATGTGTCTTTAATTTTTTGAAGGTCTATTTTTTCACCATTCTCTTTTTTTTCGGCAAGTACTAAAAGTCTTTTTGCAGCTGTTGTACACGATTCGTTTCCCCCAAGTAAATAAGTAAATCGTTTTGGTTTGGTTTCGCCTTTAATGAATTCACCTGTTTCTAAATCAATATCCGACCATTTTGCAATAAAAGAAAATCGATAATCTGTTTGATTTTTAGAATAGAAAAATACTAAAGCACCGTGCGTAATATTTTGATCGATGTGTTTGGCTGCAATATCTCTTAATCCTTTGCGGTTTTGGTCAATTCTTATGCTGTCGTCAACTTCTACTTCAAAAATGGCAAGCGATTTATTGTCGTCCAGTTTAATAGCACCAATTTGCTTTCCTGATTTTACTTTGTCTTCTTCAGAAAAAGGGTTTGAAGGTGTTGAGAAATAATCAATTTTACTAAATAGCAAATTCAATACAGATTTCCAACTTTCTTTGAAATTGTAATCTTTTTGCAATATATGTTTAAGGTCTTTTTCTTTCATATAATCAATATTTACCATTTTGTTGGGCTCAACAAAATGGTTTTAGAATTATTTTTTACCACTCAATTTGTCAGGATTTTTAATAAACTTCTTATTCTCAGATTTAACTCGTCTTTCTAATTTCTTAACATCTTCTTCGGGTGGTAGTTCTTCGGGTTTAATTCCTCTTTCAAGTAATAGTTTTCTTACGCCCTTATTATTTCTGATATGCTCCCAAGAAATCTGTTGCCCTGATTTTATGTCTTTGTCTTTAACATTAAAAATTGTAATTTCTGTAGCAAAATCTTTAGCCTTTATAGTAATTACAGGTAGGAAATCAGCAAGTGGTCGGTTCGATTTTACACCAAGTTTCTTTTTCATTTGTCCCGTTGTAAATCCAAATAAAGCCTGATCTCCTTTACTTCGGATTATGCCGAAATTTCTATCATTTCCTGTACGTTCAAAAATTAACTCAGAAAGTTCTTTTTCAGAAAGAGTAAGTTTTTGTCTTGCTTGCAAACGCTCCCAATCTTTTATACGCTGCTCAACTATTTCAAATTTACGTGTTTGAACAGCAAAATAATTTTGTGCAAATGCAATTGCTTCTTTTTTGGGGTCTCCGTTTTGTGCAATTAGGTAACACGCAAAACGAGTGAGCATAATATCCTCTATTTCACGCTCGGTTCCAGAACCAATTTGAACCTTTTTGTTGACACTAACAAAATGGTCTGAAATGCTATGACCTGCAGTTTCGCAAGCAGTTTTTGCTTTATTAATTACCTTAGTGAAGTTTCGCCATTCAGTATATTCTAATAAATGCTGTATGTCTCTTGCAAACCAAAATTCAATACCATCATCTGCTTTATTGGCATACGATTCAAAATCTAATGTTAAATATTTTACTGTTTCTGTTTTCATAACTATTTACTAAAACTTTCTGTTATAATAATCTCAGGATTTAATACTTTTGAAGTAACAACTTGTATTTGTTCTACTTCATCAACTTCCTCGTTCATTAATGGGTAACTTTTTAAAATGGTAATTATTCTTTCTAAAATTATTACTGGGTTTAGTGGACTTTTTCCAACTGCCTTTTTGAGCTTGTTAATATCACGTTGTAGGTTTTGAAATCTACCTTTGCGAATGGCTTCTTTTGCAGTAATTATCAGTTCTGTTTCTGCATCGTTTGTAAAAGGTAAATTAATCATTGCATCCAAATAGGAAATTGCACGTTTTTCGTTTGGACCTTGTGTTACATCTACTTTTTTGTCTTTTGCCTTTTCCTCTTCCAATTTATCTGAAAATAGTTTAATTGCAGTTTTTACTTGTTCGTGATGCTTTGAATGTAATAAAATTCCTTTTTCGTTTGCATTGGCTTCAAATTTTTTGATTGTTTCAAGAAAGGTTAATTCTTCAATTTCATCTTTTGAATTCACATAAATAAAAGCATCTCTTTTCGCATCTTTAACAAAACTGATAGTGCTATTATTTAAATCTTTATTTCTCCTTCCAACTCTTGCCCGTAACGGCATATTTTTTATTTGTTTGAAAAACACGGGGTCTCTCTCCTTAATGTCCCTAATCATCATCAAATAAGCCAACTTTTCGTCTTTTTCTTCTTCCAATTCGTGATCAAAAAGTCCAAATGTTTCTATTTCTTCATCAGGCGAATATATTTGACTATCTTCTCCAAGAGCTGCGTGGAAAGCCTGTAACTTCATTATTGCTTTCTTCTCCAATTCAATATCATTGTTAACCTTTGCTGTTGGATAGAAATTGTAAACAAAAATTTCCTTAGCTACTGAGCCAATTCTGTTTACACGACCAATTCTCTGCATTAACCGTGTTGAGTTCCAAGGTGTATCGTAATTAACAATAACATTAGCCCTGTGCAGGTTTATCCCTTCAGCTAAAACTTCTGTTGAAAGAACAATATCATAATCGTTTTTTTGTTCGGACTTTGGAATGTTTGCATCAAAGTTATCTCTTATGGCAGGCATTTTTTCTTTGCGTGATTTGCTGTCAACCATTAGTATTCTTTCATTAATATACTTTGGTAATTCACGATATAAATATTCTGTAGTTTCCTTACTTTCAGAAAAAACTATCAATTTAGAAGTTGGATTTATTTTCTTCTTTAAAAGTATATTTTTCAAATAGTCAATAAAGGTTTTCAACTTTGGGTCATCATCAATTTTAGTCCATTCTTTATCTAAAGATTTTAACAGTTCATAATCGTTTTTAAGTCCTGGTAAAAAATCATATTCAAAATCATCATATTCACAAATATCAATTGTTGGGTCTTCAATGGATTTTTCAATTATTAATTCTAATAATTCCTCTTCTTTGCCTTCGTTAATAAAGTCAGAAACAGGCAAGTTGGGTGCAATATAAATTTTCCCATTTTCAAACATTGTAACCATTGCCTTAGTAGCCATCATAAAACGGTGCAATGATTTTTTAAAAGCGTAAAAACTACTATCTATTCTCTTAACAAGTAAGGTTTTCATAATTTTGGCCAACTGACTGGAAATCATATCCGCTTGCTTATATTTTGCTTTTTTATGTGGTTTTAGAAAAGCAATTGCTTGATACCTGTTGTAAGTTAAGCCTTGTGTTTTGTGGCTTAATACAAACATTGTTTTGTCATATATTTCTTCGAGATGTGGCTCCAGTTGATAAAGTATCTTTTTGGGTGCTCCAACTTTTGGAAACTTAATTCCTTGCTTTTCTAAATCTTTGGAATATAAATCGTGAGCCATTAAATCGGTTCGTGTTCTTCGCACAATTAATGGTTCTATAACTTTTGTTCTTATTCTTTCATATATCCGTTTAACTCCTTGCTGAACAACTTTTATATCTGGTTCTTTTTTTAGTTTTTTATATGCATCAATTTGAATTCTGAAAAAGTGTTGCAAATTTCCGATTTCAAGCGTTGAGTTTTTACTGTCTTGGAATAGATAAACTAAGTTTGCGATATCTTCTGGTTTATTATTTAAAGGTGTAGCTGAAACAAGCATTACTTTCTTTTGAACAGTTCTACCATTTGGAAGTATTCTACGGGTTGGCGTTTTACATATTTTTTGTAATTCGTTATACATTATCGCAGTGTCAGAACGAAATTTATGTGCTTCATCAATAATAATTAAATCATATTTTCTTGCATCTCTAATTTTATGCAGACTTCCATTTGTAATGATTTTAACATTATCTAATCTGAATTTGTCAGTTGTCTCAGCCCAATTCTCTTTCAATGCAGGTGGTACAATAATCAATGTACGTGAACGATGTGATGGAAAGCCATTTGAATAGAAATATTTTTTAGCAATAATTGTTGCTACAACAGTTTTTCCCAGCCCAACAACATCAGCCAGTATAAAACCATCGTGTTTCATCATTTTGGCAAAACCATCATTCACCGCGTCAATTTGATACGAAAGCCTTTTAAATCCTTTTGGTAAATCAGTTATTGAGTTGGGGTCAAATTCTATGCTTTTTCCAAAGTATTCAACTAAAAATTTCAAGTAAACTTCATAAGGTGTGTAAGTATCGTTTAGATAAGTTTCCTTTTGTAGTTTTTCAATATATTCTTCATCTATTGGAATAGATTCTTCCCATAAATTTTCAAACGTTTCGGAAGCAAAATCAATATCAGTATTGTCTCTTAGTTCTACATTAAACTCAAAATTTTTGGAAAGACCAGCATCTGTTAAATTACTTGAACCAGTAATTACAGAACCATATCCGTGGTCGTGTTTTTCTTGTTCTTTGAAAATGTAAATTTTGGCGTGAATATTTTGTTTGGGATGAACCTTTATTTTTAGTTTACCTGTAACAATATCTGAAATCATTTGAAGCATTCCCTCTTCAACTTCTCTATCATATTCGGCTTCTTGAATACTTTTTTTTATTTCCTTGAAAAATTCAATTTGTGCTTTTTCTGCATTCGGGTCAAATAGTAACCCTTGTTGTGAGGCTTCATTAATTAAGTTGTCAATATTTATTCCAACAAGTATTCTTATTTCAGCTGCCTTTTCAATAAACTTTCGAATTCTGAAATAGCCAGAAGCACGAAAATATCCAACTAAAGCATCAAAGAAATGGATATTTCTATATTTGAATATTCCCTCAATTTTATTGATTAAGGTATTTTTTGCTTCGTTTGTAAAAAATTTAGTGTTCATAAGGTTTTCAATATTTCTTTTAGTCCATCTTTCAAATAATTAAGTTCTCCTAAGTCGGTAATTATTGATGATTTTATAAATTGTATTTCAATATCTTTTTCCGCTTTTTTCAATGTTTCCGCTAAAATTGGAATCATTTCAATTGTTGCTCTTCTTTCATTTCTCTCAATCTTACTCAATATTGATGTGTCAATGTCAAGTGCAGCTGCAACTTTTCTAAGAGGTAATCCTTTGTCCTCTCTTAATTTCCGTATATATTCTCCAAACGTTTTCATATTGTCATAATTGTTTTGACGTATTTGTCAAAAGTAGTATATTTTTTTGGTTTTTTGGTGCGGTGGGAAAATTAAGCTCTTTTGGTTTTTTCGGGTTGGATTTGTGCGATGGCAAAAAACCAAATGTGCTTAATGTGCGGTGGCTTCCTAATTGTCCCGCAGGGCAAAAGCGGGTCGGCAA
>Ga0164318_10007544_pt1 | contig 10536 bp, 22 predicted proteins | sample GuaBasSedimGuay9_FD_113734 | JGI IMG/M metagenome (GOLD analysis project Ga0164318, IMG submission 113734) | Subseafloor sediment microbial communities from Guaymas Basin, Gulf of California, Mexico - Guay9, Core 4571-4, 0-3 cm | ecosystem: Environmental > Aquatic > Marine > Hydrothermal vents...
CCTCACTTAAATCGGAGTAAGGTTTCCAATTCTTTGACCATCTGTTAATCAAAGAATTTAACTTTTTATTTGCTAATGAGATATTTCCATAAACTAAATTTCCTAATATTTCTTTTAATTCTTCAGCAATATATTTACTCCATTCTTCCCATTGTATATGCTCTAATTCTGCCAATTTTTCTATGAGTTCTTTTTCATTCATTGTAGCAAACCTCTTGATTGGATTTAATTACTGTTAAATCCACCTATTAGACTTAACAGCGTTTTGTATTGACTGATTATTAGACTTAATATTCTTATGGGGTGTTAAGTCTAATTTATCATTAAGAGCATCCATTGGGCTTTTTATTTCCAATAACTTTTTTTTGGTCACTTTTGTGTATCTTTCAGTTGTTTTGGGGGATGAATGCCCCATTAATTCTTGGATATGCCTTGTATCGATTCCATTTTCCAATAAATGAGTGGCAAAAGAATGCCTTAATTGATATGGTTTGACAATACCTATTTTTGCCTTTTTCGATGCATTCTCAAAAATCTTTTGGACTGTTTTTTTACAAATGTGTGTGTGCGGTCTTGCTTGGCTGTAGAATACATAATCGTTTTTGGCGGGTTTTATTTTTTTCAAGTCAATTAGATGGTTTATCACCAAATCAGACAAAAGGGATATTCTATCTTTTTTTCCTTTGCCTTGGTTGATTCTCACAGCCTTATTTATAAAATCCAAATCGCACCACTTCAACTTAATCGCTTCAAACGGCCTCATTCCAGAACTGTAAATCAATTCTATCAATACCCTATGTTTCAGGTTGGGGGTGTTTTGTATCAATTTAATTATAATGCCCCTTTCAATAGGTCTTGGAAGTGCCTTTTTCCTTTTTATTTTTGGAATATCGATGGTTATTGGTTTTTTTAAAATTTTGTTGAAAAAATAAAATAAAGATGCCCTCGCCAGATTTAAGGATTCAGAGGAATAATTTTTATAACTTCTTAAATAATGCAAATGCTTTATTATGTTCTCTTGCCTTAAATCCATGCCGTAATAATTTAAAAATTTTTTGATATGAAATCTGTATGCTTTTAAAGTTGATTTGCTATAGCATTGGATTTCAATAATCCGCTGAAATTTTTTTATGGCTTCCATTTTACCATCTTTGTGTTCCCAAAATCGGAAAGATTAATCTTGTTTTTTAACCGTAAAATGTGAACATATTTTAAAACAGTTGGGTATGATACCCCAACTTTTTTAGAAAGTTGTCTTATACTTACTTGATTGGATAGTTCTTTTAATTTTTTCAGAATAATTTTTTCATATTCGTTTTCCATTATAAAACAATGTAAAACATAGGTTATATATAAATATTTCTATACTTTTGTATCTATTTGGTTATACTACTGCTAAATGAAAATAAAGTTTTATATATATAGAGTAATATATTTAATAATTGGTAATAAAAAATGAAAAATAGTAATCTTTGTTTTGCAAAACAATGGTTGGATTTCTATAAAAAAAAAATCTATGTAAATGGAAAGCAAATTTTAAAATATAAAAAAGAAACAGACTACAATATGGATAAGTTAGACACAAAATTATTTGGGTATGACTTATTAGAAGACTTGCCTGATGAAAAAGAGGTTGATTATGATTTTTTAAAAAAAAGGGGATTGGTGATAATTTCTTTGCCCATTAGAAATAAAAGAAGAAAGCAATACTACCTCTATGATAGAACCCTACCTTACCCAAAAGAAGCCACAGAATTAATGCGAATCCCACCTGGGCACAGAATTATCTTCAATCCTTTTGAAAACAGTTTCAAATTGTGGGGGCGTTTTGCAGGAGATAATTTTGAGGGCGAATGGGTTTCTGTCAAAAAGGAAAAAGAAAAATCCAAACCAAAAAAAGAATCCACAATCTTCAATATAGACCCAAGAAAATTTCTAAAGAAAAGATTAGGAGGTATGTTTAAAACTGGAGAAGAAGAAAGGGAATTTAGAAAAATTGAGGGAATTCCTGTTATGATTACTGAAGAAAACTTATTAGTTTGTATTCCCATAACAAAGGATTTAGCAAGAATCGGAATTGTAGGGAAGGTTGGATATGGAAAAACAAGTTGTTTTCTTTCTATCTTGGGACATATAAAATGGAAATACCCAGAACATAGGGTCGGGATTATAAACGATTCATTAGGACAGTTTCATACCAATGCTCAACCAACATCATATTTAAAATTCAAGGGGGTTTTGGATAAATTAAATGAAACACCAAAACCATTGCCAATTGTAAATCTGTATGTATCATCGCCCAACTTAAATGGTTGCGAATTATTTAAAAAACACAAAAAAGAGGGGATTGGGTTTAGATATGTTTTTTCTTTTTTGCATTTTTTAAGAGCTTATGAATATTTTTCGTATGGGATAGGAAAGATGAAATTAAACAATGCTACAAGGTATTTAAATTCTTTAATCCCTTATTTTTTAAAATGCACTACTGGTGAAGAAATTAAAAATGTAATGTATGAACATATACCAAAAGCAAACAAAGACAAAGGACTTGGTGCAATGATTTTTAAATGGAAAGAAACATTTGATTCAATTTTTAAAGAAATGTTCCTTGATGTTAATTTTAAAGAGGAAACAACAGCATCAGAATGGACTTTAGAATATGATAATACTAAACTTACAGATAACCCATTTAATATATGCATGGAAGCTGGACTTATGCCAAATTTAGTTACAAAATATGCCAAATCGTATTTGTGGTTTAGAAACTTCACTGCCTCGATATTGATGTCAATAATAAAGAAAAAGCATAAACACCCAGTGTGGATTGGAGCAGATGAAATAGGAGACCTATATGAAATAGGCAAAAAAAAGGACAATATGCAAGATGCCCTTATGACTTTGTTTAGGCAAGGAAGATTTAACCATGTTGGGTTTGTATATGACATCCAAATATATGAAAAACTGCATCTGGACATAAGGAAGATGACAAGCCATCTTTTTACCACATTAATAGAAGACGACCATGAAAGAAAGCTAATCGCAAAAAATTATGGTCTTACAAAGAATGAGAGAGATTCTATTGGAAAATTAAGAAAATTTGAGTTTATGGCAATCAGTAATGAGGGATGGATAGTATATGACAGGAATGGTTGCAGGATAAAAGAAGAAGAGAATAGAACATGTTTCAAAGGGCAAATTATACCGCCAATTTCAGAACAATCAAAACCAGGAGGAGAATAGAATGAAAAAATCTATTTATATAATACTATTGTTGATATTCATAGTATCTGTATCAGCAAAGACAGAAATAAAAACCCTAAGGACAGGGATAAATATCACTTTAATGAATGGAACAAATAGTTCTTCTGCAAATGTAACTATCCAAACAGAAGAATGGGTTAAAACCTACAAATGCAATCATAACGAAAAATATGAAAGAATAATTGAATTTAAAAGGAATGTTAGTATATCAGAAGAAGAATGTACTACGATGCTTTCAGTGTGCAGTGAAATTGGCTCTCAATATTCAACTTTACTGCCTTATATAAGTGATTTTAATTATTCAGAAAAATGGGGGATTTGTAATGGATTAAAAGCAGAGTATAAAACAAAGTGGGAAAATGCAAAACAATACGAGAAAATGTATTCTAACTGCACAAAAACAATAGAAAAGAAAAACAATGAAATAGGAACAAAGCAAGATGAGCTTAATGTTTGCATAATGCAAAAAAGGGATATGCTCACAGAGGATGAATGCCAAACAAAGATAGAAAAAGAAACAAGTTCTAAACAGATTTATTATTTATTATCAGCAGGAGTTGGTTTTGCGATTTGTTGGTTTTGGAAAGTAAAAAAACCAGAAGTAAAAGGTGGTGGGGAAGGGACTAAAATACACGCAATTTAATTGGTGATTTAATGTATGAAAGAAGACTTCCATTAATAATATGGGGAGATGGAGGACAGGCGAGATTAGCAGATATAAGGCCACCAGAAAAAAACCAACTTGGTATTTGGGTAACCAAAATATTATTCCAACCAACAGAGGAATTAAAAGAAAGGGAAGGAATCACTGAAGAAGACCTTACTTTTGAAAATAAAGGTATGTGGAAAGAATATGAAAAAGATATGGTTCATTGGCTTGATAAATCGCCAAGAGATGCAGTCCTTTTAATATTGTGTTCATTTAAGGGTGAAGAAACCGTTTTAACAAGATTAACAAAAGGGCTGATTGAATTAAACAGGGTGAGAGATGAAATTGAAAATAACCTCAAAGTGATGGTTGCTGGATTATTGTATGAATTAAGAATGTTTATGAGCGAAAGAAAAGACCTTATAAAAATGCAAAAAGAAGTAATGGAAGAATTAAAGCCGCCAAAAGAAGAAAAAGATGAGGAATAAAAAGAAAAGAAGCCATATTTATTTAGAAGAATATGAAATGAAGAGGGGATGGAGGAAAGTGAATTACAAAGAGTTTGATAAATTGGGTATAAAAACAATATGTCAAAAAGTCAAGGCGTTCCCTCGATACAGGCTGAAGATTGTTTCAAAAGAACATGTTTGTAAGAATAATGAATTTGAACATAAAAGAGTTCCTGAAAATTATTATATGAGAAAAAAAGGGAGGATTATTGAATTAGTCCCAAACAAGTTTGGATTAAAAATAAGGAGGTATCGGTTAAAAAATGGTTAAAGAAGAACAAATTGAAAATTTAAGAAAAGAAGCGAAAAAGATTATTAATAATTTTGGTGTTAATAGTGCGACGATATTTACAACAATAGCTCAATACACCATCAAAACAATAGGAGACGGGCAAAATCCATCTACGGTGGATAAACTAAGAAAATATAATGATAACCCTTTTTTGAGGAATTATATCCCTATGACAAGAGATGTATTAAATTTTATATCAGATGTAGAGCTTCTTTTGAGTAATTACCAGACATTAATGGAAAAATATGATGGCGTGTTAGATGAACTTTGTGATTTGTTAAAAATAAAAAATTCAATGAAAAAGGCTGGTGAATAAATGGCGTTTGAAAAAATTATTAGATTAGTAAATAACATTCGTTTTTACAAGAAAAAAATAAGGGAATTTCAAAAAAAACTAAAGAAAGAAGAGGAGGAATTAGAAAAATTAGAAAAAAACAATGGATTTTAGTGTTGGTCATATCCTGTTTATTGTTATCAGGGTGCACCCAATTTAATATCAGTGGAATAAAAATCCCAAAGAATTGTAGCCTTACGATTGAATACATCAACAATACTTCCAATTACAGATTGGACAATGATTGTAATTTAGAGTTTATACAAAATGCAAAATCCAAAGAAAGTAATAATCCAGAAAAATAAGTCTATATTGAGGCTTGAATGCCCTTTTTGCCACACGTCTTTCTTGAAATTAGTAACAACAATAAACACAAAATGCAGTGTATGCAACAAAAACGTTCCTGCGCTTGTCAACACAGACCCATTTAATTTTTATGCACCATTAATCTTAAAAAAGCTAAGAACAGAAAACAAGGTCATACTAAACGCTTCTGATTATAATCTAACAGAACTGCAAAAAATTATCTATTACTTCGAAGGAATGGATTTGGAAATAGGGAAAATTGAAAAAAAAGAAATTGAAATTGAAAAGGCGGAATGTTCTAAATGCGGAGTTTGCAATAATTGTGTTGAATGTGCTAATTGTAAAACACATTATGCTTATGTTGAAAACAAAGGGAAATGCCCAAAATGTAAATCAAAAAGCTTTAATAAAACATTTATAAAAGAATTTGAAAAAAGAAGGTATAATAAAATTGAAAAGCCAATTTGTCCATATTGCAAGAGTTCTAATGTAAGAAGAACGTGGTTTGACCCAAAATTAAAAACCTGCCCAAGATGTGGTTCAAAAAAGATTTCAAAGAAAAAAAAGATTGAAATCAATGAAGTTATCTTCGAAAAAAAACAGAGGAATGTTCTATAAAACATAAATAAAGAATATGCCAGAAGAAGAATTAGAGGAAGCAAAAGAAAAAACAGAAAAGAAAAAAAAGCTTTTATTCAACATCCCTACAGGGTGGATAGTTCTCGGAGGGATTTTAATAGGTGCGATATTCTACAATCTTTATTTTCAAAATAAAGATATAAGAAAATCATTCGTGTGGATGTTATTGATAGCCGCATTAATTTATTTTATTGCTAAACAAAAGATTGAATCTAAAGAAATGCTTTCTTCAAGGCAGGCAATGGAATTAACAAGAGATTATCTCAAGTGGTGCATAAGGAATGGTTATCTTCCAGACAACACAAGGTTTTGGGTTATGCCGTGGGGAAAGCTACAAAAAGTAGAGGGCAAACCAAAATATTACACTTTTTCTATTATGTTAAGGTATATGAATGGTGGGCTTGTTTTCGGGAAATCCATAATAGATGTTTTTGATGGAAACCCTACTATTCAAAAAACATTTGGAGAAATAACTGGAAGAGAATTCCCAGAGATAACAATCCCAACTTATATAAAGAAAATGCAAAGAGCATTGTATGGCGGTAAAAAGAAAGACTGGTTTTAATTGTATAGTAGAGTATAGAAATATTTATATATAAGTTAGTATATTACTATGGTATATTACTAAAATGATACTAACAAAAAAACATAAATTAGAATGTATGTGCGAAAGATGCAGCCATAAGTGGGTAACAAGAAATGATACATTGCCCACTGTTTGTCCTAAATGCAAGTCGCCATACTGGAATAAAAAAAAGGTTCAAAAAAAGATTGATATAAAAGAGGTGATTTGGGATGGATAATTTCTGGCTCATAAACAAAAGATTTTGGAAGTATCTTTTTAAAGATGAAATTTTGGGAGTCCTTAAAGGGGTAAGAAAGCCAAAGTTCTGGCTTTATTTTCTTTCATTTTTGCTTCTGTGGTATATCATAAAAGGATTTTTTATTGAAACAAAAACATGGGTTTCATTATCAATATGGCTTTTGTTGTTTCTTTCTTATTTGTGGTATAAAGCAGAGGTGGGTGATTGGAGGTTGTATTACTAAAAAATACTATTGGAGGGATGTTTAAATGAATGAAGAATGGATTAAATTAAAAATTAAGGAACATGAAAATAGAATTGTTGAATTGGAAAAGACACTAAAAAAACATTTAAACCAGTTTGATGCACATAAAGAGCCTACATATATAGTTAAAACACACAAAGAGATACAAGATGAGCTATTACCAAAAGAGGGTGAAAAAAATTAAACTACTATACGTTTTTGGTCTCAAGTTAAAATACGCCCAACGTAAAAATTGAACAAAATAGTAATGTGTATAATATGATACATATTGTTGATAATTATAATAATTATGTTGATTGTAAACTAATATACATTTTTGGTTTAAAATTAAAATGGAATACATGTTGTTGATAATTGCAATAATTGTAATAATTATGTTGGTTAAAATGAATATGGATTTGATGCATAATAAAAAAAGCCAGTCTGTGAGATATGGCAAAATGACAGAAAATTTTATGCCTTTTTTGGAAAACTATCCCTATGACTACCACAACTTTAGATTTTTAGGAAATCCAATTGATGGTATTCAATTTAATGACAATAATATTGTGTTTGTTGAATTCAAAACAGGAAATTCAAAGCTATCTGAAAAACAGAAGAAGATAAAAGAACTTGTTGAAAACAAAAGAATAAGATTTGATGAGTTTAGGATATAAACCTGATTCAGTGATAAAATTGTTGCACAAAACAAAACTTAAATGCCCTAATTGCGGATGGGAGCTTTTGGCAGATGATATAAGCAAAGTTGTATTCTGCCAGAACCCAAAATGCAAGATTAATGGAAAATTTAGGAGGGTAATGCCTTAAATGATAAAAAAAATGTACAGCCCAATGGGAAAGCAAGTGGGATATATCGAAGACGGAGTTTATATATCCGACAGGGATTTCAACAAGAACCAAATATTTTATACGCCAAAATACAAAAATGCAATGGGGCTCTCAATATTGATTATAAAACAACTGTTGCAAAACAATGTTGGAAAAGTAAAGTTTAGGGTTTTTAACTTTGAACCAAAAATGTTTTTTGCTGAAATTAGCTTAAAAAATTTTTTAAAAAATTCAATTGACATAAAATTCAATGCAAAAAATTCAGACCGCCAAAAGATTGTTCCAATGGAATGTTTTACAAAGGTTTATCCTGGACAAAAAAGATTAAAATGAAAGAACATAAACATGCTATCCTAACAATTGTGATATTTTTGTTTTTGGCATTCATAATAAAGATTGAGTTTTTTTATCCTTTAATGTTCGGTGTGGATGTAAGATTTTTTGCGACAGCTGCAATGGCATATATAATTTATCTTTTATTTAAAAAAAATCCAAATGAGGATAATACCCCTACAGTTAAACAATACAAAGAACCTTTTGATTGGATTGAAGAAAAAAATGGAAATGATTAATAATGGAGGGTGAAATAAAATGGAAATAGATATAATGGAGTTCATAAGGAATTGGCTTGCGATTATTATTATTGGTGTGGGTATAATTGTAATAATAGTGCACAGGATACTCACAAAAAAGAGGAAGCAACCAATCCAAGAGAATATATGGATTCCTGCTCCTCAAAGAAAGGAAAAAGAAGAAAACAAAAATTTGTATGATGTTGGGGACATCCCAAGCAAAATAGAAGAGCTTGAAAAAAAGAAAAGTTTAATATTGAGCGAGGCGAGTAAGTTAAAGAAAGAAATGCAGAAGAGAGAAACAGATTCTTATTACAACAGCATGATACTTAAAATGAAAAAAGAAGAATTGGAAAATAGGATTAAATTTTTAAAAGAATTTCAAAGTTTCAAAAAACAATAGGAAAGTTTATATAAAGAAATAAATTAACAAGAGAGGTGTGTGTGAAATGAGAATAAAAGTCGGTTTGTTTGGAAGGGAATTAAGTTTTATTTGGAATAAAAAAAATTTTTCTTTTTATTCGATAAAAAAACCCAAAGCAGGGTCAGTTGGAATAACATCGAGGTGCATTGATTTGAAACATGTGCTCTTTCTTGATTATGATAACATAGAAAGGTGGATTGTTGAAGATGAGTTAAGATTACTACAACATTATTTTAAATTGACGCCTTTTTACTTATTTACAACAAAAGAAGAAATAAATAAGGTTTCTAATAATAAATGCGGGAATTACCACGCAATATGTTTAACAAAAAGGCATATCCATGAAATATCTGAAATGCAAGATAAAACACATATTGATTGGAGATATAAAAAAATGTTTTCAATAAGCAGATATAAAAGTTGGGTTTTGAGAGCCCTGCCAAAAGGGGAAAGAGAAAAACCAAAATATTTGGGATTGGTTGGAGATATGATTAATCTGGACAATGATGTATCAGAAGCGCACTTAAACATATTAAAATATTTTTATGATGTTGATGAAGTTGATTATAAAAATTTAGATGGGATAAAAAAAACAATTTTAACATCATACAAAACAAATGCGGGGTTGAAAAATGCCTGATTCAATTCCCCTTCCTGAAATGGATGAATTATACAACAGATTAGAGGATGTAGTAGATACTGAAAGACAATCTGAAATAGAGGAATTTTTAAGGCCAAAGTATAAGGCCAGTTTCGCTGGGAAAAAAGAGTCTGCCGATTTTGTTAAAAGCGGAAGGAGGTTTAAACTCATATACAACCCAGCAGAAAAATTAACGGAAAAACATATAAGGTTGGCTAAAGAATTGGCTATGGAGGGAAAAAGAAGGAGGAGGATTGCAAAAATAAAAGGGCACTCAAAAGCTACATTAAGGGAATTAAAAAGGATACAATCTGATGGGATAACATCTGACACAAAAGAAATGGCAGAAGCAAAAATTGCTTTGATTGTTGGAGAAAGGAATGCAGAATATAGAAAATTTGTTGATAGGATTAGAAATTCAAAAACACCAGAAGAAGCTAAATTGGTTGCTGAAGATGCGTCAAAATCTGAACTTTTGACAGAGAAAGAAATTAGCACAATACAAAGAATGGCCGAAGTTAAATTTACTTAAAGGAGGTAAAAAATGAGTGAAACAAAAAAATTTAAAGAAGGAAAATATTGCGGATTTAGACCAAACAACAAGTGTAATGAATACTGTGGATTATACAACATTGGTTTGGGAGCATGTGTATTGCATAGTATAAATTTAAATCTAAACAGGATAGCAAAAAGTCTTGAAAAGGAAAATGCAAATAATAAACAAGACAAATAAAACTTTAAGGATAGAGTTTAGTGTTTATTCAAACCCTGAATTGATTATTAAATTAAAGGCAAATACATCAGCAAAAGAAGTACCGCCTTTTTTTAAAATGGTGATAAAGGGGAAAGATGGATGAAAAAAAGTTAATTGAAATAAGGGAATTTATTGCAAAATCTACAGGGGCATTAGAAGAAGATGTATCAAAAACGATTACAGAAATACACAAAAAACACGAGAAAGACCCAATCCTAAACAAAATTCGGAAAAAAACAGTTGAATTGGTTGCTTTATTA
>Ga0164318_10007545_pt1 | contig 10535 bp, 8 predicted proteins | sample GuaBasSedimGuay9_FD_113734 | JGI IMG/M metagenome (GOLD analysis project Ga0164318, IMG submission 113734) | Subseafloor sediment microbial communities from Guaymas Basin, Gulf of California, Mexico - Guay9, Core 4571-4, 0-3 cm | ecosystem: Environmental > Aquatic > Marine > Hydrothermal vents >...
CCTTATTTCTTCGATAATACCTTATCTTCCAAAAGAAAGTAAGAAATCTTTGCATGATAAACGATTTTCAATCCATCTTATGGATGGACGATATTTTGTAAAAAGAACAAAAAAAAGATATGACATAGTAATATTGAATCTTCCAGATCCTTCTACTGCTCTTATAAATAGATACTATACAGTAGAGTTTTATCAAGAGATAAAAAGGATTCTAAACAAAGGTGGAGTAATAACAACAAGGGTAAGTTCATCCCCAAACTATTTAGCTGGTGCTGTTATTGATTATTTAAGCTCAGTCTATCAATCAATCCATGCTGTTTTCCCATATGTAGTTGTAACGCCAGGGCAAGAAAACCACATATTTGCTTGTTCTAAAAAAGGGATAATTACATCAGATATTAAGGTGCTGATAAATAGATTCAATTTAAGAGGGGTTGTCTCCCCATATTTCAATCCTTATCAGTTCTATCTCCTTTTAGAACCAGAACGGGTAAAATTTGTTCAAAAAAAGCTTTCAGCAACTAAAAAAGTAGCACTTAATAGAGATAAAAATCCTATTACATATTTCTATAACTTGGTTGTATGGAGTATGATAACAGGAGGAAAAGGTGGAAGCTTTTTCTTAGAATCTTTAAAAAAAATAAAATTATACTACCTTTTGTTCCCTCTTTTTATATTCTTAATTCTTGCAATAATATTTCCAAAGAAATTCTCTAATAAAAAAATTAATTCGATCTATTCTATTTTTATTCTTGGTTTCTCTGGTATATCAATTGAACTTTTACTTATCTTTGCTTACCAAAACCTTTATGGCTACCTATACCAAAGAATAGGGATGATAGTGGCTTTATTTATGTTAGGAATGAGTATAGGGGCTTTTTTTATAATAAAGTTCAAGAATCGATTTTCTTCTTTTATTTGGCTATCAATAAACAATCTTGCTTTTGCTATTTTTACGTTATTAATGTATTTTACTTTTTTAAAACTTTCCAAAATATCCTCATCAACAGGGGAGATTGTATTTGATATACTTGTTTTGGGAATAGGATTTCTTACAGGTACAGGATTTCCTATGGCTATCAGGAATTTTCTTAAAATAGGCATATCTCCAGGGATAACAGCAGGCATAATAGATGCAGCTGACCATTTAGGCGCATCTATTGGAGCTGGAATTACTGGTGCACTTCTTCTTCCTATCCTTGGGATCTTTAATGTAACAATATTTATAATTGCTTTAAATATTTTTGCAATTTTCTTATGGATTATAGAGGGTTTGACCAGACACCAGGGATGACCTTATTACAATAAGGGCACTTCCCTTCTTTTATAAGATTCTTTATAATCATAAATCCTACTCTTTGTATAAGAATTTTTCCACATGATGGACAATATGTATTTTCTGCTTCATGCCCTGGCACATTGCCTATATAAACAAATTTTAGCCCCTTTGCAAGTGCAGTGTTTCTTATCTCCTCAAGAGTTGAAACTGGAGTAGGAGGAAGATTTTTTATCTTATATGTGGGATAAAACCTGGTAAAATGGACAGGGACCATATCTCCAAGCTCGTCTATTATCCAGGATGACATATTTTTTATCTCTGTGATTGAATCATTAAGCGTAGGTATGATTAAAACTACTATTTCATACCATATGTTTAAAGATCTCAAAAGTTTTAAGGTATTAAGAACAGGTTTTAGTTCTCCGGAGCATATTTTCTTATAAAAATTTTCTGTAAAGGCTTTTAGATCGATCTTTACCCCTGTTAATATCTCACATAGTTTTTTCATTGGCTCTTCATTTATATAGCCATTACTGATCATAACAGAACCAATACCTTTTGCTCTGGCCATTTTTGCTGTGTCATACATATATGTATAAAAGACTACTGGTTCAGTATATGTATAAGCAATGGTAAGGCTTTTTGTTTCTTTGGCTAATTGCACAATCTTTTTTGGAGGTAGATAGCTGCTTCTTACCTGTTCAGGCCTGAATTGAGAGATCTCCCAATTTTGACAAAATTTGCACTCCATATTGCATCCTGCCGTTGCTATTGATAATGCCCTTGAACCAGGCAAATAATGAAAAAGAGGTTTTTTTTCTATTGGATCCACATGCATAGCACATGGTTTTGAATATACAAGTGAATAATATTTACCTCCCCTGTTTTCCTTGTTTCCACAATATCCTCTCTCAAGGTCTGATACTCTACATTTTTTGGGACATATTTGACATTCTATCTTTTTTTCAGGGAGTTTTTTATAAAACATAGACTCTTTTAACGAATCATCATCCTTAAAAGATAAGGTCAAGCTTCTTAAGATAGAAGGGAAAAAAGCAAATAATTTAACAAATTCTCTTCTTGAAAAATCCATAATTACAAAATAATCCTTCGAATCTTTGCTTGATTAGCAATACCTAATCCTTTTTCCTCAGCAGTTTTGATGTAAACAGGTTCTCTATGCTCCTCAGATAAAGAAGGAAGTCCAGCCTTTTTTCTGATTGCTTCAATTAATTGATATCCTACCATATCAATAGCAACAGGGTCTAAGGATACCAAAATTTTCCCAAAGCTTTTATTCCATTTTTTATTATATGCAGGCCCACCATGAAACTGAATAGAAGTCCCGTCCATAATGATTAACCTAAGTTTTCTCTTTATATGAGGCGATGCGCTTAAATCTGGTATGTATGGATTGCAAACATTATCATGATATTTGTTTGGGTTATGAATAGCGCCAAAGAAGTTTTTCATCCCTAAGGAGACACCAGCTATATCATGGTCTTTTATCACAGGAACATTTATTAAGACTGTTGCAAGACGTGTAACAATTTTTGAAAAACATGAGCCTATAGAACCATAAATTTCTGGATTTAACTCATAACCAACCATGTCTGTTCCAAAACATCTTGGGCCATCACTCTTTAAATTTATTGAAAAACCAGCTCGTTTAAGTTCCCTTGTTGTTCTGTCCCATAAAATAACTCTTTTTTCATCTATATTTGCTTTTTTTAATGATTTTACTATTGCTGAAACAAGAAAAGGAGAAGAAGATAATCTTTTGCCTGCTAAACAATTTAATTTAATGCCAATAAAATCCTGATCCGTAAAAAGGGTTCTCCAAGCCTCATAAGCATTACTTTTTTTTGTGAGTTTTATTATTGCATTATCAAGCCAGTTTGAGATATCATTTAAAGATATTCCTTTTTTATTTAAAATTGGCTCCTTGCTTATGATCACAATCCCCTTTTTTGTTGTTTTTAACAAGCTGTCAAAGGTTAAAGAGGTGTTTAACGTTGCAAGGATTCCAGCACTTTTTTTGAAAAAATCCCTCCGATTTATTAGCAACATTACTATTTTCCTCTTTCTTAAATCTTTTTTATTTTAGCATTAAAATTTTTTATTACAACCAAAATCAAAAAATTTCAAAAAAAACTTGACAAAACAAATATTTTTATTAATAATTTAATAAATAACTTTAATTATATCGTAAACTCATTTGATTTTGTTAATTTAATAGAGAATAAGCTATATTTAAATCTATTCCATAAAAAATTTTTTATTATAAAACTTTTTATTTAATTTTCTTATTATATATTATAGGAGATTTCCATGGAAGCAAAAGATAAAAGGGTTGTATTAGATGCAACGGATAAGATATTAAAAAAGTTGGTTTATGAGAATCAGAATATAAGGAGAAAATTAGATTTGCTAATTAATAGGGCAAATGAGAACTGGCAAATCTTAAAAAACCTTTTTGAGATAGATCAATCATTAATAAACCAAAAGGATATTTTAAGTCTTTTACTATATGCAAGTAGTGAAATAAGATCTCGATTTAATTTATATTATGTCAATTTTTCTTTCTTTAAAAATGGTTTACCATTAGCAATAGAAGGTTTTAAAAAAGAAGAGGTTATAAATTTGATTGATAAAAAAATGTTTATCAATCTCTTTTCTCCTTCAAACGAGATATTTTTTATTAATAAAGGCGAAAAAGAAAAACTTTCTTTGCTCTTTAAAGATAAAGCAAAAGAAATAGCATCTGCTGTGATTATTCCTTTAACAATAAGAAAAAAAATAGCAGGGAGTCTAAACTTAGGATCAGATAATGCTGATAGATACAAAAATTTTATGGGGATAGATTTTCTAAATATTTTAGGAAGGAAGCTCTCTTCTTGTATAGAGCAAAAGATTATTCAGGAAGAACTGCTTAATCAAGAAAGATTAAAGGTTACTTTAGAGATTGCAGGAGCTGCTGCACATGAGATCAATCAACCGCTTTCAGTGCTTATAGGAAGAGTAGAACTCCTTCTAAGCAAACTTGAAAATGGAGGTATTACCAAAAAGGATCTAAATGTTATTTTGGATGCTGCAAAGAGAATAGAGAATATAAGCTCTCTTTTTTCAAATATAACATGTTATTGTACAAAACCTTATGCAAACAATCAAAGGATAGTTGATATTTTTGCATCCAGTATAAATAATAGCCAAACCAATAAAAAAGATAAAATGAATATTTCAGATCATTTTGAGTAACAAAAAAGAAAGAATTTGTTTAGCAAAGAGATATAAAGCATTATAAAGCTAATAAAAAGATATTTCATAATTTTTTTAAATTGAGTTTTTAAATTAATTTCATTGCAATCCATATTATCATAGCGAAACCTATAAAAACCTTTAAAGTTGAGCCAATAACCCTGCCTAAAAAAGCACCTAATCCAATATTATAGGCTTTATTAAGCTTTTTTGTTTCCCATAATCCACCAAGAAGTCCCCCCAAAAATACACCAATAAATCCTCCAATTAGGGCTCCAATACCAAAGAAAAAAGGAGCCATAATAATAGAGCATACAAAGCCACCTATTAATGAGAGCCATATACCTCTTTTAGAAGATCCAAATTTTTTTGCACCGTAAAGAGCTGAAACAAAATCCAATCCCTCAGAGATTATTGCTAAAATAAAAAGAATAATAAGCATAGTAGCTGTGATCTTTGAAAAATGTGTGAGCCAGCCATAGATTAAGGCATCTATAAATATAAAGAATGTTCCAGGAAGACCAAACGCAATGGAAAAAAGGCTTAATATTAAAATAATAAAAAAGAGAATAAGAGATAAAAGATGCATCTTTATTTGATTCTTTTTTTCCAGATAAGAACTATAGGGGATGCAACAAAGATAGAAGAGTATGTGCCAATAATTACACCCACTAAAAGAGCAAAGGCAAAATCATGTATTACTCCACCACCAAAAATAAAGATGATTAAAACTACTAATAAAGTAGTAAGAGATGTTAATATAGTACGACTTAAAGTTTGATTTATACTTTTATTTATCACTTCTTCAAGATCCTTTGACCTTGTTTTTTTCATATTTTCTCTTATACGATCGTAAACAACAATAGTATCGTTTAAGGAATATCCAACAATGGTTAGTAAAGCTGCCACAATAGGGAGATTAAATTCTTTATTAGTAATAGAAAAAGCGCCTATTGTTATCAAAACATCATGAGCAAGGGCAACAATTGCACCTGTTGCAAACCTAAATTCAAATCTTATAGTTATATAGATCAAAAGGCCAATAAGAGAGTATAAAATAGCTAAAGCACCCTTTCTTTTTAAATCCTTACCAACTTTGGGACCAACCATTTCAACACGCATAATCTTTGCTGTCCCTTTGCCAAAATGATCTTCTAAGGCTTTTTTTATCTTTCCTGAAAGACCTTCTAAAGCAGAAACACTTTTCTCCATTCTAAGAAGAAACTCATTATTTTGTTTTGCCCCAAAACCTTGGATTATAGCATTTCCTAACCCTATATTAGCTAATGACTCCTTAATATCCTTAACATTAACAGGATGAGTAAACTTTACCTGCACGAGGGTGCCGCCGGCAAAATCTATCCCTAAATTTAATCCATGATGAAAGAAGATTGAGAAGATTCCGAACAAGATAAGCAGAGCAGAAAATATATAAGCATATCTTCTTCTTCCTACAAAGTTTATATTTATATCTGGCCGCACAAATTCCATGATCCTTTTTTCCCTTTCTTAAATGCTTAATTTTATTGCTCTTGTCTTAAGTGTAATTAGGTCAAAGATAAATCGAGATACAAATATAGCAGTATAAAGATTAGCAATTATACCAATACTTAAAGTTACAGCAAATCCCTTGATTGGGCCTGTCCCAAACTGAAATAGAACAGCAGCAGCAATAAGGGTTGTAATATTAGCATCCATGATCGTTAGAAAAGCACGTGAATAGCCCATATCAAGTGCTGCTATGGGCGTATTTCTCCCTCTTAATTCTTCTCTTACTCTTTCAAAGATCAATATATTAGCATCTACTGCCATACCAATAGTAAGAACAATGCCTGCAATACCTGGCAAAGTAAGAGTTGCCTCAAAGGCAGAAAGTGCTGCAAGGATAAATAAAATATTTAATATCAAAGCAATATCAGCAATAATCCCTGATAATTTATAATAGAAAATCATAAATAGTATTACCAGAATGCCACCAATAAGAACGCTTCTTACACCTTGCTGAACAGAAAGCTTTCCTAATGAAGGTCCAACTGTTCTCTCCTCAAGGATTTCAACAGGAGCAGGAAGAGCCCCTGCTCTAAGAACTATTGCTAAATCCCTTGCCTCTTTCATATCAAAACCACCTGTGATCTGAGCCTTTCCTCCTGAAATCCTCTCTCTTATTACAGGTGCTGAGTGAACATTATTATCAAGTATAATAGCAAGCCTTTTGCCAACATTAGCACCTGTGATCTGATCAAAGATCTTTGCCCCTCTTGAATTAAACTCCAGAGCTACATAAGGTTCTGCTGTTGTAGGATCTATCTTTACTGTAGCGGTTTTTAGCATATCCCCAGTTAACAGAGATTTCTTTTTAACCAAATAAGGGATTTTCTTTTCATATCCAGTTACAGGGTCAACTATTCTTTGGTAAAGGACTTCAGAGCCAGGGGGAATTTTTCCCTTAAGGGCTTCATCTAAAGAGTGGTCTTCATCTATTAGCTTAAACTCTAAAAGAGCTGTTTTGCCGATTAATTTTTTTGCCCGTTGCGGATCTTTAACCCCTGGCAACTGGATTAATATTCTATTTTTCCCTTGTGTACTGATATCTGGTTCACTAACCCCAAATTGGTCTATCCTATTTCTTATGGTCTCAAGTGCTTGATCTATGGAATATCTTTTGATCTCCTCAACTCTTTTAGGATCAAGAGTAATCTTTACTGCAGGTGATTTCCCTACCTTCTCAACAGGAGAGAGGATTAATTGATGATACTCTTTTTTTATAAGATCTTGAAATTTATCGTAGCTTTTCGCATTATAAAAAACAATATAAATGGTTTTTCCTTTTCTTTTCATCTCATCTATATAGATTCGTTCCTTTCTCATCCTGTGCATCAGGTCCTCAGATATATGATCGATCTCATTTTCAACAGCTTTATCAACCTTAACACCAAGGATCAAATGCATCCCACCTCTTAAGTCCAATCCTAAACGAACCTTTTTTGTTGTAAAGGTTTTTTGCCACCATTTAGGCAAATTATCTACAAAAGTTGGGATGACATAAAAGATCGCAACTACAAGTGTCACAATAATGATGAAAAAGCGAATTTTTAAACTCTTGATCATCTAAAGCTCCTATTATTATAATTACATTAAACTATTAACCATATCATTGATAAATTTTCATTTTTTTGCTGGTTGTTATAAATTTTAAGTTTAGCCTGATTTCTTCAGTTTAAAAATAAAGGAAAATTTTTTTGATTTGTGATTTATTCATAACCTATCATAGTTAAAAATGCAAGAAAAAATAATTTATTTAATTTATGCTTTATTTTTCAGCAAATTAAATTGTTGATATAATTAATAATTTTATCTATTTATTAAATAACTGGCAAGATAACTCCGCCTGCGGGGACAATATTGAGAGTATTCCCTTGACAAACTTTTAATCCTATCTCAAATGCTTTATCCAAATTATTAGCATAAATAAATCCCATTTTCTCAGCTTTTTGTTTTGGAATATCGTCAGATACAAGGATCATTTTAAACCTATCCTGAGTAGCTAAAGTTAAGCCAAGAGCCATATTAAAATCTATTGCACCATCTTCTAAGATCAATCTATTACTTTTAAAATAGTTTTTAACAGCTTTAAAGAGACTCTTACCATACTTTAAATGAAATTTACTAAAAGCATCAATAAAAGGATCTGGAAGATTAGAAGTACAATTAGCAACAAGGATAATGCAACCCTTCTCTTTTGTTATCATAGAAGCAGGGATGATTGGTTTTACGATTTGAGGTCCTTCAGAATAAGGGAAGGAAGTGATAACTGTAAGATCTGATTTTTTAAAAAATTTTTGAGAGATAATATCTTTGCTCATTTTTATTCCAGCAAGATGAGCATAAAGAGGATGGCCACAAACTATATCAGATACCTTATCATCTTGAGAAATAACAGTGTTAATAACAAAGTCTAACTTTGCGTCTTTTGCAATTGAAGTTACCCTTTCATAGAAAATATTACCATCAATTCTACCTAAAGCAGTGCCTTTATGGAAAGTATATTGAAGATGATGTTCTTTAATCGAATCAAAATCAGCAACTCCTGGGAAAAGGATTTTTGCTCCACCACCAAAACCATTCATTGGATGAGGTAAAATAGAACCTATACCAATCTTAAAGTCTGCTTCTGCTACCTGGCGGTTGATCTTTACAGTCCGAGATTCATTTAATTTTGAAACAGCAACCATATCAGCATCAAAACAGTTATGATTTTTAACACTATACTGACTTAGGAGTTTTTCTCCAAAAACGTTTTTAAATTCATTTTCTCTTAATTTCCTATGGGTTCCTAAAGCAATTATTATTGAAATATTCCCTTTGGGAGGATTAATCTTTTCTTCAACTTCCTCAAGTAAGGTTTCAAGTATAATTCTTTTTGGTGATGGACGAGTTAAATCTTCAACAAGTATAGCAATTTTATCAGAGGGGGAGAGCATATCTTGTAATTTAGGAGATTTAATAGGATTTTCAATAGCCCTTTTTAATAGTTGTTTAAGATCAGTCTCTTTTTTTCCTTCTTTAAAATCAGCAAAGGTGAGAATATTTATCTCAGAAGGAAGGTTAAGAAATCTTTTTTTGCCATTATAAATTATAAAAGGCTCTTTCATCTAAAAAAATATTAAAAATCTTCTGTTCTAATAATGTATGTTAAATTTAGTTTAAAACAAATTCAAACCATAAGATATTTTTTTCTGATATCCTCATTCTTTTTCAAGTCATTAATATCACCATGATAGACGATCTTTCCATCATCAATAATATAGCCTCTATCACCAAGTTTTAAAGCAGATTTTACATTTTGTTCTGCAAGAAGAATACTTATTCCAGCATCTCTTAGCTTAAGGATCTGATCTTCTAAAGCTTTTACAATTAAAGGGGCAAGTCCTTCAGTTGGCTCATCTAATAAAAGGAACTCGGGATTAGTCATAAGTGCTCTTGCAATAGCGAGCATCTGCTGTTCTCCACCGCTTAAGAAACCTGCCTTACGAGAATCAATTTCTTTTAAAGCAGGGAAAAATTCATAAACCTTTTTTTTATTCCATCTCGCATTGTTTTTGGTTTTCCTTTCAGATATCTCAAGATTTTCGCCAACCGTTAAATCAGCAAAAACTCTTCTATTATCTGGTACATAACCTATACCACGCCGTGCAATAAGGTAAGGCTTTTTACCTGTAATTGTTTCCCCTTTGAATCTGATACTCCCTTGTCGTGGCGGAGTTAAACCCATAATAGATCTCATGGTTGTGCTTTTCCCTGCTCCATTTCTTCCTAATAATAAAACTATCTCACCGCTATTAACATTAAGAGAAACATCAAACAAAATATGGCTAAGCCCATAATAGGTATGGATATTTTCTACTTCAAGTATCACTTCCACCTCCTAAATAGGCTTCTTGCACTTCAGTATTACATCTTACCTCATCAGAATTTCCTTGAATTATAGTTTTCCCTAATTGCATAACCATAATGTTATCAGCAATGGCAAAGACCAGATCCATGTCATGCTCACAAAACAAAATAGTGAGTCCTAAATCTTTATTTAAACGCTTTATAAGTTCGATTGTAGCAGATGTCTCCTCAGGGGACAGCCCAGCAGTTGGCTCATCAAGGATTAATAGTTCTGGGTGATTTCCTAAAGCAATTGCAATTTCTAAAACCTTCTGATCTCCATGAGATAAAGAACCGCTTATATTGTCTGCTTTATCTATAAGGCCTACATTCTCTAAGATCTCATTTGTTTCTTTGATGGCAAGTTTTTTAGCTGGTGAGAAAAGATTAAGACTCTTTTTTTGATAAGAAAGTATCGCAACCTGAACATTTTCAAAGACTGTCAATCGATTAAAGATATTCACAATTTGAAAGGATAAACTAATCCCTTTTTTGCAAATCTTATAAGGGGGTAATCCTACAATGTTTTCACCCTTAAAATAGACTTTTCCATTATCAGGTTTAA
>Ga0164318_10007546_pt1 | contig 10534 bp, 12 predicted proteins | sample GuaBasSedimGuay9_FD_113734 | JGI IMG/M metagenome (GOLD analysis project Ga0164318, IMG submission 113734) | Subseafloor sediment microbial communities from Guaymas Basin, Gulf of California, Mexico - Guay9, Core 4571-4, 0-3 cm | ecosystem: Environmental > Aquatic > Marine > Hydrothermal vents...
CTTTCAACTCCCTTCTTGGGATTCATCGGATGATGTCGGCGGAGAGCGTCATAGCGCCTCCGACTTTCAACTCCCTTCTTGGGATTCTTTTCTCGAAGCCAAACGGAAACCCCGTCAGCATTGTCTTTCAACTCCCTTCTTGGGATTCTGGCTTCACGTCACCGTGGAGGCCGTGAACGACTACGGAACTTTCAACTCCCTTCTTGGGATTCCGAAAGAAAATCTAATTTATCATTATAAAAGCGTACATCTTCGATTATACAGAATGTCTCAACTTATGACATTTTGTCAATGACTATTTAAAGAACGTCGCACAAAAGGTTCGAAGATTTTTTCAATCAAGATGTTTTGTTTTATATGTGTTCCCTGTAACCTTGATCAAAGAATACTTATTCTGTCCTCGAATTCCTTATTTTATTTTAGTTTTGAATATAAGTGAGATTTCAACAGGCAGTATGGAAATGGGGAAAAACTTAGAAAATCGGGAAAAGCTTCGAGCTAAACGAAGAAAAACGTTGTTCCGAAAAGAAAAAGTATTACGGAGATGGTTAAATCTTAAGTTGTTCTCGGAGAGGTTAAAGCTCTTTGGGGTTGTTGACGAGATCGTTGAAACGGAGGAAGGTTTGGTAGTTGTAGAATACAAATATGGTGCTCTAAGGAGAAAGGGAGTTTTCTATCAAACAATTGCGTATGCTATGTTAGTATCAGAGCATTTTAAGAAAAGGGTGAACAAAATTATTTTAGTTGATCTATCAACAGGAAAGCGCCTAGAAATCCCCTTCGAAGAAAGGCATTCTGAGCATGTAAAGTGGATTATTGGTAAATTAGAAGAGATTGTGGAAAAGGGAAAGATGCCCCCAAGGGGATCCAATTGCCCTTCATGTCTCTACAGAAAATTTTGTATTAGAGAATAAAAATGAATACCTGTGATCTTCGTTTCTGGGGAGGAAATTGAAAAGCTCAGGAGGGAAATGCATTCTAGACTCAAAGAGGGCATTAGCGAGGAACTAAGGGGGTGGAACTGGGACCGCCCCCCAATGGCTCCTTATTCGCAGAGGATTCTCTTCGGAATCTCCGCCCTTGCAAACAGATATTGCGAGACTTACAGGGACATTTATTTGCGTTATGTCCTCAGGAAGAAAGTGCCGATTTCTGATAAGCTAATTAAGGGTCTTCTCCTACACAAACTGGTATATAATACGGTTGCTAGGGCAAGGGAGACTATAATCAGAATGTGGCCCTTCAGAATAGATGATCTTCTTCATGAACTGACAGCCGACGAACAGCCAGTAAGGACAGCCTTGGATGAGATCGCGAAAATCTTCGGCAATGAAGCGAGGGAAGGGCTAGAGGCCATTGCAATTTCCCTCTATCGATTTTTAGTCAGGCAAACAGTCTGCGAGGTGGAAAAGGCAAGGATGAAGTATACTTGGCCTAACGTCGAAACCGTGCTCGCAGAAGCCCTACCATCGGTTGCTGAAAAGAGGGTGGATGGATCGCGGTTGGGCTTCTCCAAGAACCTTTCTATAGATCTCCTAGAGGGAAACATCATTTTGGAGATCAAGACCGGAGAAATGCACCCCTTCCACAAATACACTATAGCGGGATACGCACTTGTCCTGGAGGCCGAAACGGGAGTGCCCCACGATGCAGGTATGATCCTCTACATCAGATTTTTGGAAAACGGTGATCCAATCGTTACGAGTAGTTCGGTTATTGTGGACGATGCTCTTCGCAGGGAGTTTTTGGCCATTAGGGATGAGGCCATGGAAATCGTGGACAGCGGAATAGATCCAGGCATGCCAGCAAAATGCCCGTCGTACTGTCCTTGGAGGAGCGTGTGCCATGGTTAGGAGGATATACATCAGGGAATTTGGTTTGACCCTAGGCGTCTCCGGTGAGCAATTTGTAGTTCGCAGGAGAAAGGAGGTGGTAGCGAAAATACCCGCAGTCGATGTGCACGTAATTGAGATCATGACCGATAGGGCTTCCTTGACCACTGCGGCATTGAGGTTGGCAGCCAGGCATGGAGTCTGGATCGTAATCGCCGACTATCTGGGGAGACCCCAAGCCTTCCTGGAGCCCATAACCAGGAGGGCGGGAATAATCATCAGGAGGAGACAATACGACATGGCGGATACGACGTCGGGCCTCGAATTGGCAAAGCGTCTGGCACTAGGCAAAATGGTGAACCAGAGAAACATCCTGCGTAGGTTGGCGGCTAGGAGGAAAGGAAAGGAAATATACGAGATTCTCCTGGATATCTACCTCGCGGCTTCGGAGGAAGTGAAAGCGCTGGTGGGCTCAACGCCCGGTAGCAGGGAATTTATAATGAATTTTGAAGCAAGGGTTGCTAGGCTCTATTGGGAAGCCTGGAGTGCAATACTCGAGAATTTTCCAGGCAGGAGGAAGAGATACGAGAATCCGGAGGATCCGATTAACATGGCCCTGAATCTGGGATATTCCCTCCTCGAGGCCGACTGTTATATAGCAATTTCCAGCACAAATCTAGATCCCTATGCAGGCTTCCTGCACGTGGACAACCCAAGGAGGCCGGCTCTCGTCATGGACTTCATGGAGCAGTTCAGACAGCCCATTGTCGACAGCATCGTATTGACTCTTGCGGAAAGAGGAATGCTGGAGGTTGGCGAGGGCAGATTATCGAAGAATTCGGTTAACAGCATAATCAAATCTTACGCAGACAGGCTTCGCCAGACCGTATCCCACAGGGGCAGGAGGGCCCCCTTGGAGGCCCACATCCTCTACCAGGCTAGACATTTGGAGGACAGGATAAGGATTGGCAGCCCGATTTACACGCCCTTCACGGTGAGGTGAATGTACACCCTGGTGATCTACGACATCACCGATGATAAGCTGAGAATGAAGATTGCCAAGGTGTGCGAGGAACACGGACTGTCGAGGGTGCAGAAAAGCGCCTTCCTCGGTAAGATCACTTCTGTGTTGCGAAAATCACTAATAGACAAACTCAGGATCGAGCTGGGGAATCAGAAGGGAAACATACAGGTTTACATGATACCAGATGAACTCGTATCGCTCAGAGTATCGATTGGATCGGGTCCACCCGTTACGGACGAGGTCATCATTCTCTGAGGATCCATATTGGGACTCTTTCAATCTCGAGCTTAACTCCTCTTCGCCTGACAAACCCAAGATTTTGCAGCCTCTTCACAGTCCTCCACAGGGTAGCATATGGAATGCCAAGCCTAATGCTGAGTCCCCTAACAGACATGGGCTCTTTGGAGAGTAGCTTCAAGACTTCAATTTCCCTGGTCCCCAAAATCGGGATGCTGAGGAACTCGGAGAGGAGGTGTTCTTCGTGCCCGCTCAGGTCCTCCCAATCCACCGATATTTTGATCCTCATGGGTGAGGAAAAACGTGTAGCCTCCACCGCCGCCAGCAACAGCGAAATTCCGACTCCCCTAAGCCCAGAACTCAGACATAAGAGCACCTCATCATTCTCCAAAGCATTCTTCAGAAAAGTGAATAATTTCTGGTAGATTTTTAACATATTAAGTTCCTCAAGTACTATTTCCTCAATCAGGACACCAGCGGCATCTGCTATGACATTAATTATTTTGATCACATTTTCGACTTTCTTGCTCTTCCCGGGGGGAATTATCAGATAGAATTTTTTCAGCTCCCTGTAATTTCTCATGATGCACCTACCTATGAATTTCTCTTCAAATCCAACAACCGAAAACCCAATCATTCAAATCATCATCTTATTCATCTAATAAATAATTTTGTCTTATTCTATCAGTTTGAATAATTAAAATCATTTTAGTACTCAAAAAGAAATATTTTTATAGAAGTTTGAAGTTATGTGGTTGATGGCCCAATCAGTGGAATATGGGGAAATAGTGGATTTCCTAAGATTTTTCGTCAAGACTAGGAATTACAGTCTCGTTGACCGCATTGGCCTCGCCTCCTCCCCCAGGATGGTGATAGCTGCCCTCTACGAGGCCCTAAGGCTTGCGAACGTCGTTAGGTCTCGAAAATACAAACCATTTAGGATTGAGGTAGATGGACGGGAGTTTGTGGTTCATGATGCATGTGTTGTGGAAAAGGCACCGTCGAGGTATGAGCCCGACATCGAAGGAAGGCTGTTGGAACCTGTGGGAGACCTCAGCAAGGGGACAAAGGTCCATGTGATTCTGTGCCCCAGGATACCCGAAAAAGGGGTCATTGATGCATTTGTCAACGAGGTCTCGGAGGGGGAGAGAGGCATGGATCTGGCCAGGAAAGTCGCTGCACTGTCGTTAGCTTCCTCGTTCCCGTGGAGCAGGGAGTTTGGGTCATCTCCCAAAGGAGGTGATTAGGATGGTGTATGTGGGTGTTTCTGGGAGGTTTTTGGTGAACTTAGAGGCCCTGAATATGGCGGAAAGCGTGGGGAACGTGGTCAAACACAAGAGGGCCCCTATTGTAGTGAAGACAAAGGATGGATTCACCGTGCACTTCGTTCCGGTGATCTCAGGCGCGAGCATCGCCCACGGCTACCAGGAGATCCTGGCCAGAATAGCCTCGGAAATGGGACTGCCCGTCTGTGACCTCTGCGCTAAGGGGATTTTCTTGAAACATTCGAGCACCGAACTCCTTAAGAGCGACAGGCTAAACAAGGAACACAGGGAGAGGCTGCTGAAACTCCAAAAGGACGTACACGGGTTCGAGAAAGAGGTCATATCCAGTTGCGTAGTCGAGGACGTTGGAGGTTTTCTCTATCCAGGGGCTACTCCGGTTAAGAGGACTAGCAGGTTCTTCGTGGGCTACATGATTCCCAGCCTGGCCCATCCAGAGGCATATGCATCTGAGGCTCTATTCCACGTTAGGTATGATCCAGAGAGGCCCGCTGGGGGAGGCGAATCCGAACAGGCTATTTATTACGTTGAAACAGGTAGTGCCCTTTACGTCCTCAACATGGCCCTGGACATTGACGGCATAGGAAGGACTTCTGCCATCAAGGTCGAGACGCTAGATGATAGGGATAAGAGGATTGAGGCTGCCCTAAAGGCATTGGCCATCTTGGTCACAAACCTGGAATTCGGCGCGAAGAGGAGTAGGTTCCTACCGCAATGGGTAGTCGAAAGCCTGGTTGTCACGGCGAGCAGGAAATATCCGTTCAACCCGGTACCTGGCCATTTCGACAATTACATTGAGCTCACCAAGAAGTTCGCAGATAGCCACTCAAGGACTCTGGATGATGAGATCGCAATTGCAGCATATGTTTCCAAGGATTCTGCAGCAACTACTGTAGAAGGGATAATGAAGCCCACTCCCATGGATGCCCTTGAAGCCGTATTCGGAGCGCTGAGGGGCTGGTAATGCCGCTGGGCGTGGGGGTCAGGGTCCTTCTGTCCTGGGGATGGAGTGTTAGGTATCCCGGCCTCAGCGCTGGCGGTCCATCCCTCCCCCTGCCCCCTCCCAGTACCCTCGTTGGGGCGCTATCCAGGGGAATAGCTAAGATCGTGAAACAGGGGGAAATTACAGAGATTAAGATTGGAAGGAAATCCCTCCACGCGTCGACCACCTACGTCTATGCGAGACAGTTGTTAGCAGCAGGCGTTCGACTTGCAGAAACGTCCTCGATCGTGGGAAGCGCCCCCAACGTGGTAGCGGCCCCGACGAGGGTAATGCAGAGGATCCTCCAACACCCGTACATGAGGCCAGAGAATCGGAAGAACATGGATATGGCTTTCGGCGTTGAGGCTTTCGGCCTCGTAATGGCACCCTCGGCATTAATGGAAATCCTTTTGGTTTTCAAGGATCAAATCCTGGATCTCGTTGATAGGAAAACCCTGTTAGCCGGCGCATTGAGCATTTCGTACGTGGGGGCCAAGGAAAGCCTTGTGACAGTGTTGGACGCCAAAGTGGGGAACGTTTCAGAGATGACTGGTGGGGAGACCATGTATTATGCGCCCTTGGAGGCCGTCAAGGAGAAAGACAGAGCTTTGGGATTTGCAATTCCTTTCTGGGACCCCAGGGACCCTTCCGCCTATGCACCTTCAAGGAAGTTGGCAAAGAAAATGGAATTCCTTATCCCAACCGGTTCAGAGGGCAGAATTACGACCCTTATAATCCCCCCTAGGGTAGGGGTGGAGCTCAAGGATAATTGGAGATCTTACGCTCTTAACGGCTACGGCACCGTGGCAAGCTTGGGGGGAGATTGAAATGGCGAGGAAACTACCGCCGGCAGGTAGCTGGTTCCGGATTTTGACCGAGCTGGCCCTGTACTTGAGTGACGTTCCGGTAAGGAACGACAAATATAGCCTTGATGGTGAGGGAGCAAGAAATCTTCTTACTCTCTTCTATAATTCGTTCGATGTCGGTGAGGACTTAGGGGCATCAGAGGAGGCCGTTGAGGAGAAATTTGTGCGGAAGAAAAATATATTCAGGTTTATCCTAGGAGGTAGAAATAGCAATTTCCTTAAAGCAATAGCGGACTTTTTAATTGCCCGTGAGGCCCTGCCCGCCCAGATTTCGATCGTCGAAGATTATCATAGGATAATCATAGCATTACTAAGGGAATTGGAAAAGGATCCCGATTTTCTCGCAGACGTTAAGGCCTCCGTCCCTGCTTTTCTGAAGTTGGGATATTTGGAATTCATTTCCGAATTCGGTGCTGGAAGTAGAAAATACAGTAGGCAGTATTTGGGTTCGGATGTCGTCACCATAACAGTTGCGACGATAGGTTTCATTTTCACCTTCGTCGGAGGGCTTTACCAGAACATAATCGTCGACCCTAGGGATGTTTACCAGTATATCGTTCCTTCCCAGGCAAAGGATTGGCTGAATACCGTAAAGAAATCCGTTGCGCCGCTATTTAGGAGCAGGGAGTTGCAGCCTACGGAGTCTCTAATTTCCTTGATGATCACCATGGCAAGCTTTGAGTCTCACACACGTGTTTCCAACCTGATCCGTTCTATGGGAATACCCGTCTACCACGTATCGATTGCCTGCACGAAGAACAGATGCAATATGGTAAACATGCAAAACCTAGCACTCAGGGAGCCTTTAGACATTATGTTCTCCAGGAGAATCGATTCCTCGGTTGTCAAGGAGGCCAGAATATCGATGCAGAAACTTTATTCGGCAGCCACCCTGGGGGAGGGTCTTTCGGTGAGACCAGATAAAAGGCAGCAAATGAAACAGTACATTTACGACAGTTTGATTGAGTATTCCCAGAGATTCATACTTTACAGCATGACGGGAAACAGGCAGATAGCCTACTTGGCCATGAGGAGGCTTTCGGAGATGGGAGCGGTTCTGAGGGACGCGAATGTCAAAATCTCCGATATTCCAGCGGAGGATCTAGTGAAGGACGTCCTTAATTTCATGGTCGAAGTTTTATGATATTCGAAGAATCGCCAAATTGCCCTCCCAATCGCAACGGTGCCAGGGATGGCATCAAATTATTATTGGAAAAGTTAGAAGAGCTACTTGATAGGGAAAAATATCCACGCATTCTCTTCGAGGCCCCTACCGGATACGGTAAGAGTACTTCCATTCCCTTGCTATTCACGCTCGGTCTGAGAAGGGTCATTCACGTTTTGCCCCTCAGGGCGATCATAGACGGCCTGGTACGGAGGTTTGCCAGGTGTTTGAAAAGCGTAAAGCTGGGTTATCAGATGATGGGACACGTCGACGCCCCAATAAATAAATCTCCTTTTTTTGCTTCGGATTACGTCATCTCCACTTTGGATTCCTTCATACTGAACCTCTACAGGGGGAACGTAGCCGAGAAGGATCTCGGACACTTCGAAACGCCCAGGGCCTTCATAATGTCTTCCTTAGTCGTTTTGGATGAGATACATTTGCCCTTCCAATCCGGAGATCCAATACTAAGTCAGGTCGTCGAAGATCTAACATTAGTTTCGGACATCATGAGGATTCCCATGATATTCATGACAGCAACTTTCCCCAATGGATTAGTGAATAGACTGAATAGGCATGCAAAAATGGACATAATAAGAGTAAATGAGGAGGTGGACGACGAATTTTTCGAGAGAGCCAAATCAGTTAATTGGAGCTATGAACAAGTCGAGGAACCCCTGGAGAAGTCCATTGAGCTGGCGGAAAGCGGATTGAGGGTTCTTAGGATCACAAAGACCGTAAATGAGGCCATCAATGAGTATATCCAACTTAGGAGACTGATGGATGATGTTGTCCTGATTCACGGGAGAATGACGCCTTCGGATAGGGCCCAATACCTGAGAAGAATCAGAGAGGCAAAGATCGCCGTCGGGACCAGCGCAATCGAGGCTGGTCTGGACGTGAGCTTCGACGTGCTCGTGACCGACGAAACCGGACCGGAATCCATGGTTCAGAGATGCGGGAGAGTCTGCAGACAATCTAAATGCGACGAAGCAAAAGTTTTCATCAGGATTAAGAGCGAAAAAGGGAAACATCAATTAAAATTTTTAAAAGATAAAAATATAAATATGAAGATTAAATATGGAGAAAATGGTTATGGACTCTATTTGAACAAGTTTTACGAGGAAAAGAATACGATTGTGGACAGGTTAAGGCACAAAAGTCTTCTTCTCTCTCCTCCCTTTCATGACGTTCTCTGGAGCCTCTATAACTACGGATGCGCGGTCGTTCGTAACGATTTGTTAATACCCGTTCTACCCTCTGGAAGGGATCTGAATGAGGTCTTTCCGTTAAATCTAAAATTTCTCGCAAAGCATCCGGACCTACTCTTCTGGAAGAACGATTGTTTGGGCGTAGTAGGAAAGGGCATCAAGGAATCGAGAATGTGGTGTGGAAAAGATAATGATGTGGATCTTCTGAGAATTGATAGATCCAAATTCGGAAAATGCTACTATATGGCGAAGATTCTCATGGAGTACAGAATCGATGCCCTAGTGCTTAGGAGGGATGCCTATGAGGACGGCCTCGGAATTCGTATCATGGGTTGACACGGAAAAAACCGTTCCCCTCGATATGCACCTACTGGATACTGCGAAGGTGGCTGAGGGTCTCCTTAGAAGAGATTGGATCAGTGTTGCCGAACGATTTGGCCTGGATGACAATCTCCTGAAATACGCCGCAGTTCTCCACGACATCGGAAAGGCGGGGTTCTACAGGATTGAAGGCGATATTCAGCAAAGACCTAGCGAATTGGCCGATTTTCAAAGAATTTCGAGAGGGAGAGATTTTCTCCCCTTTTGGTTCCACGAAATCCTCTCGGCCTTGTACGTGCAGTGTCTGGAAATTGCCGACTCCCTGAATTATCGTGATGGAGGAGTCTATATGGTCCTCAAATTAGCGGTGTTGTTTCATCACTTTGGGATGAAAAACAGATATAAGCTCCAAAAAATGCTTAAAATGGGAGTTATAAAAATTGATAATTTTATAAGGATAAATGAAAAAGGCGAGATTTACAGATATATTCTCGATTTTCAAAATAGAAAAATCGGACGAGAGTGGGTCTCGCTCGACGACCTCATTGAGGAAATGAACTTGATCCTCGCCTCCTCCGGCTTTCCGGCTACAGCCGAATCGTGTAACGTTCTGAAGGCACTTGAACATTTGAAAGTAGCGCTTGTAAAGTACTCAAAGACGCTATATCCTAGTACTTTTGCTTTATTGGGCTTTCTCTCCATCGCCGACAGCCTGGCAGCCTCCCTCGAACGCGGGAAAAAATGGAAACCTACGAGGTATGCTAGTAGGATTGCCAGTGAGCTGGGTGTTTCATATGAGGATCTACGGAGCCTACTTCAGGATTAGCCTGGATAAGGAACTAAAATTGCCGACCTTCAGCGGATACTACGTAAGGGCATTGATCTTCAGCCTCATGAGAATTTCCGACCCGGGTAAATCTATCGAGATCCACTCCTCCGATGAATACTCGTTTTCCACCACACCATTCATCCAGGACAATGCTTTCCGATTCAGGTATCTGAATCCTGGAGATGCGCTTTTCTATTTTTACACGCCTAAAAAGGACGTTTTCGACCTTCTCACGGAAGCTCTAATATCACACGCGGTGGACCACTTCCTGTTGAAGGAAAAGCCAATTCCCATTATCGAATTCAGGATGTTCAACCTCGACCTCGAGCCCTCACACGTACCACTTTCCTTCAAATTGGATTTCATGACCCCCACTTATTTCAAAAGGGCCGGAAACATAATCCTCTATCCCGATCCTCCGCTTATGATCCAGAACCTGGCCAAGCTGGCGGGTATGGACCCTGAGGACGCCTTCCGCTGGGCCCTGTTCAACATGAGGGTATCTGGCTTCCCGAAGGGAATCAAAACCGTTGTGTTTAGGGAACCTAAATCCTCCGTTTTCCATATAGGATTTCTCGGATCCGTGAATATATCGCTTAAGGAAGATGATCCTGATTGGTCTGGGAAACTGCCGATTCTCCTCGAATTGGCAAAGTATCTGGGTGTGGGGGGAGACAGGAGCATGGGTTTCGGAAGAATTTTAATTCGGGAGCCTGAGGAACGGTCATGAGGTTTGTCTCACTGGGCCTAGCGGGGGCACTGAGGATCTCGCATTAAAGGTGGA
>Ga0164318_10007547_pt1 | contig 10533 bp, 9 predicted proteins | sample GuaBasSedimGuay9_FD_113734 | JGI IMG/M metagenome (GOLD analysis project Ga0164318, IMG submission 113734) | Subseafloor sediment microbial communities from Guaymas Basin, Gulf of California, Mexico - Guay9, Core 4571-4, 0-3 cm | ecosystem: Environmental > Aquatic > Marine > Hydrothermal vents >...
TCTTTTTTTCTATTATAATGCACAAACCTATCGCAGATAGATGCAATACTGTTGAGCCTGCCAATAAGTGTCTTAAGCTCATAAACGGCATCGCTCTCCGATATAACCTCATCCATTTGAGACAGAGAAGTTTCCCAGAGCGCTGAATTTAAGAAGTTTTTCATTTAAAACTTTTATAAGTTCATAAACTTTTGCCCGGCTTTTATCATTAATCAAGTCATTAAACAGACTGCTCCCCGATTTGCCCAGTAATGAAAGTATTCCGATATCTAAATTCTCCGCCGAAGCAAGAATCTTTTTCACTATTCCGGGAATTTTAGTAAAAGCCTTATCTGCCGGTTTATAACTTTTTTTCACATAGTAGTACAGCCCTATATTCTTCCCTCTGACAACACGTACTATTCTTTTTAGATATTTGCTAATAGTGGTAAAACTAAAACTTTCCGAAAAATAGGAACTTGCGCTTTTTTCTATATTATGAGCTTCATCAAATATTATTCTCATAAATGGCGGCAGCACCGCAGGCTCGTCAGAACCTAAATTGCCGTTTCTCCTCATGGAGAGATCAGAAAATAAGAGATGATGATTCACAACAAGGACTTTTGAAGCGGAAGCTCTTTTTCTTGCTTTAAGAACAAAACACTTTTCATGCCAGGGGCACCGTATTCCGGTACAAAGCTCTGCTTCCGAACAGATATTCCCCCAAAGGTCATCCTTCGGATAAAAGGAAAGATCCGATCTGTCGCCGGTTTTGGTGGTTTCCAGCCACTCACCTATTATTTTTAGTTCTTCGTCATTCTCATTAAAGAGTGCATTTTCCTCCAGCCGTTCATAGTAACGTTTATGGCATACATAGTTACTCCTCCCCTTTACTATGGAAATTTTCGGGTTTACACCGCATATTTTAGCGGCAAGGATTGCGTCATTCTCTACTATCTGCTGCTGAAGATTTATAGTAGCAGTGGAAATTACAACTCGTTCGTAATTTTTCTCCGTCCATTTAAAAACCGGGATAAGATAAGCTAAGGATTTACCAGTCCCGGTACCAGCTTCAATAACACTAATTTTACTCTTGTTAAAACTCTCTATTACAGTCTCCAGCATTACAGCTTGAGACTCTCTCTCTTCGTAATGGTTAAATAACGATGATATTATCCCTCCAGGCTTTAGGAGCTTAAGAAGTTTAAAGGAATCTACAGACTCTACCTTTTTAACCTCTACAGGTTCTGAAACAATATATAGTTTGTCTACCTCGTTGTTTATAATGTAGAAACCTATCCCGTAGCTTCCAAGCATAGCGGCAATATTGATATCTGCATTACTGGGACTCAAATTTCCAGATGGGTGGTTATGGAGTACAACATCACCTTTCTGCATATACTGTTTTAAGGCAGGAACCGATATTTTATTTCCATGTGCAACAACCTCCGTGGCGAATACTTTTTTCCCCCGTTCCGTGTGACCAATGATAAGAATTTCATTATTATCTGCCGACTCTATTTCGCGTTTTATGGAAAAGATTTCTTTCTGAACTATTCGGTCTTTAATATTCACTAACTAACTTTAAGATTATTTTTTCTACCAAAGCGGAAAATTCTTTTTCCACTCTTTTTGTTGTTTCTATAACCTCTTCATGGGAAAGAGGTGTGTTAAGGATGCCCGCTGCCATATTGGTTACACAGGATATTCCCATAACTTTAATACCGAGGTAATTTGCGGCAATTACCTCTGGGACGGTGGACATTCCGACCATATCTGCTCCTATTGTTCTTAACATTCGTATTTCAGCAGGTGTCTCATAGGAAGGGCCTGTAAGAGCTGCATAAACTCCCTCCTTAAGGGTAGATCCAACAGCTTCCTGTGCAAGTTGTCTTAAATCTGCTGAATAAGCCTCTGTCATATCGGGGAATCTTGGACCATATTCATTATTATTGCTGCCGATTAACGGGTTACTCCCGATAAAATTAATGTGGTCTTTTATAAGAACAAACTCTCCTGCGCTGTACGATTTATTTATACCACCGGAAGCATTAGTTATAATAAGAGTCTTTATCCCGAGTTTCCACAAAAGAAAAACAGGCATAACAACATCATCCAAGCTGTAACCTTCATAAAAATGGAATCTTCCGGCCTGTATAAGAATTTCTTTCCCGAATTTATACTCTCCCCTATGACCTTCTACAGTAGTTCGAGGGAAACCTTCAATCTCGCTAAAGGGAAGTATAGGGCCTTCTATCGAGGAAACATAGTTTCCCAACCCGGAACCCAAGATTATTCCAATTGACGGTACCTTATATTTTTCTAACGGAATAGACCGGAAAGCGGTATTTAATCTATCCTTAAAGTTATCTCTCATCGTTTTCTCCTAAATCCCAACTATAAATTATTTCTCAGAAATATCAACCATATCTTAAGAATATATTTACGAAATAAGAAAATTATTGTTGACATTAATGCTGCTATATGTTAGAGAACTTACAACGCTATTGGATCAATAGAGGTGCGGAAATCATGAGTATCATGCAGAGGGATCGTGGAGATATTCCCCGCAGAAGCATGTAGAAAGGGATTATCCGCCGAAGGAGATAGAAATACCACGGTTTTTTTCTCCTGGTCGTATGGGTCAAATCTCTGCGACTGTCACATGAGGTGGAGCGCTATTGATCGCCTTCCTTTATGAAAAAAATATTCAAAAGGAATTGCCTCATCTGATCCTTAAGCAATTTTAATAATTTGTTAAGGAGGATACTAATATGGAAAAAATTCCAGTGGCAATTCTCGGAGCTACGGGTACAGTAGGACAAAAATTTGTTACACTTTTAAAAGATCATCCATACTTTCGTATTCATGAGTTGGTTGCTTCACCGCGTTCTGCAGGCAATAGGTATGCGAATATATGCAGATGGAAGCAGAATATACTTATTCCGGAAAATGTAGGGAATATGACAGTTAAAACAACAGAAGACGACCTGGAAAGCATTATACTATTTTCAGGGTTGGATTCCTCGGTAGCTGGACCGATTGAGGAAAGATACGCACATGCGGGTCATTTTATAATTAGCAATTCCAAAAATCATAGGATGGACCCCGATGTTCCTCTTGTTATACCGGAAATCAATCATACTCACCTCGATATAATTAAAAAACAGAAGTATAAGGGTGCTATTGTAACTAATTCGAACTGCTCAACCATGTTCTTAACTATGGCTCTTGCCCCTATACACAAGCATATCGGTATAGAGGCTGTCCATGTTACGACAATGCAGGCTATATCGGGGGCCGGATATCCGGGAGTTCCATCTCTGGATATACTAGGAAATATCATTCCTTATATAGGGGGCGCAGAAGAAGAAAAAATGGAAGAAGAACCGTTAAAAATTCTCGGCTCTCTGGAGAGTGGTAGAATAATTTCTGCGGATTTTAAAATAAGCGCTCAGTGCAACAGGGTCCCCGTTTACGACGGGCATACGGAAACAGCCTCCATTAAATTAAAATCCAAAACATCGCCGGAGGATATTAAACAACTTTTAAGAGATTTTAAAGGACTGCCTCAGGAATTAAAGCTCCCTTCTGCTCCGGAGAATCCGATTGTTGTATTTTCCGAGAAAGACAGGCCTCAGCCTGCAAGAGACGTCTGGATTAATAATGGCATGTCCACATGTGTCGGAAGAATTCGGGAATGCCCTATATTTGATATTAGAATGGTAATACTCGGTCACAATACAGTACGAGGCGCCGCCGGAGCCGCAGTACTAAATGCCGAAACCATGTATAAAAAGGGGCTGCTGCCGGTATGATAGTGTTAAAATTCGGAGGCAGTTCGGTAAAAAATTCCAATATGATAAAAAGGTCGCTTGAAATCGTAAAAGGTGTACTGGACAGAGAGCCCGTAATGGTATCATCCGCTATGGGCTCAGTCACCGATAAGCTCCAGGAAATCGCCTATACTGCAGGGAAGGGAAATTCAGAAACTGCAGAGAATATTTTCAACAGTATTACCAATCTGCATTTAACAGCTGCAGAGGAACTTTTACAGGGAGAGAATCTGTCACACTGCAGAGACTCTCTTCTGGCTATTCTTAAAGAGCTGGGTTCAATTATTAAAGGATTGGTTCTCCTAAGAGAGTGGACCCCGCGTTCCAACGATGCCGTGCTTTCATTCGGGGAAAGGCTCTCGACAACTCTGCTATACTACCGGGCGCTGGACGAGGGCGTTAACGCAGAGTATATAGATGCAAGAGAAATTGTTAAAACAGATGATTCTTTTTCCTCTGCCAGGCTTCTCGAAAAAGAGTCTTACGGAAAAATAAAAAAAACTGTAAGGCCGTCTAAAGGAAGGCTTATTATCACACAAGGGTTCATAGCGTCTACTCTAAACGGAATAACCACTACATTAGGCAGGGGAGGTTCCGATTATACGGCAACTATAGTAGGAGCCGCTCTTGGTGCGGATGAAGTGCAGATATGGACCGATGTTAATGGAATAATGACCTGCGATCCAAGATTAGTAAACAAGGCTAAAACCTTAAAGGAAATAAGCTATAAAGAAGCCCAGGAACTAGCGTATTTCGGCGCCAGGGTTATTCATCCTGCAACAATCCAGCCTGCAATAGAAAAGAACATTCCAGTAGTTGTAAAGAATACCCAAAATCCGAAAGCAGCAGGAACAAGAATTATCAGCTCCGAAACGGGAAAAGGGGTAAAGGCAATAGCTTTTAAAAAGGGAATCACGGTTATAAATGTAATTTCTTCGCGGATGCTGCTTGCCTTTGGGTTTTTAAAGAAAATATTTGAGATATTTGAAAAATACAAAACTTCAGTAGACCTTATTTCAACCTCGGAAGTTTCCGTTTCTATTACAGTGGATAATACCTTTTCGATAAAAAATATAACAGAAGAACTCTCTTTAATAGGTTCCGTATCTGTTGAAGAAAAAAACACAATAGTATCGCTGGTTGGATTAGGTGTCTGGAAACGGCCCGAGACATTATCCCTTGTTTTTAATGCTCTTAAAACAATTCCTATCAGGATGGTTTCATTAGGCTCCTCCGATATAAACCTTTCATTTGTGGTTCCGGACAAACGTGCAGATGAAACAGTACTGCTACTCCATAATGTTTTCTTTTCAGAGGATTTAGAGAATAAATAAGTAAATTAATAATGGGAGAATAAAATGACTAAATTTGACGCAATAGGTGCAGATGAACTTGCAAAAGAGTACGGAACTCCTCTTTATATCTACAGAGAAAATACCATCCGCAAAGCCTTCCGCGGCTTAAAGGGCGCATTTCCTGGTATTAGAACAAGAATTCATTATGCAGTTAAGGCAAATTCGAACCCATGGATTTTAAAAATCCTTCACGAGGAAGGTGCATGGGCAGATGTTGTATCACCGGGAGAGATATTTCTTGCTCTTTATTCAGGATTTCCCGCAGACAGGCTTCTCTTTACTCAGAATTCTGTCTCCAATAAAGAAATGGAATATGCACTTGAGAAAAAGGTGAGAATAAATGTTGAGTCGATATCTCAGCTTAAAAGGCTAAAAAATATTGCACCGGGGACTGATATTTCCATAAGGTTCAACATCTATGTTGGTGCGGGCCACCACAGCCACGTTATTACAGGCGGCCCGGAAAGTAAATTCGGCATAGACTGGGAAAATACGGATGAGGTTAAAAAAATAATAGCCGATGGAGGGCTTAACTTAAAGGGTATTCATTGTCACATCGGATCCGGAATTCTTGATGCGGAGATGTTTGTGCATGCCGTTAAAAATCTATTAACGACTGCTAAAAAATTTCCGGATCTTGAAGTTATAGATTTCGGAGGCGGAATTGGAATTCCTTATAAGGAACACGATGAACATCCGATAAATGTCAAAGAGCTCGGTGAAAGACTCATGAAAGAGTATAGGGATTTCTGTACAGAATACGGAAAAGAACCCGATCTTGCACTTGAACCCGGCAGATACCTTGTAGCACAGTCAGGGACTCTGCTCTGCAGAGTTACATCTATCAAAAAAAGCCGCAAATATACCTTTATAGGGACAAATACCGGTTTTAATCACCTTATCCGTCCGTCTTTTTACGGTTCTTACCACGAGATTGAACCTGCTTTAAAGCGGACGGGAGGCAAGATAAAGGCTGTTATTACAGGCAACCTATGTGAAAGCGGTGACGTATTTACAAGGACAGAGAATGGAATTGCTCCCAGGATCTTTACGCCGATAGAAGAGGGAGACCTCCTCCTAATAAAAAATACTGGAGCATATGGTTTTTCTATGGCCTCGCACTATAACTCATTTCCTCTGCCGGCAGAAGTTTTGGTTAAGGGCAGAGAGAGCAAGCTAATACGCAGAAAAGAAAAAGTAGAAGAACTTTTAAAGAATATACCGGAATTATGATTATTTTGAGTTAGAATACCTTTTAATAGCTAGGCAGTACGGATAAACTGGAAGTGGCTTCATTTTGGAGGGAAAAATGGATATAGAATTTTTAAAAATGCACGGTCTCGGCAATGACTATATTTTCCTAGACTGCTTTAAAAACAAAATGCCCGAAGAAAAATATCTTCCGCATCTTGCAAAGGCTATTTCTGACAGACACTTTGGTGTCGGAGGAGACGGGCTTGTTTTAATAATGCCGGGAGAAAAAGAAAAATTACGAATGAGAATATTCAACGCAGACGGCTCGGAAGCTGAAATGTGCGGGAATGCTATCCGGTGCCTGGGACGTTATGTGTACGACTCCGGACTTGTAAATGAAAAGGATTTTCCGGTTGAAACTGCAAAACGTATTATTCACTGCAGTGTTATTGACTCCCATAATTTACGGGCAGATATGGGTGCACCATACTACATAGACAATAGCGGAGAACTTAAAGAAATCGCGAACATGGACTTTAAAAAATACCTTACAATCGAGGATAAGGAATACAGCTATACCCCTGTTTCCATGGGAAATCCGCATGCGGTTCTGTTTGTCCCGGACTACAATTTTAATCTGCACGAAGTAGGAAGACAAATTGAAAATCATTCTGATTTTCCAAATAGAACTAATGTGGAATTTGTCCAGATATACAGCAGAGAAGAAATAAGAATGCGTGTCTGGGAACGCGGATCAGGGGAAACCTTAGCCTGCGGGACAGGAGCATCTGCCTCTGTTGTTGCATCTGTTCTTAACGGTTTTACGGACAGAGAAGTACTTGTACACCTTAACGGCGGAGATTTATACATAGAATGGTCGCAGAGGGATAATCATATATATCTTATGGGACCGGCAGAATACACTTTCACAGGAACTTATTACTACGAGGAGCAGTCATGACAAGTCTTATGAGTAACAGGCTTAAATCTATCGGAACGTACGCATTTGCAGAGGTGGATAAAAAAGTAGCCGAACTCAAAGAAAGAGGCATACAACCTATAGATTTTGGAGTCGGAGACCCTACTATCCCTACTCCCGAAATTGTACGGGAAGCAACGAAAAAAGCCATTGACAAACTCAAATCCAGCGGATACCCAAGTTATACAGGCTCTTTAAAGTTTAGAGAGACTATTTCCAGATGGGTACACAGGCGGTTTAATGTAGATGTAAATCCGGAAACAGAGGTATCATCAACAATCGGATCAAAGGAGGCTGTATTTAATTTCCATGAAGCGGTTGTAAATCCTGGAGACTATGTTATATGCCCATCACCGGGGTATCCTCCATATACCCGTCGAACACTTTTTGCCGAGGGAATTCCTTTTCAAGTGCCGCTACTTGCTCAGAATAATTTCCTCATAGATTTTGACGATATTCCCTGTAAAATAGCAGAAAAGGCAAAAATACTCTGGTTAAACTATCCAAATTCTCCTTCCGGTGCTATTGCAACGGCAGACTACTACAAGCGCGCATTGGATTTTGCCAGAAAATATAATATCATTATCGCCTCCGACGAGGCCTATTCTGAAATTTACTACACCGAACAGCCGCCTATTTCAATATTAAATATAAGCCGGGAAGGTGTTATCGTTTTTAACTCACTTTCAAAACGTTCAGCCATGACATGCTATCGAATAGGCTGGGTTATGGGAGACAGCCGTATTGTAGGTGCTTTCCGTAAAGTGAAAACAAATATAGATTCGGGAACTCCCACATTTATTCAGGAAGGTGCCATCGCCGCTCTTTCAGATGAAAAACATGTAGAAAAATCAAGAGCAGAATACAGAAAAAAGAGGGATATTCTCTGTGACGCGCTTGTTTCGATAGGCCTTCCCGATTCGCGTCCCGATGCTACTCTCTATATCTGGCAGAAAATACCTGAAAACATGACATCTGTCGATTTTGCCACTATGCTTCTACAGGAAGACGTTGCATTGGTAACAACACCGGGTTCCTGGATTTCCGATATTACCTATAACGAAATTAATCCCGGAGAGGGGTATATAAGATTTGCACTTGTTCCTTCTGTCGAAGATACAAAACTGGCTGCGGAAAAGCTTAAAAACATACGATTTTAAAATTGAATAAAGCTGATTTTTTATATATGTTTATAGTATATGGATAATTTTTTCAACCGGCTTAATGGAATATTCGATTCTCTGGATCGACTTTTTGATGACCTCTTCCATGAAACCGAAAGGGACTCTTTCTATGATCCGGATTTTAAGAATGCATGGATAGAGCTCGAGCAGTATCTATCCGGAAGGAAGTCTTCCTTTGAGAATTTTAATAATTTTAAAAAGCGTGACAAGGTATACAGAAATACGGAGTATCTAGCCGAAGATTATGCAAACCTGGAAGTGAATTATAACACTCCTTTGGAATCTGTAACAAAGTCATATAAAAGATTAATGAAAAAATACCATCCGGATAACTTTCCGGAAAATAGCGAACAGCATAAGCTTGCGACAGAGATTACAAAAAAATTAAATAATTCATACCAGAGGATAAAAAGTTCGTTAAAAAATAAAGATTTTTGAGTTATTATATATATATTTTTTATTAAAGTGTGGTATATTTCAATATAGTATATGATTAGTATTTACTATTCGGCAGGCATTTTTCTAGTTAGTTTTTTAACTAATTTACTGTTGCTGCCTTCAATAATAAAATTAGCTCATAAACATAAATGGTACGATATGCCGGATAAGAGGAAAATTCATACAGGCCTTATACCTCGCCTTGGAGGCATAGGTATATTTACCGCAACGGCTCTAAGTCTAATTGCTGCTTTTGCGGTATCGCTAATTTTTAAGTCTAAGGGTATAAAGCTGTTTCTCTCCTTTAGAATATTTTACCTTTTTTCAGGACTTTTAATGATTTACTGCATAGGTTTAATAGATGATTTTCATAATCTGAAAGCGCCTATTAAATTTACACTGCAGCTTGCAGCAGCAAGTATAATAACAGCCGGAGGATACACGATAAAATCATTAACAATTCCATACCTGGGAACTTTTTTCTTAGGATTCACTGCATTTCCTATTACTGTCTTATGGATTGTCGGAATAGCAAATGCAGTAAATTTAGTTGATGGAATGGACGGCCTTGCCGGAGGTATCACGGGATTTGCGAGTTTAGCTTTAGGAATAATAATGCTTATTCACGGGTTCTTTCTTCCTGCACTTCTGTCTTTTGCGGTATTGGGAGCGATAACAGGATTTCTTCTATTTAATTTCCCTCCTGCGAAAATTTTCATGGGCGATGCAGGAAGTTTGTTTTTAGGTTTTATTTTGGCTTCTATCCCCCTTATGGCACTAGATAGCCTAAAGTATCCTGAAGGTTTACTTATCGCTACTGTTACACTGCTTATGATTCCAATCCTCGATACTGCTGCGGCAATATTTAGAAGAATAAAGGGGAGAAAGCCAATTTATTCTCCCGATAAAAAACATATACATCACAGACTTCTGGGTTTAGGTTTAAGTGAAAAAAAAATACTTGCAGTCGTTTATGGCTTTTCAATTTATTTAAGTTTAATAGCCATAACCTCAATGATTCTCCCAAAAGAGACAAACATTTATTTTATACTTGTTATATGGATAGGAAGTCTGTTAGCGTACCTGTTTCTTAACTTCATAGAGCTTAAAAAAATACACCAGAAAGATCAAACCGAAAGTATACACAAAAACATTCTCTAGAATAATTACTCTTCCACAGTTTCAAGTTCTTCAATGTCTATATTTTCTTCTTTCTCGTCATTTGCAGTATTTGAACTTTCTATCTTCTGTAAAGGCTCTCCTGCTTCTTCTGATTTAACCGGTTTAGCTTTTCCTATGCTTTTTATCAGATCCGACAGTTCCTTTATTATAGTTTTTAAAGATCTGTTAACGTGGACAATTTTATCCGCATTTTTTGTATTTTCAAGTGTAAGAGTCATAATCGAATCCACAGATTTCTGAACGTAGTTAATTTTCGAGGTTGCTTCTTGTGTTATTTCAAATATGTTTCCTATAGACTCAAAATTTCGTTTAAGTTCACTTTTAATTACTTCAATACTTCTGGTAGAATTTTCCGCCATTGCAGAAATTCCTTTAACTGTGCTGAA
>Ga0164318_10007549_pt1 | contig 10533 bp, 10 predicted proteins | sample GuaBasSedimGuay9_FD_113734 | JGI IMG/M metagenome (GOLD analysis project Ga0164318, IMG submission 113734) | Subseafloor sediment microbial communities from Guaymas Basin, Gulf of California, Mexico - Guay9, Core 4571-4, 0-3 cm | ecosystem: Environmental > Aquatic > Marine > Hydrothermal vents...
AAACGCCCTCAAGGCCATGCGGCCGTCCGCCTCCCTGGACTGGGCCTACGCCACCCTGGGCGTGTTGCCCGGCGCCGACGAGGCCAGGATCAAGGCTGCCTACCGCAAGCTGGCCAAGGAATACCACCCCGATGTCCTGGCCGGACGCGGTCTCAGCGATGATTTCCAGAAATTCGCGGCGCAGAAGATGAGCGACGTGAACCGGGCCTTCCAGGCCATCCGCGAGGAGCGGGGGTTCTGATGCCCGAGTTGCCCGAGGTCGAGAACGTGGGCCGCGCCCTGCTGGAAAGCCTCCAGGGCCGACGCCTGACCGGGCTGGAGGTGATGTTTCCGGGCGTGCTGGGCCAGAGCCCCCGCGTCACGCGCCGGGCCCTGCTCGGCGCCCGCCTTACCGATCTGCACCGCCGGGGCAAGTACCTGATCCTGCACTTCCGCCGCCCGGACGGCACCCCGGCCTACCTGATGGTGCATCTACGCATGACGGGCCAGATCTTCATCCTGGACGGCTACATCCCCGACAAGCATGTGCATGTGGTGCTGGATTTCGAGGGGGTGCCGGTCCATTACCGCGACATCCGCAAGTTCGGCCGCCTGACCCTGGTCGAGGATGGCAGGGAGCCCGCCGCCATGGCCCATGTCGGCCCTGACATGCTGACGGTGAAACCTCGCGAGTGGCTGGAGCGCATGGCCCGGCGCCGCGCGCCCATCAAGGGCTACCTGCTGGACCAGGGCATCGCCTCGGGGCTGGGCAACATCTACGCGGACGAGAGCCTCTTTCTGGCCGGCGTGCACCCCCTGACCCGCCCTTGCGACCTGGACGAGACCACCCTGCGCCTGGTGCTGCGCCGCGCCAAGCAGGTGCTGCGCCTGGCCATCCGTCACGGTGGCACAACCTTCATGAACTTCACCAATTTTCGGGGGAAACCGGGCAACTTCCGGCGCAAGCTGCGGGTGTACGGGCGGGCCGGGCAACCATGCCGGGATTGCGACACGACCCTAAAGAAGATCACCGTGGCCGGGCGCGGCACGGTGTTCTGTCCGGAGTGTCAACGGGTTCCGGCGGGATGATCCCTGAACCCAGAATCTACGGATGCCGGTGGGTTTTTCACCCCTTCAAATGAACTGTATACCGTATAATGGGCGACATTCTCCAAATAGAGGCCAATTTCCGCAGGCCCGGTCCCCCGGGGGGCGTTCCCGCGGACTCATGGCGAATGATTCAAACGCAGGAATCCGGCCGGGGCAGGCCCGCCACGCGGCTGGCTCCCTTGGCCGGACCGGCGGGAAACAGGTTGTAGATGCGCTGCAGGGTCAACCCTGTCTCGCGGCACAGGACACGGATCATGGGCGCCGCACCGTGAGCCGCGTGATACTCGCGCAGGAAATCGATGAGCTTCCAGTGGTCGGCGGTCAGTTCCCCCAGGCCGTCGGCCCTGGCCAGGGCCTCGGCGACCGCCGGCGACCAGTCCCGGCCATCTACCATATATCCCTTATCATCCAGTTCGATCCGGATGTCTTCGTGGCGGAATTCCGGCATCTCGTCCTCCGGGTGTCCAGACATCATCAACAAGGGTACGTCGCAAACTAACGAGGTCCTGCCAATGTTGCAAGCCCTGTCAGGAAGCCGTCCGTCCAAATTCTGTAAAAAAAATCAACAGATGGTTTCTTTATAAAACGTCATATCCTACATATATAACAATCAGTTAGAGCAATTTCACACCGATTCGATATAATATTGTTAAAATTATTGCTTGATCTGACAATTCCTTGACACCATTGAATTATTTTACAGTACCGTCTGGCTGATTTTCGGTTTTGCCACGAAAAGGAGCCCTCATGTCCACCTATGCCCTGCTATTCGACCAGAGCCTGTGTATCGGCTGCGGCGCCTGCGAGCAGGCTTGCCAGTCCGAGCACGACCAGCGTCCGCACAAACCGGACAAGCTGGACCACGAATCCTTTACCTGGGTCGAAGACCTGGGCCATGACCAGTACGCGCGCCATCTGTGCATGAGCTGCGAGAACCCCACCTGCGTCTCGGTCTGCCCGGTGGCCGCGCTGGAGAAGAACCCCCTGGGTCCGGTGACCTGGGACGCCAAGAAATGCATCGGCTGCCGCTACTGCATGATGGCCTGCCCCTTCGAGATCCCCAAGTACGAGTGGCGCAATCCCAACCCCCGGATCCGCAAGTGCGACATGTGCGTGCACCGGGTGAGCAAGGGTTTGCCGACGGCCTGCGCCAGCATCTGCCCCACCGGCGCGACCAACTTCGGCACTCGCGAGGCCATGCTCAAGGAAGCCCACCGCAGGCTCAAGAAGTACCCCGAACGCTACACGGGCGAGGTCTACGGCGAGAAGGAAGCCGGCGGCACGGGCGTGTTGATGCTGCTGTCCAAGTCGGCTGCCGAATCGGACCTGCCGGACAACGTGCCCCAGTACGACATGCCCCACCTGACCTGGAACGTCCTGGAGAAGCTGCCCCAGATCATTCCCGTGTGGGGCGCCTTCCTGGGCGGCATGTACTGGCTCGGCAACCGCAAGAACGAGGTCGCCGCACATGAACTAGAGGAACAAGAGGATAGGGGGCATGACGATGACTGAGCGTAAATTCCCCAAGCTGCATTTCTGGTCGTCATTCTTCATCGTCCTGATGGTCTTCCTGGCGGTGGTGCTGTTCAAGCGCTACACCCAGGGCATCGGGGCCATCAGCAACCTCAACGACTCCATGCCCTGGGGGTTGTGGATCGGTTTCGACCTGCTGTGCGGCGTGGCCCTGGGGGCCGGCGGTTTCACCGTCACGGCCGTGGTCTACATCTTCCACCTCGAGGACTACAAGCCCATGGCCCGACCGGCCGTGCTGACGGCGTTCCTCGGCTACCTCATGGTCATCGCGGCACTGCTGGTCGATCTGGGCCGACCCTGGAACATCTGGCACCCGTTGATCTTCTGGAACCCCCACTCGGTCATGTTCGAGGTGGGCTGGTGCGTGATGCTCTACACCACGGTCCTGTTCCTGGAGTTCCTGCCCCTGGTCCTGGAGCGGTTCGGCTACAACCGGCAGGTGCACTTCATGCACCGCTACCTCACGCCGGGCCTGGTCATCGCCGGCGTACTGCTGTCTACCATGCACCAGAGTTCGCTGGGCACCTTGTACGTGATCGTGCCGGAGAAACTGCACCCTCTGTGGTACTCGCCCATCCTGCCGATCCTGTTCTTCGTCTCGGCCATCACCCTGGGGCTGGCCATGACCAACGTGGAATCGTTCCTCAGCTTCCGCGCCTTCGGCAAGAGGCTCGAGCCCAAGCTGCTGCGCGGCATCGGCCGGGCCACGGCGGTCATGCTCCTGGTCTACCTGGTCATCCGCATCGAGGACCTGATCGTCCACGATTCCCTCAAGTACGCCTTCAAATTCGACATGGCCTCCTGGTTCTTCCTGGCCGAGATCGTCATAGGCGGCATCGTGCCCATGCTGCTGCTGTTCCAGAAACGGATCCGCCGCAGCCCGCTGGCCCTGACCGGGACCCAGTTCCTGGTGGTGCTGGGCATCATGTTCAACCGCATGAACGTGGCGGTGACGGCCTTCCAGCTGGGAACCGGCTCGGACTACCGGCCCCTGTGGATGGAGTTCGTGGTCTCCATGGGCATGATCGCCATCGGCGTGTTCCTGTTCAGCCTGGCGGCCCGGTACCTGCCGGTCTTCCCCGAAGGCCCCTTGACCAACGCCCGGCCCAAGGATCCGTTCGTGGAATTGAAGTAGTGCCGGTGGCCTCGACTGGATGAAGCGGAAGGGAGACGGGACGTGAAACTCACTGTTGCAGGAAAGATGACCGCCATCACGACGGTTCTGCTGGCGGTCATCTTCCTGGCCACCACGGTGGTCAACCTCATCCTGCAGGAGAGGGCCTCGACCCGGATCGTGCGGCAGAACGGGGTACAGCTGGCCGAGACCGCGGCCTCGGTCCTGCGCAACTCCATGCTGAAAAACGACCGCGACAAGATCCAGGAGACCATCGACAACTTCGGCGCCCAGCGCGACATCCAGCGTATCCGCATCTTCAATCGGCAGGGGCTGATCGCCTATTCCACCAAGCACGAGGAGATCGGCGCCATTCTGGACACCACCCAGGCCCAGTGCCTGGTGTGCCACGGCAAGGTCGTCCTGCCCAACTCGCTGCCGCCCGACGAGAGGGCCCGGGTGGTGGACCTGGACGGGCAAACGATGCTGGCGGTGACCCACGCCCTGCTCAACGAGCCCACCTGCGCCACGGCCGCCTGCCACGTCCACGAGGACGAGGGTCCCCTGCTGGGAGTCATGGACGTCGATCTCAACCTGGAGCCTTTCCAGGCCGCCCGGCGCGACATCGCCTGGAGCATGGGGTTGGCGGCGTTGATCGGGATCCTGCTGGCGGTGGTGGTGGTCTATCTCGCCGGACGGGAAATCGTCTTCCGCCGGGTACGCACCCTCATCGACCGGACCGAACGCCTGGCGGCCGGCGATCTGACCGTGCGGGTTCCCGAAGGTCCCCGGGATGAGATCGGCACCCTCGCCCGCACCTTCAACCACCTGGCCCTGGACCTGCAACAGGCGCGCAACGAACTGCTGGAGTGGGGGCGCACTCTCGAACAGCGGGTCCAGGCCAAGACGGACGAGCTGGTGCGGGCCCAGGACCAGATGCTGCAGGTCGAGAAGATGGCCTCGCTGGGCAAGCTGGCCGCAGTGGTGGCCCACGAGATCAACAACCCCTTGGCCAGCGTGGTGACCTACGCCAAGACGGTCGTGCGCCGGCTCAAGAAACAGGACGAGCTCAACGATGAATGCCGGGAGAACCTGACCTACCTGGAGGCCATCTCCGACGAGGCCACACGCTGCGGCAAGATCGTTTCCCAGCTGCTGGCCTTCGCCCGCCGCGGCAACGAGACCCTCGCACCCATGGACATCAACGAAACCGTGGAAAGCGCCCTGTTCCTGATCAACCATCAGCTCGAGCTCAACGGCGTCGAGGCGATCCGCAAGCTGGATCCCTCCGTGCCGCGCATCCTGGCCGACCATAACCAGGTCCAGCAGTTCCTCATGGCCCTGTTCATCAACGCGGCCCAGGCCATGCCCGAGGGAGGAGAAATCACCATCACAACCTCCGCCGCCGAGGGAGGCATCGAGGTCCAGGTGGCCGACAACGGTCCGGGCATGGAACCGGAAGTGGCCCGCCACGCCTTCGAACCCTTCTACACCACCAAGAGCGAGGGGACGGGCGTGGGGCTGGGCCTGTCCGTGGTGTATGGTATCGTCAAGCGTCACGGGGGCCGCATCGATCTGGACACCGCACCCGGTCAGGGCTGCCGGTTCACCATCTTCCTGCCCCATACCCCCCCCGGTGCACCACAGGAGGAGAACTCATGACCCGGACCATTCCCCGCCTGTTGATCGTGGATGACGAGCTCCATGTCCGGGAATCGTTGTCTCACTGGTTCACCGAAGACGGGTATGAAGTCGAGACCGCCTCCAGTGGACAGGAGGCCCTGGCCCTGCTGGGACGCAAGAGCTTCGACGTGATCATCTCGGACATCAAGATGCCGAAGATGGACGGCCTGGAACTGCAGCGGCGGGTCCGCGAGAAGGATCCCAACGTGGCCATCGTCCTGGTGACGGCCTATGCGTCGGTGGACACCGCCGTCCAGGCGCTCAAGGAGGGCGCCTACGACTACCTGGTCAAGCCTTTCGATCCCGAGGAGCTGTCCAAGGTCGTGGCCAAGGCCTGCGAGAAAGTGACCCTGGCCAAGGAGAACACGGCCCTGAAGGAGAAGCTGGCCCAGGCCGGCCCGACCATCGTGACGGGATCGAGCCCGGGCATGAAGAAGGTCCTGGAGTTGGCCGAGATGGTCGCCCCCACCGACACCTCGGTCCTCATCCGCGGCGAGTCCGGTACGGGCAAGGAACTGATCGCGCGCCTGATCCACATGCGCAGCGGCCGCTCCTTCGGACCCATGGTCTCGGTCAACTGCGGCGCCCTGCAGGAAAACATCCTCGAATCCGAACTCTTCGGCCACGAGAAGGGAGCCTTCACCGGCGCGGTGAACCGGCGCAAGGGCAAGATCGAACTGGCCGACGGCGGCACCCTGTTCCTGGACGAGATCGGAGATGTCTCGACCAAGGTCCAGGTGGAGCTGCTGCGCGCCCTGGAAGACCACAAGATCACCCGCCTGGGCGGGAGCCAGGAGATTCCCGTGGATTTCCGGCTGGTCTGCGCCACCAACAAGGACCTGGAAAAGGCCGTGGAGGCGGGGACCTTCCGCGACGACCTGTTCTTCAGGATCAACGTCTTCGCCATCACCATTCCCCCGTTGCGCGAGCGGCCCGAGGACATCCTGCCCATCGCCGAGCATTTCCTGCACCGCTACGCGGGAGCCATGGGCCGGGGGGTCACCGGATTTTCCCGCGAGGTCAGGGATTTCTTCCTGCGCTACCCGTGGCCCGGTAACGTGCGCGAACTGGCCAACGCCATCGAACGGGCCCTGGTCGTCTGCCAGGACTCTGAAATCCAGCTCGAGCACCTGCCTCTGGCCAAGAGCAGCGATCTCGACGACAAGGATGACGAGTCCCAGTCCCTGAGCAGGCTGGAGGAAAAGCATATTCGCCGTGTGTTGAAGCAGAGCGGGTTCAACGTCACCCAGGCGGCCAAGACCCTGGGCATCGACCGTGTCACGCTCTACAACAAGATGCGCAAGTTCGGCATCGAAAGGGAATAGGGGTGGACCAGTGGGGCCTGGAGCTGGTCCGCGTGGGTGCCGTGGCTCCCTCGCTGCTGCGCAGGTTGCGCGGGGACTTGGCGGTATGCCTGGCGCATCCGGTCTGGATCACCGACAGGGAACTCTCACCCCAGGAGGCCTTTTCCAAGGCCCGCCGGCAATACTCCGCGGTCCAGCTGCTGGACATGCTCCAGGATCCGACCCTGCCGCCGAACCAGCGTCGCATCGGCGTCACGGACGTGGATCTCTTCCTGCCCGTGTTCGCCCATGTCCTGGGCAGCGCCCAGTTGAAGGGACAGGTCGGCATCGCCTCGGTTCATCGTCTGCGACCGGAATTCCAGGGCGAGAAACCGGATCCCCACACCCTGCGTCTGCGCATCCTCAAGGAGGTTCTGCACGAACTCGGCCATACTTTCGGGTTGGTCCATTGCAAGGTTCCCTGGTGCGCCATGAGCGCCTCGCTTTTGCCTGAACACGTCGACCTGAAGGATCCGTCCTACTGCGAACCCTGCTGCAAGAAGCTGGGCGTGCCGCGGGACGGGATTCTCTCGTTCTTCCTGAAAGGAGACTCATCATGAGGTTCAACGCTCCCACCCCGGCCCTGCTGTTGTGCGCCCTGGTCGCTTTCGTGCTGCTGGCGGCCTTGCCGTTGACGGCCGAGACCCCGCCGGAGACCGGTCCTGAAACCGTGACCATCGACGGCTTGAGCCACTGGTTCGGCCCGGCCGTGTTTCCCCACGCCGACCATGTCGACCTGGTCGACTCCTGCGCCGACTGCCACCACCACGGCGATGGTCCGGACGACATCAACAGCTGCGACAGCTGCCACGGCGAGGCCTTCGATCCCGCCGAACCGGAAACGCCCCAGCTGAAGATGGCCTACCACCAGAAATGCATCGGCTGCCACCGCACCGAGGAGGCCGGTCCCACCGCCTGCGTCGATTGCCACGAGCGCAAGGCGCTGCCCGAGGGCCCCGAGCTGGGGGAGGGCAGGGTGCCCGAGTAGCCCCGCGGCCGCTCCACCACGCATGACATCAAGACGACCTGCGGGGATCTAGATCCCTCCGGGAGAACGAAAGATCAACAACTTCGCACTGGAGCAATAGAGAAGGGAGGCCGTTATGGCCTCCCTCCTCTTTACGCGCTGAAACCGTGGCTTAGGAAATCTGCGTGAACTCCTTCTCGAACGCCTTCCAGCCTTCTTCGTCCAGGCTGCAGGCCGCACCGACCAAGGGGTGGGCGCCATCGGCGGCCAGAGCGCCGACCATCTCGGGGTTGGTCCGCTCGGTCAGGAAATCGGTGAAGCGCTGCACTTCGTGGCCCAGCCAGGAAGAGGCCCTCTCGCCGACCTTCAGGTCGCGCAGGGCTTCGGTGTGCTCGGTGGGCCAGACCTTGGCCAGCCAACCGCGGCCGTAGGGGTCCTGGTGCACGCCGTAGGGCTCGTTGATCGCGTTGTCATTGACCGCCACCACGGTGCCGTCCACCGGCGAGGTGACGTCGATCTTGTGGCCCAGGCGGGTCACGGTGGCCAGATGCTCGCCCTTACGCACCTGGGTGCCGGCGGGCACGATCTCGACCTCGTCCACGAAGCCCAGGGCCTGGCTCAGCAGCTCGTCCATGCCGACCTTCAGCTCGCCCAGCTCGGTCAGGCGGGCCCAGCTGTGGTTCTCGCCCAGGAACAGGCCCTTGGGGAAGCGGATGGCCGAGAAGGCGGGTACGGCGGCGGGAGCCTCGACCTCGCCGCGGCGACGCTTGATGTAGAGCTTGAGGGCATCGATGGCGAAGATCGCGACGACCATGAGAATTACCAGAATCGCTGTCATTGTTCTTACCTCCGTTTATGTTCCTTCAGGAACCTTGACCCTTGTCATTGCGTGCGACACTCATCCCATTGCATTAGTGGTGCCAAATATTTAACATAATGAAAACAAATAGGTTATGAGATTTTCAACACTTATGGGGGCCCGAAAATCGTTGAAGAGTTCAGCGCCCAAAAGGGCGAAAAAGGGTATTAACAACTTAACCTGTTTATTATCAGCATGTTAAATGTGTTGAGTTCTTCATCGTATGGTTGTTGTTATTTTCAACGAAAAAGAGGGTGCCGCCGGGGCACCCTCGAAAAGCCGGAAAAAACCGGTAAAAAGACCGATAATTATTTCTTCCCCGCCGCCCGCAGCCGCGCTTCGGCCCGGGCCAGGGCCAGGCGGGCGCGCTCGCGGTCGATATCCTCCTGCATCCCCTCCAGGCGGCGACGGGCGCGTTCGAGGGCCTTCTCGGCCCGCTCGGCGTCGATCTCGCTGTCCTTTTCGCAGGTCTCGACCATGAGGTTGACCACGTTGTCCGAGACCTCGACGAAGCCGGTGCCCACGGCCATGCGCACCTCGCTGCCCAGATCGTCCTTCCTGAGGGTCGCCACACCGGGGATCACCGCCGCCACCAGGGGGGCGTGATTGGCCCAGATGCCGATATAACCAGCCAACCCCGGAATGATGGCCGAGACCGCCTCGCCTTCGTAGGCGGTCTTGTCCGGGGTGACGATCACCACTTTGAAGGACTTGGCCATGGTTTAACCTTCCGCCTGCATCTTCTCGTACTTCTCCAGCACTTCCTCGATGGCCCCGCACATGTAGAAGGCCTGCTCGGGGATATGATCGTACTCACCGGCCACCAGGCCCTTGAACGAGCGAATCGTGTCCTCCAGCTTCACGTAACGACCCTTCATGCCGGTGAAGGTCTCGGCCACGAAGAACGGCTGCGAGAGGAACTTCTGGATCTTGCGGGCACGCTGGACGACGACCTTGTCCTCGTCGCTCAGCTCGTCCATGCCCAGGATGGCGATGATGTCCTGCAGATCCTTGTAGCGCTGCAGGATGGTCTGCACCTGGCGGGCCAGGTTGTAGTGCTCCTCGCCCAGGATGCCCGGGGTCAGGATCCGGCTGGTGGAATCCAGGGGATCGACGGCGGGGTAGATGCCCAGCTCGGCGATCTGCCGCGATAAGACCGTGGTGGCGTCGAGGTGGCTGAACGCGGTGGCCGGCGCGGGGTCGGTCAAATCATCGGCGGGCACATAGATGGCCTGCACCGAGGTGATCGAACCGGTACGCGTGGAGGTGATGCGCTCCTGCAACTGGCCCATCTCCGTGGCCAGGGTCGGCTGGTAGCCCACGGCGCTGGGCATGCGGCCCAGCAGGGCCGAGACCTCGGAGCCGGCCTGGGTGAAGCGGAAGATGTTGTCCACGAACAGCAGCACGTCCTGGTTCATGACGTCGCGGAAGTGCTCGGCCATGGTCAGACCCGACAGGGCCACGCGCAGGCGGGCTCCCGGCGGCTCGTTCATCTGGCCGAAGACCAGGGCGGTGTTCTCGATCACGCCCGACTCGGTCATCTCCAGCCACAGGTCGTTGCCCTCGCGGGTCCGCTCGCCCACGCCGCAGAACACGGAGTAGCCGCCGTGCTGGGTGGCGATGGCGTGGATCAGCTCCATGACGATGACCGTCTTGCCCACGCCGGCGCCGCCGAACAGACCGATCTTGCCGCCCTTGGCGTACGGAGCCAGCAGGTCCACGACCTTGATGCCGGTCTCGAAGATCTCGTTGGCCTCGCCCTGGTTGGTCAGCTCCGGCGGCGAGGCATGGATGGGGGAGCGCTTGTCCGGTTCCTCCAGGTCGCCCTTGCTGTCCAGGGGCTTGCCCAGCAGGTTGAAGAGGCGGCCGAGGCACTGCTTGCCCACCGGCACGGAGATCGGAGCACCCGTGTCCTCGCCCTTCATGCCGCGGACCAGACCGTCGG
>Ga0164318_10007550_pt1 | contig 10532 bp, 12 predicted proteins | sample GuaBasSedimGuay9_FD_113734 | JGI IMG/M metagenome (GOLD analysis project Ga0164318, IMG submission 113734) | Subseafloor sediment microbial communities from Guaymas Basin, Gulf of California, Mexico - Guay9, Core 4571-4, 0-3 cm | ecosystem: Environmental > Aquatic > Marine > Hydrothermal vents...
CCTTGAGAGCCTGTGGGGCTTGCGCCCCGCGAGGGTTCAAATCCCTCCCTCAGCGCTATTTTAATATTAGTTTCTCCAACATAGCAAGATCGATAAAGATTTATTAACACAGAAAGGGATTAGGAAGAGATGCAGAAAGAACATGCAATTCTTGTTTCCATCGTTGCTCTCGTATGGGGTGGCTCTTTCATTGCGGTGAAAATTGGTGTTGAGAGCATTTCCCCAATAACTCTTGCTTTTTTCAGATTCGTAGTGGCCTCTCCTTTAATGTTTTTAATCTTGGCTGGAAGAGGAAAGATTATCAGAATTTCTCCAACCGAGATTCCACTGCTGATTGTTCTGGCTTTAACCGGTGTAACTTTGCTTTATATTCTTCAATTTACAGGTATCAAATATACCTCCGCCACAAATTCTGCTCTCCTTATCAATACAAATGTCCTTTTCATAGCCATATTTTCATGGATTTTTCTGGAAGAGACCTTCTCATACAGAAAATTGATGGGTGTATTACTTGCATTCACTGGCGCCATATTTGTAATCTCAAAGGGCTCTCTTTCCATATCTCCATCGATAAAGGGAGATATGCTTATTCTTCTCTCTGCTCTATGCTGGGCAGTTTACAGCATAGTGGGAAAGAAATTGCTGGAGAAATATGATTCTTTGTCTCTAACAACCTACGCTTTCATCATAGGTACTTTTCTTTTCATTCCATTTGTTTACGATGACCTGTGGAGCATAAAGATAACCGCAAAGGAGTGGGCAGTTATTTTATATCTCGCCCTGCTATGTTCGGTATTTGCTTATGTTGCCTGGTATTATGCTTTGAAAAAGGCAGATGCAACAGAGGTAGCTATTTTTTTGAATTTAATACCCCTTTTTACAATGTTTCTCGCTTACCTTGTTTTAAAAGAAAGGATAACAATATTCACTTTGATTGGAGCATCTTTTATCATCTATGGGATATATATCACTCTATCAGAGAAACAGGATGGAAAATAGAGGCGGATTTAACACATCATTCCTCAAATCTATGCAAATCTATGCACCTATTCACCTTTTCCATGAAACCATGGGAAGCACATAGGAAAAACATCATGAGAGGGAGTATTTCCTTATGTTTATAAAAGGCGAGTTTTATATAACATTCTTTCCGGCATATTACAATACCAAAACCATATAAATTTCCTCACTTTAGAATTTTATGTCAGATGCCATAATGGAGGTGGATGATTTATCGTGGAGCAAAATATTTGAAAAGGAGGGAATGCCCGTCGTTGTTATGTTCTACAGTCCCACCTGCGCCCACTGCAGGGAGATGGAGCCATATTTCAGGGAGTATGCCATAGAATACAGGGGCAAAGCAATCTTTGCAAAGGCAAATGTTACCTCGAGCCCTTATCTGGTTAAAAAATATGGCATAATGAGTACTCCCACCTTCAAATTTTTCTGCAATACTCGTCCGGTGGAGGAAATAGTGGGCGCTGTTTATCCTCCTCTCCTTAAAAAAATCATAGAAGATGTTATGAAATATGGGAGAGAATGTATAAGAAAGTCCACTCCATTGCATGAAATAACAGGATATGGTTGATTAAACCTTCTCTATCTTTCCACTTCTCCCTGTAGAAATCTGCAACTGGTTATTCCATTCCTTCACCCATCCATCTGTGATTTTTATTATATCATTTACCTCCACCATGTCTATTTCATCGTTCCATAATGTAATCTGCACTCTCTCTCCTTCATCATCCTCTCCAATCAAGTCGCATACCTTTGCTGTGCCGCCATATCTTCTGAAAACTTCTCTCGGCTCTTTTTTATCCACTATTTTCAGAACAATTTCGTCCACATTCTTATTTGCCTTCAACTCAGATACCTTCATTTTATCGCAGAATATGGGAGATGTTATATTTAAAATCACCGCATGCTTGCTCCCCATCTTTCCATGTATACCATCTCCTCCAATTCTTTCCTTTCCTCCTTTGTTTTTTCATCGAGAGAATATCCAATGGGGAGGATGGTCTGCAGTTTATAATCTTCATTCACACTAAAGAATTCTCTTATCTCTCCTGGGTTTGGAGGTGTGTATGTTACCGTGGCAAGTCCCCTCTCCTCTAGAGCAAGGAGAAGATAGCCCAGCATGAGCCATGTGGATTGGATGAAGTATGGTGCTGCTTTCTAGGAGAAAACCAGTAACAGTAAAGGAGCATCCTCAATGAAATTTTTCTTCCATGTGATATTTCTCTTCTCCATCCATTTTCCCAGATTTTTATCCGCCACCTTTTCATGAAAATTCTTTTCTGCCTTCTCACACAGTTCTCTCAATTTCTTCTTTACTTCAGCATTTCTTATAATAAGAAATCTCCATGGTTGTGAGTTCATGCCAGACGGCGCCTCCTTCGCCACCTCGATGCAATGAAGGATATCATCCATGGGAACCTCTTTTTTATCAAACTTTCTAACTGTTTTTCTTCTTTTTGCTAACTCAAACACATCCATGACAATAATGTTGTAAAATTTTATTAATCTATGCTGATGCAAGCGTTCTTTCAATGGCTATTTTTATTGCTTCCTTCATATCCTCTAATTCCATCCCATATCTTTTCTGTGATTTCAGAGGAGGAAGGTGGATGAAACCCACTGGTATGTCTTTTCCATCCTCCTCCATGTAAAGGAGGGTGGAATAAAAAACATAATTGCAGGAATAGGTGCCGGCAAAATATGAAATCCTTGCCTCTATCCCATTCTCGTCTATGGCTTCCACTATTTCCTCCACGGGCAGAGTGGAAAGTAGGAAAAATGGAGCATCATTCTCTATCTTTTTCCAACCTCCGAATTTATTATCCAAAGAAGCCCATCTTATGTTTAATGCAATTTTCTCCACCTCAATTTTTCTTGCACTGCCATCAAGCCCCGTGCATATTACCACGGCTGGGTTATAATCTTCTATTGCCTTTTTTATTATTTCAGCAGATTTATTAAAGTCCACAGGAAGAATGAAGGAGATAATTTTTGCATTTCCTACTGTGCTTCCATTCAACTCTTCTACCACCATCTGGGAAGGATTGATTTCATAGTTGCCAAATGGTTCGAAACCCGTGAGAATAACATACTCATCTCCATGATATGAACTGGCTGAAATGGGAAGGGAAATCAGCAACAGGGAAACAAGCAAAGCATATCTCATAAATGAAAAACATTTTTTGATATATGAGTTTATCCGGTTTGAAAAAGTTCATATGGCGAGAAAGCATTGCAGTATAATGAGATGTGAAATATGCGGGAAGGAGGCAAAGCTTAGGCCTGCTCTTGTGGAAGGGGTGGAAATGCTTGTATGCCAGGATTGCAGTAAATATGGTATAGTCCTCCCTGAGAGAAGGGCTGCCCCTGTGAGGAAGCCAAAGAAAAAACCCGCTCCCTATTCCAAGGATGTTTTTGAAGAGATGAGGCAGGAACTTGTGGCTGACTGGGGAAGAAAAATAAAGGAGGCGAGAGAAAGAGCGGGAATGAGCAGGCAGGAACTGGGCGCAAAGGTTGGAGAGAAGACAAATACCATAGCAAAGATAGAGAATGAGGAGCTTCGCCCTCCGGATGCCACGGTTAAAAAGATAGAGAAACTTCTTGGCATCTCCCTCTTTCAGGAGGTGGAAGGAGGGGTGGTGAAGAAAAAGGAGGCACGTCCCCTCACGCTCGGTGATCTGATAAAAAATGAGAAGTGATGTGGAAAAGGCGGTCAGGTTATTGAAAAAAGGAGAACTGGTGGTGTATCCCACCGACACCCTATACGGGCTGGGAGCAGATATATTCAATGAGGGGGCGGTAAAGAAAGTATATGAGGTGAAGAAACGCCCATTTTCAATGCCTCTCTCTATAATGCTTTCCTCGGTGGATGAAATAAAAGATTTTGCATTTCTCAATCCTGTGGCGGAAAAAATAATAAATGCTTTTATGCCCGGCGCCATAACCCTAATATTGAAAAAGAGAAGTATTATTCCTGACATAATAGCAAGGGATAAGGTGGGTATAAGAATTGCCGATTGCGAGGTGGCGAGGAGAATTGCCAAGGAGGTTAAAATCACTGCCACCAGTGCCAATCTCCATGGAGGAAAGGAGCCATGCAGCATAGAGGAGGCGAGGAAACAGCTTGGAGATAAGGTTACTTTCTACATGGATTATGGAAAAATGCCTTGCATTCCCTCCACCATTGTGGATGTTTCCGATGGAGAAATAAGTATATTGAGAGAAGGAAAGATAAGGAGTGAGGAGATATATGGAAGAATATGAATTTTACAGGGAAGCGGGAAAGATTGCTGGGGAGGCAAGAAAGAAGGGAATAGCATATGTAAAGGAAGGGAGGAGTTATCTTGAAGTGGCAGAATATGTGGAGGATTATATTCTCCAGAGAGCGGAGCTTGCCTTTCCTGTGAACATATCCGTAAACAATGTTGCCGCCCATTATACTCCCTCTAAGAATGATGAAAAGATTTTCAAAAAGGGAGATGTGGTTAAGATTGATGTGGGAGCTCATGTGGAGGGATATATAGGAGATACAGCCGCCACCATAGAGGTGGGAACTTCACAGCATGCAAATCTCATTGATGCTGCCAAGAAAGCCCTTAAGGCAGCAATTGGAGTGGTAAAGGCAGGGGTGAAAATAGAGGATATAAGCAGAGCGATTGAAGAAAAAATAGTGGAGCAGGGATTTGTGCCTGTAAAAAATCTTCAGGGTCATTCCCTTCAGCAATACAATCTTCATGCAGGAATTTCAATTCCCAATTACTACAAAAAAATTGGGAGGAGGTTAAGAGAAGGGGAGGTAATAGCCATAGAGCCATTTGTAACGAATGGAGGAGGATATGTGGTGGATGAGGGTATTGGAAACATCTACAGGATAACAAAAAATTCTCCTCTCACAAAAGAAATAAAAAATAAATTTTACGGGTTACCCTTTGCGGAGAGATGGTTATATTCCATATATGGAGAAAAAACTCCTCTTAAAATCGCCTTTCTGATGAAACGTCGCCTCATCGCTCCCTACTTCAAACTGGTGGAGATGAAGCGGGGCATAGTTTCGCAGGCAGAGCATACTTTATATGTAAAGGAGGATGGATGCGAAGTTTTAACTCTTTAACCCGAAAAATGATTTTGCCATTGCTGCTGCATCTTTTGCATCTCTTGCTCTCTCCATTTGTATATACTTTCTGAATCTCTTTGCTCTTTCATCCATTATTATTGCCACTCCCCTGTCTTCCTCACTCCTTATAAGGCGACCAATCGCCTGTCTCATCTTGCGTATTGCATTTGCCTCCATAACATATCTCCATCCATCCCCATATTTTGAATCATAGTAATGCTGCAGTGCCTGCTGCTTTGCTGATGGCGGAAGGTAGGGAATGCCCACTATTATAACCATCTCCAATTCTTCTGAGGGGAAGTCAATTCCCTCTGCCAGCCTGCCTCCCATGACGGAAAGGAAAATGCCTCCATGATTTTTAAAATCTTCAAGTTTTCCCATTATGCTCTCCTGCTTTTCTCCCCTCTCTTCCGTATAAATTTCTCTTCTCATGCTCATCTTTCCTTTAAATCTGCTAAGCACTAAATAGGAGGGGAATAATATGAGGGTATTTCTATCTATGGAATTGCATATCTCTTCCAGCCCTCTGCCTATCTTTTCCACCATTTCATCATCCATATAATAGCGCGTTGATATACCATCCACATAAATCACCCTTCTGTTTTCCTCCGGAAATGGGGATGGGAAGGTTGCTGTGGAGGCATCTATGCCAAGGCTGTCTCTGTATTCCTCCAGTGGCTGAAGCGTCCCCGACATATGAATGCTGGCATAGAAGGAATTTATTATATATGAGGCAAGGGAGGCATCCATGCAGTATGCCTCTATTCTTATGTTATCTTCCTCTTTTTCAACAAGTTTGACCCATTTTTCATTCAGTCCATTCCATCTCAAAAAGAAATTTCCCATACTTCTCACAAAGGAGCGGGGAAGCATATTTCTGCTCTCCTTTATATCTGCAATTATGTCTCCATAGGTCATCAATCTCTCTCCCATGTCCTTCAATTTTGCCACATCCACCCCTGCTTTTTTTAATTTGCTGAAGAGAAGATTTTCTTCAAGGAAGGCATCATCCGTTTCCGAGAACTGTGTTTTCTCCCTCATCTCTTCAAAAATTTTTTCCATTTTTTCCATGAGATGCATTAATTGGGAATCATTCATTCCATAATCATATGCTTCCCTTATTGCTCCCCTTATTGTATGGAGGGAGAGAGAAAAGGAGAGCAGATCCCTGCAGAAAGCTGGGAGATTGTGGGCTTCATCTATTATGAGTATGCTTTCCTCAGGCGGATATCGGAAATTTGCCAGAAATGACTCCCGCAGAAATTCATCGAATATGTATATGTAGGGTGCTATTATTATATCTGCCTTCCTTGCCAACATCTTGTTCATTTCATAAGCACATATTCGATGCTTTCTTCCATAATCCATAAGTTCCTCTGCTGCCATCACTCTCTCAAATTTCAATTCATCTCTGAGAAGAATGAAATTCTCAAAGAAATGACATCTGTTTTCCACCCTTTCTCCTCTCAATGCTTCAATGCTCTTTTTCTTCCTCGCTCTGCATAACCTCGCCACCTCCTCATTTCCAGCATATCTTTCATTGGGGGAAAAAATCTCTTCCAGCAGAAGACACATATTTGCCCTCCCTTGAACGCCAACAGCCCTTATCCCTTCCACATTCATTTCCTTTAGTTCCTTTATCGCCTGTTTCTGCTGGGAATTGGTACGGGTGAGATATATAATACCCATCTCATTTTCTTTTGCAAAAGAGAGGGCGGCGGCGAGGGCGCAGATTGTTTTTCCGGAGCCGGCGGGCGCCTCCATTATAAGATGTCTTCCATGCTTTAGCGCATCCTCCATCACCCTGACAATTTTCTCCTGATATTTTCTGGGCTTGTAGGGAAAGTAGTTCATTTCTCTCTCTTTATTTTAATTAACTTATCCAGAACATCCCTTTCATCGGGTGTTAAATCCATGTCCAGCAGCTTTTGAATTTCGCTCTGGCTTATATCCACCAGCATGATTTGCCCGGGTTTTATCTGCCTGCCCACTGTAGCTCCTTCTATGGCAACAGCCACTTCCATTCCTTGCACGGCTTTCTGAACGGTATGCTTTTCCGCCTGTATGCTTTTTATCTTCCCCACTGGTTTTCCATCATCCCTTACGAGCTTCTGTCCGGGGCGTATTTCTCCTGCAAGCACTCTAACTCCTATGATGGCTGGTTTACTCACCCTGAACGTGAAATCCGGCAGGAAAAGAATCATCCCGGGATATGTTATCTCCCTCCTCCTTTCCTCCTCAATTTCCTTTTTCCTCCTTTCCCTCCATTCATCCATCTCTTCCAGAAGATGATATATTATTTTATCGATGATGATTTTAACATCTCCTGTATCTTCCACCTCAGGAAGAACCTTGACGTTAAAACCAAGAACCAGTTTATTTAGCGGGTTGGCATTGGTCTGCGCTTCCACTATGTCTCTCTTTGATATATCTCCTACCTCCGCCTTTCTAACAGGTATGCCCTTTTCCTTCAGCATGTAGTATAATGCCTCTATGGAGCCCACGGCATCTCCTTTTAGTATTATCCCCTCATCATCTCCCTTTATATCTATGCTCATCTCCCTGTTTATCTCTCTTATATCCTCCTCCAGATTTTTCACAACCTTTAGAGGGGCGCCTGCAAAGGTATTATCCAGATTGGGAGCTGCTATCTTTATCCCGCATGCAGCATGGACTTCTTTCACATTCATGAAGCGGTCAGATGGATCTCTTATTTCATCCAGTGGTTTCGGTTTAAGAAGAGCTCTTATGTTGGTTACAAATGGCTCTCTTTTCCCTCCTATGACTATCTTATCCCCCTCCCTTATGATTCCATTATATATTATGGCATCTATGGTGGTGCCGAGCCCCTTCTCCTCCTTTACTTCCAGCACCGTTCCCTCTGCTTCGCTTTCCTCTGTCATGAGCTGATGCTCAAGAAAACGCTGTGCCAGTCCAACAAGAATCATGAGTAACTCAGGCACTCCTTCTCCTGTCTTTGCAGATATGGGGACTATTGCCACATTCTTTGTGAAATCCTTTATCCTGTCATATCTATCGGAGGAGAAACCCTTCTCATATAGTTTTCCTACGAGTTTGTAAAACTTCTCATCAAACTCCTTCTGCACCCTTTCATTCTGCTTTGCCACCCTCTGGCTTACTATTCCCTCCACCTTCCTCCATCCTGTGATTGCATCTATTTTGTTGGCAGCCACCACAAAGGGTGTGCGATACTTCTTCAGAATCTCTATGGACTCCTCGGTCTGCTGCATCATTCCCTCATTTATATCGACTATGAGGATGGCTAAGTCGGCAAGGGCGCCGCCCCTCGCCCTTAAAGTTGTGAAGGCGAAATGGCCCGGGGTGTCGATAAAAAGCAGCCCTGGAATTTTCAATTTTTTGTTTTTGAGAAGATTTCCACAGATGTTGTAGATGTTGTCGATCGGTACCTCAGTGGCACCGATGTGCTGGGTTATGGCTCCTGCCTCCCTTTCAGCCACACATGAGCCTCTTATGTAATCTAACAATGTTGTCTTTCCATGGTCGACATGGCCCAGCACCGCCACTATGGGCTGCCTTATATACATTCAAGCAGAAAAGATGGGAAGGATATTAAAGTTTTTGGAAAAGGGTGGGAAAAATTATAAATATTGCCACTATTGAGCACGTTGAAGGTTTACATGGAGGTTTATGGGTGTGCTGCCAATCAGGGCGATGCATCCATAATGAAGGGTATACTCATGGAGAGAGGGCATGAAATTGTGGATAGTGTGGAGAAGGCAGAGGCTGCCATAATATTAACATGCACCGTTATAGACACAACACAGCAGAGAATGATATACAGAATAAAGAATATGAGGGGGAAGGTAAAAAAACTCATGGTGGCGGGATGCATGGCTTCCGCCCAGCCTGATATTTTAAGGCGGGTTGCTCCAGATGCCATGTTGCTTTCTCCTCGCCATATTCACCATGTGTGCGATATTCTTGAGGGAAGGGATGTGGAGATGAAGGATGTCCCGAAGGCAGGATTGCCGAGGGAATATGATATGAGAATGAATATACCAATTTCAGACGGTTGCATATATAACTGCTCCTACTGCATAACGAAGAGGGCGAGGGGAAAGTTGATATCATATCCCATGGATAAACTGCTGGAGGATATAAGAAAGGCGCTGAAAAATGGCAGCAGAGAAATAAGATTGACCGCCCAGGATACGGCATCCTATGGTTTTGATGGAGGAGAAAATCTTGCTACCCTAATAAAGGAGGTTGCCTCCTTGGAGGGAAATTTCAGAATAAGAGTGGGGATGATGCATCCTCTTTCAGCCATGAAAATACTGGATGAACTGACGGAAGCATATGAGAGCAAAAAGGTTTACAAGTTTCTCCATCTGCCAATACAATCTGCCTCTCCAAAAATTCTCAAAGCCATGAGGAGAGGATATGATATGGATGGATTCATGGAAATAGTTAATGCTTTCAGAAGAAAGTTTGAGGACTTCACTCTTGCCACCGATTTTATTGTCGCCTTTCCTGGTGAAACAGAGGATGATTTTGAGATGAGCATGGATGCAATCATGCAGATAAAGCCGGATGTTGTTAATGTTACCCGCTTCTCCCCCCGCCCTGGAACGGATGCATGGAAAATGGGGAGGATTGATACCAGGGTGGCGAAGGAACGTTCCCGCAGGATGGCGGCATTGGCAGAAAAGGTGGCGATGGAGAATAATAAGAAGAGGGTAGGGAAAACATATGAGGTGCTGGTGGTGGATAGATACAGGGACAGATATGTAGGAAAAACAGAGGCATATACCTCTGTCTTCATAAAAAATGCCCCTATGGGGGAGTTTTTGAGGGTGAGAGCGGTTGAGGCGGCACCAACCCATCTCATTGGGGAAGAGAAGGAATGGGGCAATATGCAATATATTTAAATGATGAGCAATTTACCTAAGCATGATCGACGAAGGTGAGACAGTACTTCCAGGAGATAAAGTGGCAATAAGTGAGGAACTTAAAGCAGGAAAGGGCACCTATGAGAAGGATGGCGAGATAATCGCCAGTATTGTTGGAAGGTTCAAAGTCAACAGGGAGGAGATGGCGGCAGAGGTGGAACCGCTTTCCTCCGCCCCCCTCATACTCCATGTGGGGGATACAGCCATTGGGGAGGTGAAGCAGATAACTGAATCAATGGTTATATTAAAAATCATACATATAGCAGGCAAGCGCAGGCAGGTGGCGGGCGAGAGGGATGCAGCTATTCATATTTCCAATGTGAGCGATGAATTTGTGGAGAGTTTGAAGGGAAAGTACAGGGTGGGAGATATCCTAAGAGGAAAGATCATAAGGGTGGAGCCGGCAATTCAGATGTCAACAAGAGGTAAAGAACTGGGAGTGATAAAGGCATACTGTACCAATTGCAGGA
>Ga0164318_10007551_pt1 | contig 10532 bp, 8 predicted proteins | sample GuaBasSedimGuay9_FD_113734 | JGI IMG/M metagenome (GOLD analysis project Ga0164318, IMG submission 113734) | Subseafloor sediment microbial communities from Guaymas Basin, Gulf of California, Mexico - Guay9, Core 4571-4, 0-3 cm | ecosystem: Environmental > Aquatic > Marine > Hydrothermal vents >...
GACTCTCTGGAGGTGTTTTCACACCTTTAGAGGTCTAATGTTTCCCCATGACTTAGGTATTCATCACTTGGATGAATATTATATTTATTAGAATTCTGGTTTTACGTGTAATTGCATATCTCCATTGGTAAAATTTGTGAGAAAACATCCATGATTACTTTTGTGCCGCGATATAGTTGGGAGACAGTACGCTCAACTCCTAACTTATTCAAACTCGTAACTTGCCTGAGGCTATTTCTTAAATGGATTTTTGAATGTGCAGTCCTTTTCTGCTTCTTCAATCCTAAGCAATTGGTTGTACTTTTCTGTTCTTTCTCCCCGCGCAGGCGCTCCTGTCTTTATCTGTCCCGAACCCATTCCAACAGAAAAATCGCTGATAAATGAATCGCATGTCTCTCCGGATCGGTGACTTACGACAACATTAAAACCATTTTTTGCAGCAAGATTAAAGGCATCAACAGATTCACTCAATGTCCCTATCTGGTTTAATTTCAAAAGCAGGGCATTGGCGCTTTTTTTGTCAATCCCTTTCTGTATTCTTTTAGTATTTGTGACAAACAGGTCGTCCCCTACAATCTGTATATTGGTTTTTTTGACAATCTCTGCAAATCCGTCAAAGTCATTCTCCTCAAGAGGATCTTCCAAAGAGCATATAGGATATGTTTTTATCATATCAACATAATAATCAATCAATTCCCCCGGACTGTAGTGATTTTCCCCTACTGCATATTTTTGAGTTTTGGAATCGTAAAATTCGCTTGCGGCAGGATCCATTGCAATTTTCACTTTATCCTCTCCGCCGCCGTATTCATCTATAATTTCAACAAGCAAATCCAGAGGCTGCTCTGGAACAGTAAATGGCGGAGCATACCCTCCCTCATCACCGACGTTCACGGCGCTTTTCCCGTATTTGTCTGCTATTTTTGCTTTTAGCTGATGATAGCACTCAACTCCTGTCTGCAATGCAGAGCTGAATGTTTCTTCCCCGATAGGCATTATCATGAACTCCTGCATCTGCAGTTTTCCTCCTGCATGCATTCCTCCATTTAAGACATTCATCATTGGAACAGGCAGGGTATAAATAGAATTATCTGTGTATTTTTGAGCAATGTATTTGTGCAGAGGCACGTCAAGAGAATCTGCCGCTACTCTTGCGCAAGCCAGAGATACACCTAAAATTGCATTTGCTCCTAATTTTGCCTTGTTGTCAGTTTCGTCCATTTCGATCATCATGCTGTCAATTTCATCTTGCTTTTCCGCATCAAAGCCTATTAGTTTCTCTGAAATTATTGAGTTTACATTGTTCACTGCATTCATCACGCTTTTTCCATTGTATATTTCAGCTTTGTTATCTCTCAACTCAACTGCTTCATATTGTCCTGTTGATGCTCCGCTTGGAATATTGACGCGTCCAAACCCTTCTTTTGTCCTGATATCTACTTCAACTGTAGGATTTCCCCGGGAATCCAAAATTTGTCTTGCAAAAATAGATTTTATAATCGTTTCCATTTATTAAAGCAATAAGTGAAGTTTATATATTTTATTATCTTATTATTGTAAGATATAATAAACAATATGGCAAAAAAAATTCTTTTTTACCTTGGTTCAGGGGATTACCCGAACCCATTTGACTGTCTGCTCGCCTATGATAATGGATATGACAATGTAATAAATTATTTCAATGTGGATGAAGAAAAAGCGCTTAATATAGTTCAGAATATTGTATTTGCAAGAAGCAAAGAAAACATAAAAAACACTGTTTTGTTTGTGGGCGGTTCAAATACAGAACTTGCAAAAAAATCATACAAATCAATCAAAATGTTTTTGCTGACCTCGAAAGTTCCGCAGGTGTCTGTAGTTTTTGATCCAAATGGAATATATACTACAACAGCTGCAATTTTGATAAAAATGAAAAGGAAAGTAAAGGACATTGCAGGACAGAATGTAGTTATTTTTGGAGGAACAGGATCTATAGGGCAGTGCATTGCCGGAGTGCTGGCAGAGCATAATGCGCATGTCGAAATCTGCTCAAGAAACAGAGATAAGCTTAATGGGGTTTTGTCCAGTATTAATAGCAAGAATGTAACTGGATTTGTAACCCAATGCGTGGAGGATATGTATAATGCATCCAGAAAAAAGGATATAATAATCACTTCTGGTCCTCCCGGCGTTACTATGCTGAAGAAAAAGATAATAGAAAAATTGAGCCCGAAAATAATAATAGATATAAGTGCAATAAAGCCTCTTGGAATTGAAAATTTCAATACAGATAAAGATTTAAAGGAAATAAGAAAAAAGGTAACATGCATTATTGGTGAAGAAATAGGTGTATTGAAAAACAATATAGAAAGAAAGATATTGAAGGAAGTTCTTAAAGAACCTGTTTTTTACGAAAGGAAAGACATACTTGCTTTGGCAAAATAATACTAATATTATGGCTACAATAATTGATGAATATTGCGAAGCTTTTGATGGTCTGTTTCTTCGCATCATTGTAACTGCCAAAGACAGGGATACTCTGGAAAAGACGGCAATTTGCGCTACTGCACTCCCATCGACCGTTGTCGGCAGATCTGAGGCAGGGATTGAAAAATATCTGGATGAAAGCCAGAGCCCGGACGGTCGCCCCGGTGCAATAATTCAGATATGGGTTAATTATTCAAAAAACGCCATTTCCTCATTAGGATATGAAGCATCACTTAGAATAAGGCAGGGCATTTTAGTAATCCCGACAACAAGAATATTCAATGCCCTCGAAAGTGAAGATAAACTCGATATTATGCCATCGGTAGGCTATTGCGGAGATGGTTTTGAAGAAGAGAAGCAGGTAATTTTCGGCTCCAAAACATACAATATGATTGATATTCCTCTGATGATGCCGGGTTTCATGATTGAAAGACATCTCGGATACAAAAAAGGCATAATGGGAGGAAATATATGGTATCTATGCAAAGATGAAAAATCTGCCCTTGAGGCAGGAAAAAGGGCAGTTGAAGAGCTAAAAAAAATGGACAATGTAATCTGCCCTTTTGAAATCTGCTCTGCCGGCTCCAAAGTAGGCTCGATAACTGCTGAAAAATATAAAGGCAGTCAAAAAGGAGAAGATTATAGTAAAATAGGGCCTACCACCAATCATCTTTATTGCCCTCAATTAAAGAATAAAATCGAAAATTCTCTTGTTCCGGAAACCGTGAAGAGCATTCCTGAAATTGTAATCAATGGAGCAACTTTGGATGATATAAAAAAAGCAATGAAAAAATGCATAGACTGCACTGTGGATATTGAAGGAGTGGAAAGCATATCATGCGGAAATTATGGAGGGAATCTGGGAAAATACAAAATTTATTTAAAAGATTTGTAATTGTAGAAGATATGGAAAAATATTATTTTTTAAAAAATCAAAATAACGAGTATGACAATAAAATAATCAACTCAATTATAATTGCCTGCGTTATTGGAATAGTAATTGTTGTTGCTCTAATTTTATATAATTCTCAAGACAAAACCGGTTTCAGCGAGTTGTATTTTGAAAACTACACAAAAGAGGCATTCAACGGAGAAATATCTTTCGATTATGCTATTGCAAATCACGAGGGAATGAATACAACCTATGCTGTTATCTACAAAAGCGATGATATGCTCATTGGCAAGGATAGGGTATTCATTGAAAACGGGCAAAAAAAGAGCCTGAAAAAAATATTCGGTATAGAGCAGGGGAGTCATAAAATCATTGTTGAATTTCAAAACAACAACCAAACATATAGCATATATTTCTGGACTGAAGAAAAATAAATATGGATGCATTGCTTCTTGGTAAAGTTAAGATTTAAAAAATAATTTATTATCTATACATTTTAATGGAGCCCTACAAACAAAATTTTGCGAAACTGCTTGCAGATGCAGGAGCATTATTTTTTGATGATAATCTGGTCTTGAAGGATGGAAGACCTACGCCGTATTTTGTGAACATGGGCAAATTCAGGAGCGGAAAATTGAACAGCCAATTGTGCTCCTATTATGCAGAGATGCTTATTGAAAAAAATATAATCAACAATATAGACATAATTTTCGGACCATCATACAAGGGCAGTGCAATTGCCTGCGGGATTGCAAATATTCTGTGGACAAAACACAATATAGACAAGCTGTATGAATATGACCGGAAGGAAGCAAAAACACATGGCGATGCATCTGGAGGGAAAAAAATGTTTGTCAACAACACTTTTTTTGACAATTGCAGGGTTTACATTGTTGATGATGTCGCAACCTCGATGGCAACGAAAGTGGAAGCCATAGAAAAAATCCAAAAAGATGCGGAAACCAACAATATCAATATAACTGTTGCCGGTGTTGGAATTGGAATAGACCGACAGCAGACAAATGTGGAAGGGCAGAATGCAATTGCTGATTTTGTTGAAAAGACAGGAATTCCTGTGCATTCTGTGGCAGGGATAAATGAAGTTGTGCAATACCTGTATGAAGAGAAAATTCCTGTTTTGATTAAGGGGGAAAAACAATTGATTATAGAGGAGGTAAAAAAACAGTTTGATGATTATCTTGAAAAATACGGAGTGTAAAAGCACAGTAAATAATTAAAAAAAATCTAATGAAGATAATGCATTTTCTATGACTGCATTAAACGCATGCAGATATAATTTAATTGTAATCAAAAGAGAAATCTACAACAACATAAAACAAAAACTTGCTTTAATAGTCCAATGATTTTTATCTTTAGTAAATTGTAAAAATTCAAAAATAATCCCTATTAATATTAAGACGAAACCAATTATCTCACCTTCATATGCTGTTCCTGCAGGAAAAAGAGAAATAATTATTAAACCAATATATCCCGGTATATTTTCTGTTTGTATAGAATGTATTTAAGAAAAATATTAAAAAGATTGATTCTTTAACTTGATTTTCAAAAAATATTCGATATTTATATAAAGAAAAAACCTTTAATATAATTATGTTGAATAAAAAGAGTTGAGTGAAATATGCCATTAACCCAAAAACAGCAGGAGGCAAGAAGCAGAATCTGCCTTGCTCTTGACAATATAAAAACGATGAATGAATTGGAACAAACAGTAAATGAATTAAGCCCTGCTGTTGGATTATTCAAGATTGGAAAAGAAACATTCACGCGTCTTGGACTTGAATCTGTAAAAGCAGTTCAAAGCCACAATGCAAATGTTTTTCTGGATTTAAAATACCATGACATTCCAAATACAGTTAAGGGTGCTGCTTCTGCCGCAGCTGAACTTGGCGTCTATATGTTTAATGTCCATTGCGCAGGAGGTTTGGATATGATGAGAGCGGCAGTAGAAGGAGCAAACAAAACAGCAGAACAGAATAATATCAAAAGACCAAAAATTGTCGGTGTAACAGTTTTGACAAGCATAGGCAATGAAATTTTAAGCAGGGAACTGCTGGTTGAAAAACCGCTGAATGGGTATGTGCTTCATCTGGCAAAACTGGCTCAGCAGGCAGGACTCGACGGGATTGTCTGCTCTGCAAATGACATTGAATTCTTAAAGTCGCGTTTTTCCAAGGATTTTATGTTTGTGACGCCCGGAATAAAGGGCGTTTCCACATCAGCCGGGGCTGACCAGAAAAGAGTGTCATGTCCGTCGGGTGCAATAAATGCCGGCTCAACAATATTGGTTGTCGGAAGGGCAATTACAAATACACCGGATAGGCTAAAGGCAGCTTATGAAATTTTAGAAGATATAAAAAAAGCATTATGAGTTGGGTGTTAGGAGTAATGAGTTGGAATATTGTACTTTGAGTTGGGAGTTAGGAAACAGTCCCCTGACTCCAAACTCCCAATCCCTAACTTATAATCCTCTACATTCAATCTCACTGATTCTTTTTACAATAATTTCAGCTTCGCCATTATATTTTTCATACCTCCCCTCAATACAGATATAATCTCCATTAGACAAATCCAATAGGGAATAATTATACTCTGAGAGTTCCATATCAATTGTGCTTTGATCTTTTTGAAAAATTATGGCATTGATGGATTTTGATGAATTTTCTTCTTTTAGCTTCAAAAACATTGTGGATTTGACTTCCTGCGCACTTTCAACTATGCCGCATACCTTTACTTTTTTCCCTAGTTCATCGTCTGAAATCCCGGATATTTCCTTCAAATGATATCCCGCAATGCTATTGTAGGCAAGCATAAATGCGAATCCAATAAAAAACAAAACAATTGCCCAATTTTTGATTTGATTTTGACTGATTTTAGAGGACATAGAAAACAAATAATGATATGTTTTTAAATTTAAATTTAAAATTAATTTATGGGGGATGAAAGACTAAGAAACTGGCTGGGTAAAATGAACTGGTCTTTTAATCCTTTTGTTTTCGATATTTGCCCTCAATACATGGTCGGGTTTGAAAAATACATAGGGGATATTGGTTCTGCAACAGAGCAAAACTTCAAGTATATTTTAATCACTGCTCCAACAGGCAGTGGAAAAACTATGCTTATGAATTCTCTTTGCAAAACTCCTGATGGGGATTTCAATTACATATACCTATCAAAGCCGCCCAGAAACCCTGATGAGCTTTCAAAAATTATAGCAGGCATGCTTATTGAAAAAAAGAGAAAGGACCAAAACTTCATTGCTTCAATCCTCGAGAGATTGATGGACATGTTCAAAAGAAAAGAGGAAGTGACGCTTTATAATATAAATGCATTTATTGAAAGAAATTCCCTGAAAAAAAAGGTGGTTCTGCTTATTGACGAGGCGCATGAAACAAACATAGAAACCCTTGAATGGATAAGGACAATAACAGACACTACCGCCAATATGACTACTGTAATGGCGGGGCTTCCGATTCTCAAAAAAGAAAAGCTAATGCAGCTTGGAACATTTATGCAAAGGATTTCTTTGGACATTAGCATAGATCCGTTGAGTAAAAGCCAGTCTGCTGAACTTGTGAAAAAAAGAATCGCCCTTGCAAAAGGAAATATGATAGATCCATTCACTGCCGACTGCCTTGAACTTATACACAAGCAAAGCGGAGGGTTTCCCAGGGAAACAATCAAGATATGCAATGATTTAATAAATAAGGCAATAGCGCAGAATATTACTATAATTGATGCATCCTGCATGGAAGATAAAAAGCAGGAAGAAAAATCAGTTGTCAGCTTAATAGAATCCCTGACAGACAAGCAAAAAGACATACTTGCTCTTATCCAGAAAAGCGGAAAATTAACTCCTTCTGCTTTGGCAAAATCCGCTGATGCAGGATCTTACAAATCCAAAACCCATGCGCTCAGGGCATTGAACAATATATTAAAGAGGCTTGAAAACATCGGACTGCTCGAGAGGCAGAAGAGCGGAAGAACCTATGCATATAAACTTACTTCTAAAGCCAGAAATGCAATGACTAAAGCATAACTTATAAATACTTTACTGTTCTATTAATTCTATGAAACCAAAAATATTAATTTTTGCCTTGATAATGTGCATTGCTGTTTTTTCAGCAAATGCTTATGCTGATAGACCTGTGCCTTTGCAGTTTTTTGGATGGGACGAGTTAAGCTTGTTTAGTGATAATTGGAAAGATATGTGGGGTTACTTCAATATAACTCCAAACATGATTTATGCTCATAAAACTTTAAATTCAACAGTTGATTCAGGCAGGGCAATTACAGGTTCGAGTTCAGCAGGAGACGGAGTGATGGGATACACATCAGCCGGTGGAAAATCCGCAATTTATGGCTGGGCAAACAATGCAACAGCATATTCCGGGTATTTTGAAGGAGGGAAAGGCGTTTATGTTGACGGGGATATGAATATAACAGGAACTATTATCAAAAAAGGTTGGAATGATTTAGGCGATATAGTAAGTCCAGTGAATTCATTGACAGTATGGAACGGCATGTTGTGCAAGGGACAGGAAGATGGAATTGTAAAATGCTATGATGGAACAAAATGGATTAATATTGGAGCAGATACAGGTTTATTAGTAGTCTCGTTGACAGTATGGAATGGCATGCTGTGCGAAGGAAATGGAGATAGCCATATAAAATGCTATGACGGTTCTGTGTGGAATGATTTGAAGACCATGAATGGGATGGTACTGTCGCTTGCAGTGGCAGATAGTAGATTGTGCGGATCAGACAATACTGGTCATATAAGTTGCTATGATGGGTCAGTTTGGGAAGATTTCGGCGCTGTTGGTTCTTGGTCAAGGATGACTGTATGGAGCGGTATGCTATGCCAAGGCAGGGCAGATGGTCACGTACATTGTTATGATGGCTCTGTCTGGAATGATTTAGGTTTTGTCGGAGCAATAAATGTGATGTCATTGACAGCGTGGAATGGAGAATTATGCGAAGGCGAATGGACAGGTCATGTGAGATGCTATGATGGCTCTGTCTGGAATGATTTAGGTGCTGTTGGAGGAAATTTGAGATCTATAATTGTATGGAATGGCAAATTGTGCGAAGCAGGAGAAGATAGTAGTGTAAAATGCTATGATGGCTCTGGATGGAAAGATATGGGTGATGCTGTAGAAAGAGTATTATCCTTAACATCATGGAATGGCATGCTGTGCAAAGGACAGTCAGACGGCAGTGTAAAATGCTACATGGATTTAGAACAATTAGGAGACTACTGGTACAGGCAGGGCAATGATATTAGGTACGACTATGGAACTATCTATACAGGAAGCGTGTTTGCTGAAGGAAGAATAGAGGCAACAGCAGATGCCGGCAGGGCAATTACAGGTTCCAGTTCAGCAGGTGACGGCGTGATGGGCTACACATCAGCCGGTGGAAAATCTGCAATTTACGGCTGGGCAGATAATGCAACAGCATATTCCGGGTATTTTGAAGGAGGAAAAGGTGTTTATGTTGATGGAGATTTGGATGTGAGCGGAAATATAAATTATAAAAAATGGCAGTATTTGGGAGATATCGGAACAGATGCCAATACATTAACTATTTGGAATGGAAAATTATGTGTAGGTAGTGATAGTAGTAATATACAATGCTATGATGGTTCTGCTTGGCAAAACGTAGTATCTACTGGCGGGTATGATAAAGTGACTGTTTGGAATGGAGAATTATGCTATGGTGACTATAATGGTGTGGTAAAATGCTATGATGGCTCTGCTTGGCAGAATTTAGGGGATGTCGGAAGCTATGTTTCTTCATTAACTGTCTGGAATGGAAAATTATGCGAAGGCAATGGGGATAATTATGTTAAATGCTATGATGGGTCGAGTTGGGAAGATTTGGGAAGTGTTGGAGCTTACGTTTGGATATTGACTGTCTGGAATGGAAAATTATGCGAAGGTGACCGTGGAGGTCGTGTAAAGTGCTATGATGGGTCGAGTTGGGAAGATTTGGGAAGTGTTGGAGTAGGATCTTATGTTTTTGGACTAACTCCATGGAATGGAAAATTATGTGCTGGTGGTTGGGGCAGTAATGTAAAATGCTATGATGGCTCTGCTTGGCAGGATTTAGGAAGTACGGGGACTCATGTCTATTCATTGACTGTCTGGAATGGAAAATTATGCGAAGCTAATTATGATACTCATGTAAAATGCTATGATGGTCATAATTGGCAGGATTTAGGAAGCATTGGAGGCAATTATGTTAAATCATTGACTGTCTGGAATGGAAAATTATGCGCAGGAGATAGCACGGGCCATATAAGATGCCATATTGATTTGGATCAGTTAAGTGATTATTGGTATAAACAAGGCAATGACATAAGATATGATTACGGCAATGTCTATACCGGAAGCGTGTTTGCTGAAGGCGATTTAGATGTTGTCGGAAATGCGAAAATTGAAGGGGATTTGAATGTGAGTCAAGACATCTTCGCAAGATCTGTTGCACAAGACATTAAGGCAAAAATAAAAAGCTACGATACAAACTTTAATGATAAAATAGATATGAATGAGTTGTTCAATGCTATAGATGATTATACAGAAAATAAACTTTCTTCTCAACTTTTGAATATAATAGTATTATTATATCCTGATGTATCCATAGCTGGTCTTCCAGGAAGCATTGGCGTTGATAATTACAATGTATTTGCAAGCAATGATGTTGGCTTGTATTCTGCTATTTTCACAGGCGGCAAAGGAGTAAAAATTAAAAGAGATTTAGAGATAGCTGATAATGGAGTAATTTATGGGATAAAAGGTGATTGTAGTGGTAATGGTATGATAGAGTTTGATGATGCTTTATATCTAGCAAGACATACTATATTTCCTAGTGATCCAAACTATGCATTACACGCTAATTGCGACATAGATGACGATGGAGACGTTGATTTTGATGATGCAACAGAGTTAGGCGAAAAATTTAATTATCACGTAGCTCTAAATAATACTGCTTACTCAAGTTATTTCACGGGCGGACTCGGTGTTAAGATTGACGGTAATTTGGATGTGAGCGGAAAAATAATCCGAAAATATGATCTAGATTTAGATGGAATAATTTCGAAGAACGATTATGAAATATGTGCTATGTTGGCGCTAGCGGTATCTGTAAAAGA
>Ga0164318_10007552_pt1 | contig 10532 bp, 11 predicted proteins | sample GuaBasSedimGuay9_FD_113734 | JGI IMG/M metagenome (GOLD analysis project Ga0164318, IMG submission 113734) | Subseafloor sediment microbial communities from Guaymas Basin, Gulf of California, Mexico - Guay9, Core 4571-4, 0-3 cm | ecosystem: Environmental > Aquatic > Marine > Hydrothermal vents...
CGCTCTCATCATCGCCAAATTAAATTACCTCCCTATGATTTAAGCTTAACGATACTGTTTGGGATAAGGGGAGCGCCGTAAAAGAGGACAAAACCACACCAAGATTATTCTAACACTTAAACGGCACTGTTAGAATAATCTAATATGCCCAGCAAAGGAGTGGTTTTATCCTCTTAGGGTATTATCAAAAGTGCTCTCCTTATCCCAACAGTACCCTCTTAACCATCAAAAAAGCTTTAACCTAATTGAACATAGAAGTACTAAAAGAGACACTGGTGATAAAAATGGGGTTATTTTCATTTGGTTCTAAGAGAGGTAAAGTAAGAAAAATGCTTGAAAATGAGGAGATGCAGGAGGCTGTAAATCAGGCTTTAAAAGATAAAAAAGTCCTTGATGCTCTGATAGAGCTCCTAGATGATAAAGTACCGGGAATTAAAGGGGACTCCCTCCTAATATTGACCCAGGTTATGGAGATAGATAAAAAGAAAGTAAAAGGTTACATAGATAGGCTGATTTTGAAGGTTATGGAAGTCTCCAAAACTCGCAACCCGTATGTGAAAGAAAATAGCATGATACTGGCATACAAAATCGCTCAGGAATTCCCTGAAGATGTTATGAAGCGGAAGGAAGAGATAACAAAATCGCTGGATACACTCCTTGAAGAGGGGGACAAAAATGATAAAGCCTTTGCATTACTTATGATAAAGCAGCTGGAGCTCAAGGAGCTCATCCCAAAAGTGGAAGAACTGATGGAAGTTCAGGATAAAGTTCTGCTTCCCTTTGAAGGGTATAAATGGGTTTCCCTTGGGGATATTGCAAAGGAAGTGCTGGAGGGATTAAAATGATGAATGTGAATGTGATAATACTCTTCGCTTTGTTAATCCTGGTTGGATATCTGCTTTTTAAACTTGCAATGGCTGTGTTGAAGTGGCTCGCCATAAACTCAATCGTGGGGCTCATACTGGTGGGTGTACTCAACTTTCTGGGAGTGACACACATACCGCTAAATCTGATTAATTTTCTCATAATAGCCATTGGCGGAGTCGTTGGGGTTTTCATCTTAATCCTTCTCTCTTTCCTCTAACCCCAACTTTTATAAATCCATTTTTTAAGTCCTTTAACGAGAGAAAATCTTCTCGAGGTGATGATCATGTCTCACACATCCGCTGAAATGTATGAGCTGAAGAAAAAAGTGGAGGAACTTAAAAAAATTCGAGGGCGAGCTACAGAACTCGTGTCCCTTTACATACCCGCAGGCTACGATATAAATAAAGTCATGCAGCAGCTTAGAGAGGAATATGGAACAGCCCAGAATATAAAATCAAAGAGCACCCGAAAAAACGTTCTCGGTGCCCTTGAAAGGGCAATGCAACACTTAAAGTTGTACAAACAAACTCCTCCAAATGGTTTAGCTTTGTTCGTGGGAAATGTTAGTGAGCAAGAGGGTGTGAGCGATATTCAGGTATTTCCCATAATCCCGCCGGAGCCCGTAAATGTAAGGCTCTATCGATGTGATCAAACCTTTGTGACGGAGCCATTGGAAGAGATGTTGCGAGTCAAAGAGGCATATGGTTTGATCACCGTGGAGAAGAATGAGTCCACAATAGGGATTTTGAGAGGAAAGAAAATAGAGCTGGACGATGATTTACGTTCAACGGTTCCCGGAAAAACAAGAGCTGGTGGTCAGTCCGCCAGAAGGTATGAGCGAATTAGAGAGCAGGAAACTCACGAGTTCATGAAGCGTATAGGGCAACACGCAAATGAAGCTTTCCTTCCACTGCTTGAGAAGGGGGAACTCAAGGGCATAATTATAGGTGGTCCCGGACCTACAAAAGAGGAGTTTGTTGATGGGGATTATATCCACCATGAGCTGAAGAAGAAGATTATAGGGGTTGTTGACATCAGTTATCATGGAGAATATGGATTGAGAGAGCTTGTGGAGAAAGCAAGCGACATTTTGGCAGAGCAGGAAGCAGTCAAAGAGAGAAAACTGATCCAGAATTTCTTTAAACATCTCGTAAAGGACACGGGATTAATTACATACGGTGAGAAGGAGATAAGAAAAGCTCTCGAGATGGGCGCCGTTGACACCCTATTGATAAGCGAAGGGTACGACCTCATAAGGGCCAAGGTGAAGTGCAACGCCTGCGGATGGGAAGAGCTCAAGACGATGCACGAAGGCGACTATGATACGTTCAAAAAGCAGATAAAAACATGTCCAAAATGCGGAAGTCAGAACCTCCATTTTGAAAGATGGGAAGTTGCAGAGGAGTTAATAAAAATGGCAGAAGAGATAGGAGCCAATGTGGAAATTATTTCCCTGGATACCGATGAAGGACAGCAGTTCTATAAAGCCTTTGGCGGGTTGGGTGCCTTTCTAAGGTATAAGCTCCAGTGAGAGCAAAAGGTGCTTCACCCTTTCTTTAACCTCTTCTCCATCCATTATGTATGGAGGTCTCAAAACCGGTTTTATTGAGAAGCCTCTTAAACTCATGGCGAGCTTTATTGCCGAGCCAAAGGACGATGCTAAATCATAGATCCTCGAAAGCTGGGCAAGCTTTCCGGCATATGCAATGGCATCATCAAAGTTTCTTTCCTCAAAGGCTTTGAAGGCTCTCAAATGCAACTCAGGGGCAAAGTTTGCACATGCCATAATTCCACCATCACCGCCAAGCATGAGCGTATTTAAAAAATGCTGATCCAAGCCTGTGAAAACCTTGAAGTCCTTCCTCTCACCTTTAACCTCAGATATAACGTCCCTAACATGGTTTATGCTGTCTATTGTCTCTTTAATTCCAGCTATGTTTGAGTACTCCAAAGCTAAGCGCTTTATAAGGGATACTCTCAAGGGATTCGCACAGCTTGGGATGTTGTAGAGGATTATAGGAATATCCGTACTCCCAGCTATTAGGGAATAGTGTTTGAAGAGGGCTTCCTCATTGAGCGGACAGTAGTAGGGAGGAGCAATAACAACGTAGTCGGCTCCGATGTCTCGGGCATGCCTTGTGAGTTCAATTACCTCAAAGGTGTTCGTGGAAGCTGTTCCCACGAGATAGAAAGCCGAGTTCACAAGTTCTCTCCCCCTCTCCGCCAGAAGCTTCATCTCCTCTTTGTTTAAGCTGGTAAATTCTCCCGTTGTGGCATTCACAAAGATTCCATGTACTCCAACTTTCTGGAGATACTCAATGTGCTCCTCAAGAGCAGAAAAGTCTATGGAGTAGTCCTCATTAAAGGGTGTTACAAGGGGTACTATAACTCCTCTCATGAAACCACCAAAGAGAATATTCTTTGAAGTATTTAAAGATTAAGAAGAAAAAAGCTCAGTACGAAACCTCGTACTCGAATGTCACACTTTCCTTTTCACCGGGCTTCACGGTTACCTTGAACTCGACATAGTTTGCGGTCTCCTCTATTGGACTCTCACTCGAACTCAAAATCCTCCCGCGCCACTTATAGTGTCTTATTATGATCTCTTTGGTTTCATTTCCAAAGTTCTCCACACTGATCTCCACCTTATAGTAGGTGCTTCTCTCGTAGTTTTTCTGTTCGAGAATTTTCGTTTCTCCTTTAAGATCAATATCCTTGCCTAGCTTGAGTCTCAAAGTATCGCCCTTTGGTGTGTGATCGATCCACTGCTCCCCTATTAGCACGTTTTTACCTTCCATCTCCTTGTATATCTCCACTATACCTGCAGGGAGCACTTTGTCTGTTTTGAGAGATATTATCTCGTAGACATCCCCTTGCTGTGTATAAGGATAACTCTCGTAGAGATATTCTCTCTTAAACTCGCTCTCCTGACTCACATAGGGAATGAGCTTTTTCTCAAAGGGGTTCACATCGATAATCCCGAGCTTATAGAGGTAGAATGCCTCAAGCTTCTGAGGCTCCATGGGTTTCACTGGGGCTGGAACTTCTGCCTCCGCTTTAGCCATCATATCCCTGAAGTATACGGGAGGTTGATAGAATTGAACGTTGCCCGAAACTAGGAGGACGTCCACATCTTCAAAGCTTTTGTTTGTAGGGTTATCAATCAAAACATAACCCTGAAGGAAAGCCTTATCACCAAGATAGAGCTTGTATCTTGAACCCCACCCAATGTTGGCAACCCTGTATATGAGTTTGAATTTATATTCTCCCTCTTCCTTTGCGTTTATAACCGCGTAGGTCTTTGCCTTCCTCTCACCGTTGAGCTTCGAGGCTTTGAAGTAAGCCACCTCCTGGGGGTCAATTAGGTAATATCCGTCTCCCTGGATGGTAATCTTCCCATCTTTGTATCCCAGGAATTTACCGCTTATTGTTTCGCCGCTCTTCAGCTTTACCTCCACGTTTTCCCCGATATTGGCTTCAAAAACATTCTTAACATTGAATCCCTGGCTCACAATACCAAGGACCTCTGCTCCCTCGTCAACAGGCTTAAGTGTGATTTCCGCAATTTTTAATCCTTCAATTTCCTCAAGAGGAACTTCGTTGATCCCTGCTTTAAGTTTGAAAGTAAGCTCCTTCTCAACAACACCTATTTTCGCCGAATCATAAAGGACGAGGCTTCCGCTTTCTCCTGCGGCTTTACTGCCCTGAAAAGCCACCATAGCCAGTAGAATCAAAACAAAAGGAAGTGCAATTAAAGCCTTAACTTTTCTTTTCATCTTTATCACCAATGAATAGTAGGGCATCATAGTATTTATAACGTGATGACTGCTTCAAAGGAGTTTGAAGTGAACAGCTGCTGTAGTGTTGAGCGTCTCTGTTGAAGGAATTGGTATTGTTTTTTACCTTGGGTTTTCTTCTAATTTCTACGTTTTCGGATTTCACTTGGGTTTCATTAGAATCATCAAGAAGACTTAGAGACAAAACCAAATAAACATCCAGTGAATGGCAAATCCTTTTAAAATCTCTCCCAATTTTAACATGGTGATGCTAATGAAAGTGGTGTTGGGAAGCGGTGCTCAGCATATGCGTGATGAGTTTTTGGCCAAAGCCGCAGGTTATGACAAGGAACTCGTAGAGACCGAGATAAAGACCTTCCCTGACGGAGAAAAGTATGTGAGGGTTCTGGGGGAAGGGGATGAAGCCATAGTTGTCCAGTCAACCTTCAGACCTCAAGATGAGCATTTAATGGAGCTACTCCTTTTGGGAGACGCCCTCAGGGAGAAGGGATTTAAACATCTTAAAGCTGTGGTCCCATATTTAGCATATTCAAGACAGGACAGGGTAACAAAAGAAGGAGAACCTATTAGTGTGAGGGCGGTTTTAAGGACTCTCTCGCTTTATTATGATGAGTTCTACGTCTTCGACCTCCACAACCCTGAGACCCTTAAATTCTTTCCAAAGAAAGCCGTGAACTTAAGTCCTGCAAAGGCTATAGCCAGATACTTCAAGGAAAAGCTGGAGAATGGAATTATTTTGGCTCCGGACAGGGGTGCTTTGGAGAGAGCGAGAGCTGTTGCTGGGGAACTTGGCTTGGAGTTCAGCCACTTTGAGAAGAAGCGCATCTCTCCAACAGAAGTCCAGATGCAGCCCGTGGATGTTGATGTTAAAGGAAAGAACGTTCTCATAGTGGATGATATAATAAGTACCGGCGGAACCATGATAAGGGCCGCTAACCTCCTTAAGGAAATGGGAGCTGGCAAAGTTTTCGTTGCTGCAACGCATGGAGTATTTGCGAAGGGAGCCATAGAGCGAGTTAGCAAAGCCGTGGACGAGCTTGCAGTTACAAACACAATCCCAACAGAGGTCAGCAAAATAAGTTTGGTGGAGGAGATTTTAAAGCTCTAACCCTACCTCTACCTCTGATTCTACTCCTCCCTTCTGCTCATCTTGTTTACGAGCATTGAAGTTGCCCATGTTTTTACATCTTCATCGAGGATATCATTTATCAGGTTTAAGGCTCTTGGAATATCCCCTCTTTCCGCTATCTTTAATGCAGCTTCAGCTTTAATTTTGGAGCGGTTGGAAACATCGGGTATCAGCTCGCCCAGCTTTAGGGCATCCTCAAACTTTCCAAGATTTATGAGCTCGAAAGCAAGGCTCATAAGGGCCCTGATCTTTGCATCAGTATCAAGCTCCATTATCGCTTCTATGGCTTCTTTGAGAGCCTCCTCATAATCGACTCCTCTCTTCGCCATCTCAACGACTATTTTGGAATATGACGTAGCCTTTATACCCTTGTCAGGAATTCCACGTGCAACCTGAAGAGCCAAATCGAAATCACGCTTTTTCAGGAGCCCGTTTATAGTTTCATAAAGAGCCCTAGATTGGTACCACTCCTGCATTTTCCCACCAAATGTAATGCGCGCTCTTAGGACTTAAACTTTTTGAACAAACCAGCTCTCAAGAGTTCTCTGCTTTCCTTTTTCTATGGCTTTTTTGAGTCTTTCAAGTCCGTGTTTAACCCTCTCCTCGCTGAAATCGTGTTCATCACAGAGGAACTTTAAAATTCCCTCCTCATCGGGCATCTTCCACTCAAGTTCATACTCATCCGTAACCGGAGGATTCATGAAGAATTCTTTGATTTTATAGAGATCAACATCGCTCTCCCTGTTGTATCTGGATAGAACATCCCTCTTATATCTAACGAGCTCCAGGGCTTTCTTCGGTCCGATCCCCTTTATACCCCCGGGGTTGTAGTCGGTTCCAACTAGAATCGCCATCTCAATGAGTTTTTCCCTGTCGATTTTAAGAGTTTTGAGAGCCTCCTCGAGAAGCACAAGCTCGGGTTTAACCTCCACATATATGCTTTTTCCGGGGAGTTTGCGTCTCCCGGTGATGGTCACGTTTCTCACAAGCCTGGGTGCTCCAAAGAGAAGTGAGTCATAGTCCTGAGATGCTGAAGCGTAAACCTTTCCCTTGAGAGCCATATACGCAGCTTGTGCTTCTCCCTCACTCGGTGCCTGAATAACGGGGATGCCCATCAATCGAAGGAGCCTCTTGGCATCCTCTATGAGGAGCTCATTTACCTTGGAAGCCCGCTGGGCATATTTTTTGGCTTCTTCAAGCTCTCCCCTTGCGAGGGCCTCCTCCCACTTTTCCATCGCTTCTTCCCTAGCTTCTTTCCTTTTCTCCAGTTCCTTTTTCTTCAGATCAGGTGGTTTTCCATCGAAAACATATGCCGGCTTTATACCGCTCTCTATGAGATTTATGTTTCTGTAGAAGAGTCCCGATAAATGGGAGGTAATTCTTCCCTGCGAATCCATCAAAGGCGTTCCATCCCTCTGCCTTATGATAGATAGGAATTGATAAATTGCGTTAAAAGCATCAATGGCAATTTTCCTTCCGTTGAGCTTCTCAAGTTCTATCTCCTTTCTCGGAATAAGTTCCCCTATCTGGACGCCCATATCACTCACCCGCATTTAATATTCCCCTAAGAGGGATATAAGGTTATCCAAAGTACATCATTATCCAAAACCTCCCGTTAATTTAGCAAATGACGATTACTCTATCGGCAAATTAAGAAGAGAAAAGTTATAACCTTTTTCTCCGAGTTACCTTTGTAAAGTTTATCGAGGTGGAGAATATGGACAATGTGAAGGCGCTTTTTAAGCCGAGGAGTGTGGCAGTCATAGGAGCTTCTGGAAAGCCCGGAAAGATAGGCTATGCCATCATGAAGAACCTCATCGAGTACGGCTACGAAGGGAAGATATATGCCGTCAACATCAAGGGCGGGGAAATAGAGATAAGCGGAAGAAAGTTCCAGGTATACAAGAGCATTCTTGATGTTCCCGATGAAGTTGAGATGGCGGTTATTGTTGTCCCCGCAAAGTTCGTTCCTCAGGTTGTCGAGGAATGCGGCAAGAAAGGTGTTAAAGCCCTTCCGATAATAAGCTCAGGCTTTGGTGAGCTGGGAGAAGAGGGCAAAAAGGTAGAGGAAGCCCTCGTCGAGACCGCCCATAAATACGGGATGAGGATCCTCGGTCCAAATATCTTCGGTGTTGTCTACACCCCAACAAGGCTCAACGCCACATTTGGTCCAACCGATGTCCTCCCCGGAAAGCTCGCCCTCGTCTCCCAGAGCGGTGCTCTTGGAATAGCCCTTATGGGATGGACAATCCTTGAGAAGGTCGGCCTCTCAGCCCTCGTTAGCATTGGAAACAAGAGCGATTTGGACGATGCAGACATGCTCGACTACTTTGAGAATGATGAGAACACAGGAGCCATCTTAATTTATATGGAAGGTGTTAAAGATGGAAGGAAGTTCATGGAAACCGCAAGGAGAGTTTCAATGAAAAAGCCGATCATTATCATAAAGGCGGGAAGGAGCGAACGCGGTGCTAAAGCCGCGGCATCACATACAGGTTCATTAGCTGGTGCTGACAGTATTTATAGTGCCGCATTCAAGCAGAGCGGCGTTTTAAGGGCTTTAACAATAGGTGAAGCCTTTGATTGGGCAAGAACACTAAGCAACCTCCCGGAGGCCGAAGGGAAGAACGTCGTCATACTCACAAATGGCGGTGGAATAGGTGTTATGGCCACAGATGCAGCTGAAGAAGAAGGACTTTACCTATATGATAACCTCGAAGAACTAAAGGTCTTCGCAAACCACATGCCTCCCTTTGGAAGCTATAAGAATCCTGTCGATTTGACGGGTATGGCAGACGCTAAGGCATATGAGGGTGCAGTTAGGGATGCACTTGCAAATCCAAACATGCACGCCATTGCGGTTCTCTACTGCCAGACTGCAGTCCTTGATCCAAGGGATCTGGCGGACATCGTAATAAGGGAGTATGAAGCCAGCGGGAAGAAGAAGCCCATAGTGGTCGCAATCGTCGGTGGAATTGAAGCCAAGGAAGCCATAGATGTACTCAACGAAAAAGGTATCCCGGCATATCCAGAACCTGAGAGGGCAATTAAGTCACTTGCAGCCCTCTATAAATGGAGCAATTGGAAGAAGAGCAAGAGAGTGTGAATCTCTTTTTCCCCATTTTTAAAACAATCATAAGGATTTTAATCTTCTTCTTCCATAGTTTAATGGGATGCGTATGCTCATAGCTTTTATAAGTGATATTCATTCGAACCTCGAAGCCCTTGAAGCAGTGTGGCGGGAGGTAAAGAAAGCCGATGTTATCCTCTGCATGGGCGATTTGGTGGGCTATGGGGCAAATCCCAATGAGGTTGTGGATTTCTTTAGAGAGGAAATGAAGAAGAGGGAGATAGTCTGCGTGAGAGGGAATCACGATAATGCCATAGCCTTCGGTGTTGAATGGGGATTTAATCCCTATGCAAGGGAAGCAGTCAGATGGCACCAAAGGATTATGCGGACGGAAAATCTCGAATTCCTTAGAAGACTGCCCGTAAGGCAGCTTTTCACAGACGATAATGGAGATACATACCTTTTAATCCACGGTTCCCCAAGGGCTCCTCTAGATGAGTACCTATTCCCTTGGCTTCCGGATAGTGAGTTTAGGGTTGTGCTGAGCTATATGAAGCAAAAAAATCTGGTTGTCGGGCATACTCATGTCCCCATGCTCCGTATAGTTGACGGACGAAGGATAATAAACCCCGGAGGGGTCGGACAGCCGAGGGATGGGGACTGGAGAGCGAGCTATGCAATGCTTGAGACAAAAAAGGGGGAAATTGAATTCAGGAGAGTAGAGTACGATGTTGAAGAAGCCGCGAGGAAAATATTAAACGCAGGCCTGCCCCAATTTCTGGCTTACAGACTCTATGAAGGATATTAAATAAATAGTAATCACTCGTGATGGAGCCTCTCCTTTATGGTGCTTATCCTCCTGAGCTTTGACTTCACGGCGAGTTTTGCAGAATCCACTATGATGACTTCACCTATGCTCTTAACGGAGTTTATCGGAATCAGCAAAAGGCCCTCGTGATCAGTTACAAATTCACTCACATCCAAATCCTCATCCGGCTCGGCTACTATGACCAAAATATCCCCTGTCTCCTCGTCGAAGCTCAGATCATATACCCACCCAAGTCTTATACCCGTATCGGTGATTATTTCAACATCCCTAAGCTTTGAAGCTTTAATCTTCACCATCTTTGCCACCTCATATCGTTAAATCAATCTAAGAGTTATTTTGTCCACTTTTCATATATAAATCCTTTCCTCAAGAATTGAAAAGAAGAGGAAGAATCAACCCGTAAAGTAGTCAATTTCTCTGTATCTCTCTTTCCTCTCAACCCTTCTGCTCTTCTCAAAGTTCTCATAGTACTCAAGCATGTACTTCGTGATGCTGGGCTTGATCTTCTTCATGGCTTCCTCAAAATCCTTCTTCCTTACACGAAGCCTCTCCAACAGCTCATCACCCAGCTCTTCCATTTCCCTTCCGGCAATAGCTCTCCTTAATGTCATTAAAGCCGCTTCCCTAACTAGAGCTTCTAAATCTGCTCCACTGTAGCCTTCCGTCATTTTTGCAATTTCCTTCAAATTGACGTCTTCTGAAAGGGGTACCCTCCTGGTATGTACTCTCAAAATCTCCAGCCTCGCCCTCTCATCAGGCGCAGGAACAAGAATCAACCTATCAAACCTACCAGGCCTCAACAAAGCAGGATCCAAAATATCAGGCCTATTAGTCGCAGCA
>Ga0164318_10007553_pt1 | contig 10531 bp, 9 predicted proteins | sample GuaBasSedimGuay9_FD_113734 | JGI IMG/M metagenome (GOLD analysis project Ga0164318, IMG submission 113734) | Subseafloor sediment microbial communities from Guaymas Basin, Gulf of California, Mexico - Guay9, Core 4571-4, 0-3 cm | ecosystem: Environmental > Aquatic > Marine > Hydrothermal vents >...
CAACTCCTCAATCTTCTTGAGGAGGAATGACTCAAGCTCCGCCTTATCAACGCTCCTCATTGCGGGCACTCCCACGAATATAGTCAAGAATAGTTACGCGTTTCCCATTAATATTCTGTCTGGAAGGGGAAAGCTCGTCGAGGAGCTTACGAAGAGTTGAGAAATCATCCTTAAGCCTATCCCTTAGCTTGGGGTTGTAGAGGGCGGCTGCCGGGTGGTATGTTGAAAGAACTTTAACCTTCCTCCCCTCGAGAAGGAGGTCATGAACCCTGCCCCTCTCCCGCGTAACCCCTCTCCAAGACCTCCCCATAAGCTCCTCATACACGAACCTCCCAGAATGGTTACCCAGCGTGACGATTACTGCTGGGGAGACAAGTCTAAGGATTCTGAGGGTATGGATAGAGCAGGCCTCAACCTCCTCAGGTTTGGGGTCCCTGTTATTAGGGGGCCTGCACTTAACGACGTTAGTTATGAATACGTCGCCCCTCCTCAACCCTATTTCCTGAAGCAACTCATCCAGAAGTTTCCCCGCAGCCCCCACGAAAGGACGGCCTGTCTCATCCTCCCTCCTGCCGGGGGCCTCGCCGAGGAATAACACCTGCGCGTTGAGTGAGCCCTCACCCGGCACAGGATTTCTCCTGAATCTGTGGAGAGGGCATGCCCTGCACTCCTCAATCGCCTTAACTATTTCCCTCCACTCAGCATCCTTGCCCAAGACATGCCCTCCCCGCTAATGAAGAAATAGGGAGAAAACCGCTGTTTCACTTTCCGGAAGCAACCGCTATTATTGTGGGGCCTGAACCGTCAACTATTTTCAGCGTCCCCTCCTCTGCCATAATCCTGATGACTTTCCTAGCGAGTGAGAGCCTGATATTAAGCGCGTTGGCTAGGGTGTACGGAGTCACTATGTCAAGGTCCTTAACGGCCCGGGCCGCCCTCCTAAGGAGGACATCGTTAACCTCATGGAAAGCAACCGCCTTCTCCTGCTTCTCACTCTTCTTAGGCTCAGCAGCCTTCTTCCTCCTCTTATCCGCCGACGATATCGGTTTCTTCTTCTTTCCTCCTCCCATTAAACACACCGTAATCTGAGGGACTCACGGGTTTAAAGGTTTACATCCTGCCCTCGGTCTTTTAAGCTTTCACACGCGTACAAGAATTAATATGGTGTAGATTCATGAGACTAGTGACGGTGAAAATACCTGAGCTTTATCTTGAGGGAATAGATGAACTTGTTCAGAATGGGAGGTACTCAAGCAGGTCCGAGGTTATCCGGACCGCCATCAGAGACCTCCTAAAGAAGGAGTTATGGGTCCCCATGAATGAGTCGTATATGGGGAGGCCTAACGGCGGAAACACACAGGTGAAGAGGGTTTCCCTCCTGCCCTACTGAGTCGATCTTAAAACGTTTTTAGCGGATTAACAAGTGGCAATGAGGAGGGCTGGTATTACTGATAGGTGAAGACAGGCACCAGAACCGAGCCACCGTTAAGGAGGGAGATAACGTCCTTCTCTATATAGATGAGAGGAGGTCAGTTCTTTTCCGTGCGGTTAAGGGAAGGAGAATAAGCACTGATAAGGGATCCATAGATACTGATGAAGTCATCGGTAAGGAGTGGGGAGCCCAAGTCAGTCTCTCCACGGGGGCGAAGGCATGGGTCCTTAAGCCCTTACTAACCGATGTTCTGATGAAGGGATTCAAGCGAGTTACTCAGGTAATATATCCTAAAGACCTGGGACTTATAGTGATCATTACAGGAATTAGTGAGGGGTGGAGGGTGCTTGAGTCCGGTGTCGGTACAGGTTTCCTCACAGCAACGCTGGCCAATTACGTGGGGGATTCAGGCCATGTTTACGCTTATGAGGTGAGGGAGGAGTTTATTAAGGCCGCCTCAAGGAACCTGAAGAAGGCAGGGCTTGAGAATAGGGTAACTATAAAGCTGAGGAGTATTAATGAAGGTGTTGATGAGAAAGGACTTGACGCTGCCTTCCTAGACCTTCCGGATCCTTGGAAGGCCCTCCCCTCGGTGAGCAGATCCCTTAAGCCTTCTGCCCCACTCATAATTTTCGTGCCTTCAGTTAACCAGATAATGAAGGTGTTGAAGGCTCTGCAGGAGGGCCCCTACGTCGATATTCACGTATACGAAACCATTGTGAGGGAGTATCAGGCGGACCCGGAGGCCCTCAGACCCCACACAATATCTATAGGTCATACCGGCTACGTAATTTTTGCCAGGCTTGTTAGGAAGGATTAACCTATTAACTCTCTAAAGCAGGTTGGATTAGGTTTCGGGAGATGGGGAAAGGTAAGGATAAGAAGGAGTATATTCTGCGGGTTCGGGAAGCTAAGAAATATGAAGCAACTAGAGGGAAGGTTAGGATACCTGAACGCGTCCTAAGAATAATCGGTGCTGACTCCGGCGACGTCGTCGAGATTGTTGGAAGGCGCAAAACCGTAGCGATTGCGTGGCCTGCGCTACCGGAAGATGAGGATGAAGACATCATCAGGATGGATGGAATACTGAGGAAGAACGCTGAAGTCAGCGTGAATGAGAAAGTTGTTGTAAGGAAGGTTGAGGCGCAGCCCGCTACCCAGGTGAAGTTCTCCCTAGGATCATCAACGATAGAGATAAGCAGGAGTGAGGCATCAATTAAGGCGGTTAAGAGAAGGCTCCTCGACTACGCCCTCGTTGAAGGAGACATAGTCCCTCTGCAGCTCCTCGGCAGCCTAACACTTCTATACACTGTGCAGACGAAGCCTTCAGGCCCCGTAATAATTACTGAAGACACGAAAATCGTGATCTTGGATAAGCCCTCAACGTTCCTGAAGCTTCCGAAAGTCACCTACGAAGATATTGGGGGGATGCGGAACGTCGTCGAGAAGATTAGGGAGCTTGTTGAGCTACCTCTCAAACACCCGGAGCTGTTCAGGAAGCTCGGTATTGAGCCACCTAAAGGGATACTCCTGTACGGGCCTCCGGGATGCGGAAAAACACTCCTAGCTAAAGCAGTGGCGAGCGAGTCGGACGCATACTTCATCCCTGTCAACGGCCCTGAAATAATGAGTAAGTTCTACGGAGAGTCTGAGCAGAGGCTTAGAGAAATTTTCGAGGAGGCCCAGAAACATTCACCTGCAATAATATTCATTGATGAGCTTGACGCGATAGCGCCGAAGAGGGATGAGGTAATAGGTGAGGTTGAGAGGAGGGTTGTTGCCCAGCTACTGACACTGCTCGACGGACTAACCGGTCGAGGCGATGTAATAGTTATTGGGGCCACTAACAGGCCTCACGGACTTGACCCCGCGTTAAGGCGTCCGGGAAGGTTCGACAGGGAGATAGAGATACCTCTTCCCGATAAGCAGGGCCGTCTGGAAATCCTCCAGATACATACACGTAACGCACCTCTAGACGATGACGTCGACCTCAAGAAGCTTGCTGAAATAACCCACGGCTTCACAGGAGCGGACCTGGCGGCACTAGTTAAGGAAGCTGCCATGCATTCCCTCAGAAGAATACTTCCACTCATAGACCTAGACGATGAGATACCTCCCGAAATCCTTGAGAAACTAACAATAACCATGGAGGACTTCATGAAGGCCTTAAGAGAGGTTACGCCGAGCGGCCTCAGGGAGGTTCTCGTTGAGGTTCCTGAGGTTAAGTGGGAGGATATAGGTGGGCTTGAGGACGTTAAGCAGCAGCTTCGGGAAACAGTCGAGTGGCCTATAAGGAACCCGGAGGCATACTCAAGACTCGGTATTGAGCCACCTAAAGGGATACTCCTGTACGGGCCTCCGGGATGCGGAAAAACACTCCTAGCTAAAGCAGTAGCTACCGAGTCGGGAGCCAACTTCATCGCTGTGAAAGGGCCGGAAATACTGAGTAAGTGGGTTGGTGAGTCAGAGAAGGCTGTGAGGGAAATATTCAGGAAAGCCAGGACCTACGCGCCTGCAGTGGTTTTCTTCGATGAAATAGATGCTATAGCTCCTATGAGAGGCGACTTCGGAGACTCACATGTTGCTGAGAGGGTTGTGAGCCAGCTGCTCACAGAGCTAGACTCCATAGAGAGGTTAAGGAATGTCGTCGTTATTGCCGCAACGAACAGACCTGACCTCGTTGACCCGGCACTCCTCAGACCCGGCAGGTTCGAGAAACTCATCTATGTGAAACACCCTGATGAGGCTGCTAGGGTCGAGATCCTGAAGACCCATACAAGGAGAATGCCTCTCGGGAGGGATGTTGATCTATCCGAGATAGCTGCTAGGACGGAAGGCTTCTCTGGGGCCGACCTAGCTGCGTTAGTGCGTGAGGCCGCCCTAGTGGCTTTAAGGGAGAACATAAACGCTAAGAAGGTTATGATGAGGCATTTCGAGAAGGCGTTAACGCTTGTGAAGCCCTCACTATCCACCGAAATAATTAGGTTCTATGAGGAGTGGAGTGAGAGAACCGGGAGGAGACTTCCAAGAAGCCTAAGTCATCCCCTCAACCTCTAATCCTTTTAATCCCGTATCTCTAAGTGTGTGTGGTAATGAATTTGTCAGCAGTGAAGCCACCTTCAGAGGTACTAGCTAAAATACTGGAAATAATAGCTGAGAACTCCTGCATCATAAGGGATTCGGAGCTATATAAGAGACTTAAGAAAGAGGTAGATATAAACTACTCTGACCTTCTCCGCTACCTAATGCTTCTAGAGATAAGGGGCTACGTCCATGTCTCAGGCGGTAGGGAGGACGTAAGAATAGTTTCGTTAAGCAGGCTAGCGAAAGAGCAGCTTAGGATAAACTCCTGCTAAGGCGGAGTAACTCCGTAAACCTTAACGACATTATCAACCATCACCTTATGCACCCACTCGTCGCTGAGATCCTTAACCACCTTCCGAAGCTCCTCCCCTATCTCCCAAGGATACATGACGACGCCAGGCCTCCTCGGGTCATCAATGTAGTCACTCTCCATCATTAAACCCTCAACAACACCCTTCCCGAAAGCCCGAAGCATCACCTCAGCCTTACCTGTGACGGTGGATGAGTAGCCCAGCCTTGACGCTGCGGAAGCAATCTCTAGGGATGAGTGATGGAAAATCACGCGCTTCCCTTCAACACCTACCGACTTAGCGATAGTGTCAACACTTAACACTGTCGCCTCACCTCCCTGCTCGAGGTGAAGATGAATAACACCCCCATAATCCCTGATCAGCGTCAACGCCTCTGAAAGAATAACTTCGTTAAGCACCACAGACTCTGGCAGTGTTTTGTAGTGGGGCCTCCCGAACTCGCCTAAACCCTGAATCGCTCCATCCTTCAGCATTCCTTCTAAAACCCTCATAACTTCCCTGGCGACCTCAAGCACCTTCCCAGTTTTTGAGGGGCTGACTCTCTTCAGCATCCTATCGATGAGGGCGGGATGCATCCCGGCTATGCAGGCCACCTCAACCCCTGCAGCCCTAGCCATATCGCATTCCTTTAAATGTATCTGGAAGGACTTGAGTATATCTTCCTTCCCTATTCCTAGGCCGTAGTCATTGGGTGGGAGCGATACTAAGGCCATGAACCATCCTCCAGCCTCCTTGAATCTCCTGCCCAGCTCCTCGCCCCCAAGACCCCTCGGTGATACGTGGGTATGACCGTCAGCTATCATTATCGGCAACACTCCTCACCTGGATAAGTTTATTAAATAGTTTCCTGTGTTAATTTAAGTGGTGTCCAGCATGGTAACTGTGATAAGAGAGTTTAATAGCCTAGGGGAGTTCGTCAAAACCATTGACGACGACTTAAGTGCCATGAGGAAAAGGCTTGGAGAACTCCTCAGGAAGCTGGAGGAGTTAAGGGTTAAGGTGGAGCAGGAGAAGAAGATCAAGACTATCCTGAGCAAGCTGGGTGCTCAGGCCCAGAAAGCTACGGAGGCCAACGTGATTGAGCTTAAGACACTTAAGCTCATCATGAACCCCACGGCCCAGCAGGAGGTTTCCGAGCTGGAGCAGGCAATCGAGAACCTAAACAATAAGATTACTCAGCTTCAGGCCGTGAAGAAGGATCTCGAAGTCTTGGGAGGCATGGAACTGGAGATAAAGGTCACAGCCACCTACATCGACGGTGTGCCTAAAACCATTATGATTAAGGTTATGTAACATCTTTTAATGAAGCAGAATCCTTGCGTCTCCCCGCAATTAACGATTATTGTTAATTACTTCTATGGATGAGGGTAGCCCCAAGAGAAAAATTAAAAGAAGGATTAGAGTTTAGAAGAGTTCTTCTGGCTGCGAGAACCTCTCCAGTATCTTGGTCCTCAGCTTCAGTATCAGGACCACACCGATTATCGCTATTAGAGCCACTATAATCACTGGCAGGAACCTGAATAGTAGTGTTAGGGGTTCAGGAGCTAGCACAATGCTTACTTCAGTGTTCTTGCCTAGTGATACAGTCTTCGATGTTTCATAGAATCCTCCGGCCTTCACATCGATTCTGTAGTCGCCGTAGTAGAGGGAAGCCATAGTGGTTCCGGTATCGTCCGTTAAGAGTGTGGTGACAACACTTCCCGTATCTATGCTGTAGAAGGTGACCTCAGCACCCTTGAACGGGTTACCTGTGTCGTCAGTAACTATTACTTTCAACAGGTAGAACTTTCTCTGTACAGTGAAGCTGATGTTGGTGTCGTTATAGAGCTGAACGACCGCAGCACCGGGAGCCTTATATATGTTGTCTGCGGCAGGCACAGGCTTCACGAGGATCTCATAGGTCCCGTACTCTAAGGTCACGTTACTGTACTCACCGACCTCGCTCAGAACCTTACTTCCGTTGACGTAGACATCGAACTTCCCGATCAGCTTACCAACAGTCGTGTCCTGAATGGATATGTTGAGTAGATATGACTTCCTCTGAAGGGTTACTGACACTACCGTTGGTTTAGTGACTGACGCATTAGTTCTAGCTGGGTAGTAAACATTCTCGTAGCCTTCTAAAGGCTTCAGCGTGATTGTGTAGTTCCCGTAGGGAACCTCAAAGGTTGCTTTAGATCCGCCGAACCCTATAATCTTCTCCTGGTAGCCTTCGACAGTGACCCTTATTGGGGCTAGAGGTGTTTCGCTCTTAGTGTCGATAACCATTACTTCAAGCGTATACATCTTTCTGTTAAGCACTGCGTCAAGCGACATATCTGAGGATATAAAGACCGACTCTTCAACCCCGTCATACACCGCCTCATATCCCTTAGCCGGCTGCACGGAGATTGTGTGGTTCCCGAAGATCAGGGTCAGGCCCACTGACGGGTCCTTACTTGACTCAATAACTGTTTCGCCATCAACCATAACCATGTAGGGCGCGAGAAGCTCCGTCCCTGTATTATCTTTCACGTTGAGTGTTAGGGTGAACTCCCTATAAACCAGTGACACGTTCTTATAGATTCTCCCTGAAGTTGTTGGAATGATCGTGAAGGATGCTGTGGTTAGGTAGGGTTCGGGATGCACGATCGCGAATGAATACTGCCTATAAGGTATGAGGTTGGGGAAGCTCAGCTCCCCAGTTTCGTTAAGCACGTACTGCCTCACACCGCCAGGGTAGGCAAAGGTAACAACAGTCCCGTTAACTGTCTCCTGCGGCGGTACAGTGACTGTTAGGTAGAGGGTCGGGGCCTTAATGGAGTCTATATCTATAGGTTTACCGTCCTCGACAAGCTTGTCAAGACCCTCAACCACTGTCAACTTGCTCCCGCTCGCGATCACGGCCATCTTAAGGTTCTGGAGGACGTCGCCATCAGCGACACCTCCGCCGTAACCTATGTTCGTCCCTGTCCTGAGCAACGGGACTTGGTTAGGGTAGGCCTTAACTATGTGGAGTCCTGTAGTGGAGTATGCAATGTAGTAGTAGCTTCCTGCTGAAGGAACTATGGACATCTTCTTAAGTTCACCGCCCAGAGTCAGTTCCTGCAGGAACTTGTATGTCCCTGTCCCTTCATCGTAAGCGTAGTACTTCACCTTACCTTCCTTAAAGCCTGACACCACAAGCTTCCCGTCAGGGAACGTGAAGGACTCCTCTGCCTCCGCCTTCATGCCGACATAGTCACTCGTCATACCAACCTCCTTGAAGGAGTCGTCGTAGACCCTGAGATAGAACATTCCGTCATCCGGGTCATGGTAGGTGAGGACATAGTACCCTAGGGCCTCACCCCTAACCAGGGAAAGGCCTGTGGCGGACGGATTAATCTTCGTTTCAAGAGTCGTTATCCTATTATAGGCTGTGGGTGCGGATGACACGTCGAGAATGTCCACAACCGCCAGCTGGAACTCCGGTGTCTTATAGAAGACTTCGGCCGGAAAGGTTATAGGTTTCTTAGGTAGCTCGAAGTAAGCGTAGGTCTCGGTAGTGCCTGGAGGGAAGGTTGTGGGATCAACATACCAGTAGTAAACTCTGTTATAGACATCTTTAACCGAGATGTTTGCCTTGAAGCCTACGGGTACAAGAACCTCAGCAATACCGTTATCGTCTGCATTAGTTCCGTAATGGAACTGTACATCAAGCGTCTTGTTGTAGGCCACTACATTAATCAGTGTGCCAGCACCAGGAACATACTCGGTTTCGTTGTAGTATGTCACGTTAATAACTACTCTGTAAAACTCCTGGTAAGGCACCCAAGTAACCACGAATGTGGATGCGTCATAGTAATACATTCCGTTACTAACCCTTAAGGCAGCAGCAATATCTTGAGGGAACACCCTCTCGAAGTAGGTGGAGGCGTTACCCACCTCCGGACCTATTCTGAGGGCACCGCCCGTGGATTCATCGAACACGTAGACGTGGCAGGTTGTGCACACACCCTTATAGGTCCTGGCCTCCTCGTCTGCGAGGACAGCCAGCTTGTACGCACCGCCTGCCCTAAGTATGAGGAGTTTCTTAACCATAAAGTCCGTACCCTCAACGGCATGGAGAAGTGCCTCAATCCTTCCCCCACTCACCTTAAACAGAACTATATCCCCCATATCGGTACCGACAGCTATTCTCTCCACAGGGTAACCGTTAATCGCCACATCAGTCACTTCCCCAATAAGTGGGTAGGTTTGAAGAACTCTCGGAAGGTTGTACGGGTCCTTAATGTTGAGAACCTGGACAACCGATGAGCCGTTAGCGGAACCTATTACGAGAACTGTGCTCTCATTAAGCACGTACAGGTATGAAGGCTCTAAAGATATGTTGAGTTCATATGCGTAGGAGTAGCTGGTCGGTTGGGCATGTGCTATGAAGGGTGTAGGCCCGAATCCATGCGTTAATGTTGCGGGTATGAGCATACCTCCAGCAACTACAAGAAGAATGATCACCCCTAAACATATTTTAGACATAATCTTTACCCCTAAAGAACTTTTAGAGGTTAAGATATAAGAATATATGGGTTGCTTACAAATCAATAGATGTAAGAGGAAGGATAACCTTGCCTAATCCCTTCAGCAAAATAAAGAAGGCTTTTAAGAGAAAGAAGGAAGAGGAACCATCCCTCGAGGAAGCTATTCCTGAAGAGGAGAAGGAGGCTGGACTTACAGTACCCAGACTCACTGAAAGAACTGAGAGGCTTCTTAGGGCCAACCTAAGGCCCGTTGACCTATATCCCTTATACCAGCCGTGGGCCTATGCCCACATAGCTGAAGACCTCAAAACAGGTAGACTCATATACCTTGTTGAGGAGGTCACACTAAACGAGCAGGAGGCTAAAGTCTTCCATGACATAGTTGATTACATAACGTGGGAGCTTGAGCCCCCGAAGAAGGCATCTATAGATACGAGAGAATACATAATGGCCTACGCTAAGAGGGCTCTGAGATTATTTCAGATCAAGCTCGGGAGAACCCCAGGCCTCTCCTGGAGTAAGATAGGTTACTACGTTGAGAGAAACCTCCTCGGCTACGGCCCCCTCGACCCCATATTCAGGGACGAGAATATTGAGGATATATCATGCAACGGCCCCAGAAAACCTGTGTACGTATGGCACAGGAAATACGAGTCACTACCCACCAACATAATGTTCGAGTCTGAGGAGGAGCTTGACGAGTACGTCCTTAAGCTGGCCCACATGGCCGGGAAACACATATCGGTCGCTTACCCGATACTTGACGCAATACTTCCCGGAGGCCACAGAGTCGCCGCAACATTCCAGAAGGAAGTATCCACTGGAGGATCCACCTTCACAGTCAGGAAGTTCAGGGAGGACCCAATAACCATTATAGACATGATTAACTTCGGGACAATATCTCCGGAGATAGCAGCATACTTCTGGCTAGCCATGGACTACAAAATGACTTCACTAATACTCGGCGTGACGGGAGCGGGCAAGACGAGCACGCTGAACGCATTAGCTAATTTACTCAGACCCACGTATAAGGTAGTGACGATTGAGGATACCCCGGAGCTGAGACTGCCTCAGGAGAACTGGGTTCAACTCGTCTCACGACCTTCCTACCTCGGCGGTGGAGGAATAGGCGAGATAACACTGTTCCACCTAGTCAAGGTCTCCCTCAGGTACAGGCCCGACGTAATCGTGGTCGGTGAGGTCAGGGG
>Ga0164318_10007554_pt1 | contig 10527 bp, 10 predicted proteins | sample GuaBasSedimGuay9_FD_113734 | JGI IMG/M metagenome (GOLD analysis project Ga0164318, IMG submission 113734) | Subseafloor sediment microbial communities from Guaymas Basin, Gulf of California, Mexico - Guay9, Core 4571-4, 0-3 cm | ecosystem: Environmental > Aquatic > Marine > Hydrothermal vents...
AAGATACTTCAATTGCCCCTCAATTCTCTCGATTTCACCTCGAATTCTCCAAAGCTCTCGTTCAACGACCATCAACTCCTGGACATTCTTGGCCTTATCCATGGCCTTTAGAAGCCATTCTTCCTCAGCTTTCAAATTTCTGAGCCTTGCCTCGAGATCGATATACTGCTCCGTTACGTCCTTTCCTGAAATCTCCTCTCTCAAAATCTTTCCAAGACCTCTGATCCTCGTTAAGGCCTCGAAGAAGCTCTTCTCCGGAACTCTCACGACTATATTTGCGGAAATCCTCTCATTCTCATGAACCCCCATGGACTCTACATATCCTCCCAAAGAATCTGCGATTAACATAATCTCATTAACAACCTTCTCCGGATCCTCTGCTTCCATGTTAATATTTGCAGTCCTAATTATCATCCTGTTCACATATTTGATTTGTTGAGGAAGTTGTGATCCCTCAGCTTCCGCACGATCAGCTAGATTAACGACGGTAGGGGCTGTAGTTATGGTTTTTGCAGCTTCCAGCTTAGGCGCCATAAGTCCTTCAAACCTTTGTAAATTCAGAGATCCCGTTGTTCCGAAGAAATGTGTTGAGGTTATTACGCCTATGATGAACGACGTGGCCAGCAATATCAAAACCAACATTATTACGTACTTTTTACTCCACTTCATCTCAATAGACCATGGCCTAGGCATGAGATAATATCATCAAATAGAACAACTTGTTCAACTCCGTAGAACATCGAATAAAATGTAAAAAGTTAACGGATTTACCTTATCGATTTCTCCTCGAATCAATCTTTAATGTGTGGTTTAGGAGGGTTGAGAGGAGCTCATCGTTCTTAATGACTTCTTCAACCTCGTCGATTGGAGTAAGGAGGCTTATCTTTCTAGTTCTCCCATATCTTCCCCTATTCACCAAGTCGCTCTTCAGGACCCCGAGCATGTCGAGCTCCGAGATCAAGCTGCTGACCCTTCTATTGGTTAGAGGATCTACTCCAATTAATCCACATAATTTCTTGTATGCTTCATAAACCGTTCCCGAGATAGGATCTCCGATCCCACTTCTCTTCAGAAGTACCAACGAAGTTAGAATTAATTTGCTGTGGAGGGGGAGAGTTGATAGTGCCTCGAAAACTCTTCCACGTTCAATTATATTTTGAGCAAGCTTAACATGCTTCTCTTCAACCCTCTCGTCACCATTCCTTTCAGCGACCTCAGCTGCGACCCTCAATAGATCTATTGCCCTCCTGGCGTCTCCATGTTCTGCTGCGGCCAAGGCTGCGCAGAGATTTATCACTCCCTGTGGAACGGCTCCATCGTAAAATGCTTCTGAAGCTCTTTCGCTTAGGATATCTATTAACTCGATCGCTGTGTATGGGTGGAAGACGAGTTCTTCTTCACTTAAGCTACTCAGCACTCTTGGGTCCAGATAATCTTTGAAGTGAAGGTCGTTTGAAACTCCTATTATCGAGAGACCGGATTCGCCGAATCCCTCGTTTATTCTAGTGAGTTCATAGAGTAAGTTGTCTCCATAATTTTTTACGAGAGCATCGATCTCGTCAAAGCAGGCCACGAGCAGATATCCTCTCTCGCTAAGACCTCTTCTCAATCTATTGAATACTTCGGCTTTCGATAATCCCGTAAAAGGAACTTTGACTTCTATGGCCCCGCATAGCTCTGCTAGAACTCTATACTCTGTCCCTGCAATCCTACAGTTGATGTACGCGAATTTCAGGGGGAGCTTTTCCTTGGATGCTATCTCTTCAAATCTCTTGAAAACATATTTCACAACGGCCGTCTTTCCGGTTCCAGTCTTCCCATAGATGAAGACGTTACTAGGTCTTGAACATCTCAAAGTTGGTGAAAGAATCTCCCCGAGGCTTCGGATATGTTCGTCTCTATGCGGCAACTTCTCGGGCACGTAATCTGATCTCATAACTTCTCTGTTTTTAAAGATCTTCGGCCTGCTAAGAGCCCTCTCAAACACTTCTTCCAATGGATCCTTCGCACCCGACTTTTTCCACTGGAATAGCCCCTTAGAAGATTCGAGATCTATATGAATTCGATTATCCATCGAATTAGCCCCTTGTATATCTAGCCGCTAAATGATATTGAATTGAACTCACTATTATTCTAGAGAATTTATCAAGAAAATATGAGAGTCTTTTAACAGTTCGATAGGATTTTTTCTGCGGTTTTTTCGAGTGGAAATTGAGGGGTGTGGGATTAATGAAGGAGTGTTTTTCACGAATTGTAGAAGAATCATGTGAAGCGATGCGAATTAAGCATTTTTCTCCTCTTTTTCATAAAATATCCGCTAATTCAAGCTATTCACAGGAAATGAAGTATACCCCATCGTTTCCACTGGAAAATAGACTGATCTCCACCGGAAATTGAGGGGTGCGCTGTAAAGAATGAGTGTTTTTCTCAAGCCGTCGGCGTCCAAGAGCTCTTCTTTTCCTTCTCTTTTTCATTCTAATGATCATCTTTTAGCTCGATATGGCTTATTTTTCCAAAATTATGGTAAAGTATTATGGCCAGGACTTTTAATGCGCGTGTTCTCAGGCTTTCACATGAGCTTGAAATACTAAGATGAGAATCTCTTGATAATACCGGAAGAGTTCCTATTGATTACTAAGCGGGGAATGCTTCTTTCTTCGTTGTGAAGGTTATCATCTTTTTCTGTTAACTTGTGAGCTGCTCCTTTAGTTTTACGCATTGCTCTAGGGCTTTTAGGAGTATGCTGAGGGTCTCGGCCATTTTTCTGACTTCATCCACATCTACAGTCCTCGAAAGCTGAACCGTTATCTCCTCGATCTTAGCGGCCAAGATCTCATGGGTCTGTGAGAGGGTGTAGGTGGTTAAAGCTTCACCAACTTCTTCATCTCCACGAACCTTTATGACCCTTTTATTACATTTTAAGCACCAAAGCTGGCCATTTATCTCGAAGAGGGGGCTCTTGCAGATCGGACATTGCTCTGAGAGCATCTTGGCCCCGCTTCTGAGAGCGTCCACCATACGTTTCATGTAATCATCTTCTCCCGAGGTCATCCCCAGAGATTCTATCTAAAGAGTCCTTATTAGTATGTCTCTAGGGATTCCTCGGTCTTAATCCAGACATATCTTCCTTTGATTAGGCTGAGAAGGCTGTTCTTGAGGAATCTAAAGGCCGTAGGTACAGCTCTCCTTAAGATGAATCCTTTATTCTTTATGAGATCTTCTAGGGCGCGTTTCGGGTTTAGGTAGAAGTTTAGGTATGCCCAGAGGAAAAGCTTCTTAATCTTCTCAGGCGTGAGATAGAGGTTTTTCATTACTACGTCAACGGTCGTGAACTTCCTCCAATTCCGCGTTAATAAGAGGTTCTCCTTAATTGCTAGATCCCAGAGCTTTGTTCCCGGATATGGGGTCGCTATGGTGAATTGGGCGAGATCTACTCCAACCTTGTTCGAGAATTTTATGGTCGCTCTAATATCTTCCTCGGTCTCATATGGGAATCCTATGATGAATGATCCTAAGGCTCTTAATCCGGATTCCTTTGCCGCTTTCGCCGCATCCATGGCCTGCTCTTTCGTAATCCTCTTATCTATGAACTCTAGAGTTCGCTCAGATCCAGACTCGATTCCGAAATATATTGTGTGTGCTCCAGCCCTGTTCATGGCAGATCCGACTTCGCGGCTAAACGTGTTTACCCTAGATGAAGCCGACCAAGTTATATCTAGGCCCTCTTCAATTATCTTCTCGGCTATTGCGAGGACTCTCTTTTTATTCAAAGTGAATGTGTCGTCCAAGAATTCGATCTCCTGTCTACCATATTCATATCTCAGGATTCTGAGTTCGTCTAAAACTCTGTCAACGCTGTGTCCTCTCCATTTCTTACCGAATTGAAGTGAAGAGGAGCAGAAGACACATGTATATGGGCATCCCCTGGAGGTTATTATCGCCCCAAACTTTAGCTTCCCAATCCTGTATCTGTCCATCGGTAGAAGATCATAAGCTGGAAGCGGTACATAATCTAGATTTTGTATGAGCGGCCTTGGAGGATTCTCCCTCACTTTATCATTAACTCTATAAGTTATTCCTAAGACATCTCTAAAATCCCAGTCATTTTTCATGAGCTTCATCAAGAGTTCTCTGAAGGTTAGCTCCCCCTCTCCTCTCACCACCACATCAATATGCTTGCACTCTTGAAGAATTTCAGAGGCCATAAAGGTTGCATGCGGTCCTCCGATGACCACCATGGCATTGGGGTTAACTTCCTTCGCGACGGCGGCTACGTCATAGGCATCATAGATCATCGAAGTCGTCGCGGTCACCCCTACTACATCTGGATAGAACTTCGTGATCTTAGCCTTAATATCTCTAAGCGTGAGATCCTCAGCCAAGGAATCTATTATCTTTACATCGCATCCAAGCTCTCTAGTGATTGAGGCTAGATAGGCTAGGCCTAATGGAGGCGCAGCTGTGCCTATTACTTGCTTGACTACCGACTGTGCAGGAGGTGAGATCAAGAGAACCCTCAAGGCCTTCTTAAAGAGCTTATTCACAATCCTATAAAGGAGTTTGCCATCTTTCCTTATTCGGGATCATATTATTCTACGGTTCTAAGCCTTCTCCTGAGGGCTGGATCTCTAGCCAAAAGTTCTTCGAAGACCTCCTCAAAGGTTTTATCCCGCTGGATTTCAAGCTTTCTATAGACGCCTGTTCTCCCAAACTCCCTCCTCCTCTTAAGAACTCTAACCCTATTTCTGAGGGTTGCGGGGTCGACTCCCAAGACCTTGGCGGCTTCTTCTATGTTATGCTCAACCGGTAGTTCTTCATGGCCTCTCGGGGTCGGGATTATGAGGATGAGCTGCTTATTCATTCCCGGAACCCTTCGATCGGCTTTCAGCTCCTCATATTCTATTTGGCCTGCAAGCCTATAGAAACCTATTTCATCCGATCTCATCTTACATAAGGGGAACGAGATCGATGTGAGTTCATCAATGACTAGATATGCTTTTGGAACATGGCTGGGCGTGGCTTGGATCAGCAATCTCTCAATCGGTTTGATGCCATATTCTTGGAGATAAAGTTCGATCATTGCCGAGCTTATAGGATATTGGATGAAGATGTCTATATCGCTGTCATCCCTAACATCTCCCCTGGCTATACTTCCATAGATTATCGGGTTTAGGCCGTGGTCGGCGAGGGGCTTCATAAGTTTTAAGGCCTTCTCTCTAAGACTTCTAAGCAGCTGCCAATGCTCCTCATCGTAAACAACCTCCCTGTAGCTCAACCCGGAGAGTCTTGGATCTTATAGGTGATAATGTTTTCTCGGTAGCCATAAATTCTGGCTCTAAGTATATCGAGTTGAGTTGATAGTAAAGGATGTCGATTCGCTGAAGAGATCGATCACGTTGACACCCGAATCCGGGCTTGACCTACTTAATATCTTCAGGCTTGTCAAGATAGGGTATGAGATCTATTCTGAGACGAGTAGGGAGATTAAGAAGGAGAGAATTAGTGGGAAGGTTGATAGTGAGAGGATTCGAGTTACATTAGGTATAGAAGTTGAGGGAAAGACCATAGATCCGCTGATGAGGAGGATAAGCTTCGCTGGCAGGATCATCTATGAGAGCAAGCCCCTCGATCTACTTGGAAAACATCACACCATACATCTCTATCCTGGAGTTGAATTGAGAATTAGGAGTCAGAAAGAATTTGAGAGACTTAAAGCGTTTGCGTCGAGTTATGCTGGCCATAGAAGAGAAGAGAGAATGCTCTGCGTCTCGATTGATGATGAGAGGGTTGCTGTCGCGGAGTTCACGGGAACAGGCTTGAATAAGTTTTATTCGAAGACCTTTCCATCAACCGATAAATCCATCTCATGGGGGGAGCGAGAGATTAAGCGAGTATTCGAGGACGTGCTCTCGACCCTAAAGGATTATTTCTCGAAGAATAAGGAATCGAACGCCATCATAATCGGGCCAAGGATATTCGTCGACTACTTTATGAATTTCTTAAGGAATTCTGAGAAATCGATCCTGAAGAGAGTTAAGAGGATTTACCATTCATCGGTGGGTGGAGAGGATGGAATTAGAGAGGCCATGAGGTCAGGGATCTTGAAAGATTTGGCGGATTTGCTGAAGCCCGTTAGAGACTCGATAGAGGTGGAGAGATTCATCAAGCATATGTCGAGGAATCCGGAGAAGGTCGCGCTCGGACTCAGAGAAGTATTAGAGGCCTGGAAGCTTGGAGCGGTTGAGAAGGTACTGGTCTCTGAAGGCTTTCTTTGGAATCATATGCTTGATGAAGATTTGGATAAGTTACTTGAAGCGGCTGAAAGAGGTAAACTCGATCTACAGGTTCTCTTAGATGGATTAGAGGCATCTGAGAAGATCATGAACTTCGGCGGAATAGTGGCCTTCCTCAGATATCCTCTCCCATTAAAGGATATAGTTGGCTAGAGGCTGTCGAAGGTGATTATGTGAACTCTTTCTGAAGGTTTTGAGATCTCCCCAACCCTGACCCCTACCAAATATACATCGATCCCTGTTTCCGATAGAATATCTATGAGTCTTTGAGTTATCACTCCATCAAATATAACGTATTTGACTTTATTCTTTAACTCTTGGAGTCTTTGGGCCAGTTCGCTGACCGGAACTCTCTCAACTTCTTGAAGATCGCTATCTAGGATGATGGCCATGAGCTTTCCCTCAACCTCTTTGGCGCATTCTCTTACCTTCTCTGGAAGTTGTGGAACTTCCTTGGGGATCTTAAGTCTCCTTATGGCCTCGTCGAATGGGATGGCATGATGCAGGGCGTCCGAGATCTCCTTTCCAGTTAGTCCCTCAACTTCTCTTCCATAGGGAGCCCTTGCAACCAAATCCACCTTTACTCCAGCTCTTTGAAGCTCGCTTAAGATCAGATCCCCACCTCTATCTCCATCGAGAAATGCTATGACCTTCCTCTTCTTGGCTGAGAGATCCTTAATCGTTCTAGGAATCTTGACTCCCTCAACCGCTACAGCGTTTCTATAACCGTGTCTTAGGAGATTTATTACATCAGCTCTGCCCTCGACTATTATCAGCTCCTCACTCTTATCCACTTCTGGACCTGCCGGAAGCTTATCTGGACCATATTCTATGACTCTAGCCTTTAGGAGGGCTTCTTCGAGCTCCTTTAAGATCATGTCGTCTTCTGGAAGCTTGCTCTTCTCCCATTCGTAAAGGATCGCCCTCGCCCTCTCAACGATCTTCTTCCTCTTCTCAGCCCTAATATCGTAGATTCTCTCGATCTTGACTCGCGCTGCGTAGGGGCCTACTCTCTCGATGCTTTCGATCATGGCGGCTATTAGGGCTGTTGAATACTTGTCTAAAGCTGATGGAACGGTGATCTTTCCAATGGTTTTCTCTCCCTGAGGGCTTGCGGAGATCTCTATTCTCCCGATTCTTCCACTCTTTTGAAGCTCTCTTAAGTCGAGTTCGCTGCTGAATAATCCCTCGGTTTGCCCGAAGATCGCTCCAACGATGTCGTTTCTATCAACGACACCATCAACCTCTATTCTGGCCTCGATTATGTACTTCATCGAAGGTGGTCCAAGGCTCAAAACCTATTCCTCCCCAACTTTCATCTTTGTGGGCTTCAACGCTAATCGAATATGAACTCTATTTAAGTTTGCCCATAACTTGAAAAAAGAAAGAGGTGGGAGGTTAAGAGGAGGACCGGGAGAGGTTAAGCCAAGTCCATGACGTAGTCTATGGCCGGTGGAAGCATTCTCTCGACCTTTAGGATAGAGCCCGTCGATGGCTTTATCTCGATCGTGACCACGTCGTTCGGCTGGAGCTGAACGTTTGCAGTCCCATTATAGATCTGGTCCACGTGGATCACTACCTTCCAAACCTCTCCATATTCTAGGAGCGTATCTCCATCTCCTTGAATCTCCTCGACCTCGGTCTCGGAGCCGCGGGTTAGCCTATCAACCGCCTTATACGGGTCCAGATAGGAGATGACGAGCGTGTTCGCGCTCATATCAACTGGCCTCTTCCCAACAGCCGTCTTAACATATAGGGTGATATTCGCAACCTTCATCGTCCCGCTCGCGTTCTCGCCCATGGCTATAACCGAGCCGGCGAGCTCTATGCTTGAGGTCGCCTCTTCCAATCCAGCCTTCAAGACCTCTCCGCTCTTCTGGGTCGAGGAGAATCCGAGGTTTAGGACGGCGAATGCGAAGGCGGCGGCGACGATCACGAATGCGATTAGGATTATCGCCGTCTCAAGTCCTGTTAGCCCTCTCCTAGCCCTCCTCTTCAATCTTACTCTAGGATTCCGCCTCATCTTCATCAATATTATCTGAATAATACACATTAATAAACTTTGTCTTATTTTAGTAAGATTCGAAACATATTTAGGTCTCTAATCTCAATTATTTATGGATGCTTGAGGTGGTATTGGAATGAGCAGCTCGAATTTCAGACTGGGTCAAGAGGCTTTTGAGCAGCTCATGAGCATATTAAGCCTTCTAGATAACTTGACCGAGTTCCTTGGAATGGAGATCACGAACGTGATCTTCTTCGCGATCGGGAGAGTTTTGGGGGATAAGATCTACGACCTTTACCCGAAAGGAGAAAGATCTGATCTAACTTCAGCAAACACCTTTCTCTTGGATTTCATGAAGAATTATAAGCTTGTGAAGGATATTGCAATCTTTACAGCCGTACCGTCTGACAATAACGTTGAACTCATATGTCGGGTAACGAACAGCGCATATACTGCGAACCAGAGAAGTAGCTTCCTCCTATATGTAATTAGAGGCATACTTCATCAATTCTATTCAAGGATTGCTGGAAAGCCTGCCGAGGTGCTGATAATCTATGCTTCAAGCGAGCTTAAGGCATTCTACGAGTATCTCATAAAGCTCCCAGTCCAGCTCAAAAGAGAAGTCTCTGAAGAGGTTCCTGGGATCTGGAGGTGTGAGGATGAGCGGTGAGGAGGAGTCTTCACTGAAGAAGAGATTGGAGGAACTTGAAGAAGAGGTAAGGAAATTGAAGGAACCTCTAGAGACGACTCTAATGGACGTCAGAGAAATAATCTCAAACCTCGAAAATCCATTCAACTACGTCGCGAACATCCTGGAACTCGATAAGCTCAGGAGAAGCGAGGAAGATATAAGAGATGTCAAGAAGAGAGTGACGAGAGAGATCGAGAGACCGGAAGATGAAAGAGCTCCTCCGAAAGTCGACTATGGACAAGCTCCTACAAAGCAGAGGATAAGTCTGGCTCCAAGCGGGATGTCGGATCTCCTCGCATCCCTCGCCTGCGCATGCGTACTCCTAAGGCTTTTGGGGAGTGAGAATACTTTAAGGTTTTTAAGATCTAGGATTGTGAAGCAACTTGCACCGCCCGATGTTTTGGAAAGGTTAAGTGACGCCGTCGACTTCCTACTAAGAAATCATGAAGAATTTCAGGGAATATATCTCCCAGAGGTTAGACAGCTAAACCATGAATCACTTCTAGCAGCCGCATACGTCATCAGCATACTCGGATCGATAAACGATGAGAGATTCTTCACGGCTCTATTACTCGGATTAATCCAGCCAGATCTAAGGGTGAAGAAAGAGAGGTGATTAAAGATGCCTATGGGATCCTTAATGACGGAATTCACTCTGGCCGTCGCGGCGACGGTTATCGCCGCAACCCTAGCAGGAGTTTACTTCACGAGCTTAAATCAAGTCACAGATCTTCAAAAGCTTCAAGTCTTGGGATTAAAAGAACAACTATACTATAGATGTGACATAATTTTCGCGCATTCCTCAGAAGGATCAACGACGATCAAGTTCTGGGTGAAGAACATAGGCTTCAAGGATCTTCCAAAGGAATTGATCAAAAAATCCGAGCTCGTGATCTTAAACAGAAACAAAGTCTACTACCTACTCTATGGAGAATCATCCAATTCTTGGAACTATAGGCTACTGAATGATTCTGATGATGATGGTAGATGGGATCCGTCCGAGACTATTGAGGTCGAGGCTCATCTAAGTGAATCGCTGACCAGCGGAGACTACTACTTGAAGTTCGTTCTATTCAATGGAGCGGAGTCGGAATATAATTTATCAGTCTGAGGAGGTGCGAAAAATGTCAAGCCTAGGAGGGTTAATAGTTTTCGCCGTTTTGACGGCCGTGAGCCTGGCCGCGATGGGCTGCTTGATGATGGCCACGGTGGCTCATAATCAGTTCTTCATCGAGAGGATCAAGTTTATGGAGAAGATCGGGGAGAGATGTAGGGGATATCTAGAGATAGAATCCATGGCGAAGCTTCAGGATAATAGGACTGTTGAAGCCGTGATAAAGAACATGGGAGCAGGTTCAATCTCCGTGAAGGACTTTGATGAAATTGATCTGATAATTATCTATCGAAACTCGAATAGGAGTATTAGAGCCGAATGGCTACCATACGATCCAAGCGAGAGTTTAGAAAGGGGATGGCGCGCATTAAACATAACCTATAATGGAGTCGATGAGCTAAAGAACCCAATCGCCCCCGATATG
>Ga0164318_10007555_pt1 | contig 10526 bp, 9 predicted proteins | sample GuaBasSedimGuay9_FD_113734 | JGI IMG/M metagenome (GOLD analysis project Ga0164318, IMG submission 113734) | Subseafloor sediment microbial communities from Guaymas Basin, Gulf of California, Mexico - Guay9, Core 4571-4, 0-3 cm | ecosystem: Environmental > Aquatic > Marine > Hydrothermal vents >...
ATGCAGTAGGTGATATTACTTATAAAAATGATATTTCCGGAAGTGATAAACCGATTATTTATGTTTTATCGACAAATAACGGTTTCGGTGCTTACCGATATACCGAAATACCGCCTCAAGCTGTTAATGTCAGTATCAGCGGTACGGAAGAAGTTTATTATGAGTTAACGGGAAGCTATTCTTATGATGATTTGAATGGTGACCAAGAAGGGACATCGTTATATCAATGGTACCGAGCAGATGATGCCTCGGGAACAGGGAAAACTGCAATTTCGGGAGCTGTAAATTTAACATATACATTAACAGAGGCAGATGAGGGTAAATATATCATTTTTGAAATAATACCGGTTGCTCAGTCCGGAATTGAGCAAGGTGCAACAGTAGGTGTTGTTAGCAATGTTATTGCTGCGAGTACGGCGGCAGCGCCTGTAGCTGAAAATGTGTATATAAGCGGAAATTTTGAAACAGGACAAGTTCTTACGGGAAATTATACTTACTATGATGCAAACGGTGATCTTGAAGGTGATTCAAAATACGGATGGTACAGAGCAGATGATGCTGCAGGAACCAATTTATTTACAATTATCGGAGCTTATGAAAACACTTATACATTAACAGAAAATGAACTAAATAAATATATCAGGTTCAGAGTAACACCGGTTGCCCAGACAGGAATTACTCAAGAATCATTAACCGGTGAAATTACTTACAGCAATTTTGCCGGACCTGTTGCTCTTGATATTAAAGATTTAAATTCAAATAATATTACATTATATCCGAATCCCGTAAATGATATATTAGAAATACAAAATACAGAATCAGTTAATCAAATTACGATATTAGATATTTTAGGGAAAGAAATAAAAACAATACATATAGAAAATAAAGAAAATTCAAAGCTGATTTTAAAAACTTCAGATTTAAAAAAAGGTATTTATTTCATAAGGTTTGAAACAAAAGATAAGCTGATTTTAACTAAAAAAATAATTAAATTATAGATACTTCACTAATAAGTTAAATATAAACAAAAATGAAAAATATATTTATAATATCGGTACTGTTATTTTTTTCCGGTTTATTGCATGCTCAAGGACCGGATTTATCCGGCATTAAAATATGTGTTAACCCCGGTCACGGCGGACATGATTCAGATGACAGATTTATAGCGGAAACCGGATTTTGGGAATCGGAAGGGAATTTAACAAAAGGATTGTATTTAAGAGATATTTTGGAAAATTGCGGCGCTACGGTTATAATGAGTCGCGTAACAAATTTTACGGAAGATGATTTACCGCTTTCTCAAATTGACGCAATAGCCAATGATAATAATGTTGACTATTTTCAATCAATTCACAGTAATGCATTAAACGGTTCAATGAATTATCCTTTGTTATTGTTCAGAGGTTATGATGATGATCCGGTTTTTCCCTTAGCGAAAGTTATGGCACAATTAGAGTGGAATGAATTAATTACAAACAGTAATTTATATTGGCCATACGGTTATGATAATATAAGAGGTGATTGGGATTTTTATCCGCAATGGGGATCTCAAGTAGGTTTAGGTGTTTTGAGAAATTTAAATATGCCCGGAGTATTATCCGAGGGTTCTTTTCATGATTATTATCCGGAATCGTGGCGCTTGCAAAATTTGGATTACAGAAGATGTGAAGCATGGAATTTGGCTGATGCAATCGTAAATTATTTCGGTGAACCGGCATTTACTTTGGGTTTGGTTACCGGTGTAGCACGTGATCCGTATAAAAACACAAATTATTATTGGGTTCCCGGCTCTAATGATGAAAAATTACCGATAAATGAATTTACGGCAACACTATTATCGTTAAATAAAGTATATCAGGGAGATACACTCAATAATGGTGTTTTTTTCTTTGACAGTATTGCTCCCGGAAGTTATTCTTTAATTTTCGAAGCTGACGGATACTTTAATGATACAGTTGATATTTCTGTAACAGGAGGTCAAACAACAATTGTCGATCGTTGGTTACCTTTTGATACAACAGTTGCTCCTGTTGTATTATCACATTACATGCCGAGTTTGCCTGACAGTGTCGGAGCTACGGAATCAATTACTTTTCGTTTCAGTTCTCCTATGATGACTTCTTCCGTTGAAACGGCATTTTCAATAACACCTGCCGTAAACGGTCAATTTTCTTGGGATGATGATGATAAAACCTTGATTTTTTCGCATACGGAAACTTTCGAAAAAGCAACGGAATATACTGTTAGCTTGTCCGCAGAAGCAAAAAGCATTTGGAATGTACCTATAGAAACAGCTTATTCTTTTAATTTTATTACAAAAAACAGAAACAGATTAGCATTACTCGATTCTTATCCTAAAAATAATAGTATTGTAAATCCGAAATTACAGTTTCGTTTAATTTTTGATGCCCCGCTGGCATCTTCTTCTCTTATTAATAATGTAATATTATATAATTCAAATAATGATGAAATATCTAAATGGGGAGCTGTCGTTTTTGAAGATGAAGGTAGAGGGAATTATTTCTTTTTACCTCAAGAAGATTTAAATTATAATGAAAATTACAAAATTGTTTTATCACCCGGAATTCTTGACGAAGACGGAACACCGTATTATGAGACAACAGAAATTAACTTTTCGACACAAGTTGAAAATCCCATGACTTTCTCGCTTTTTGATGATTTTGAAAATATCGGAACTTGGACTGATCCTGATGACAGTCAATTTACACAAGGAACAGACCCTTCATTAACAAGTTTTGCAATTTCTCCTTATTTTAAAATAAGCGGTTATTCTTCAGGGAAACTGCATTATCAATTTACGGAAACTGACGGAGGGATTTGTGCGGAAACGAATTCTGTTCCGTACGAAATCGGATCAGGAAAAAGTACTGAATTCGGAATGTGGATTTTCGGAGATTTAAGTTATAATTTATTAGAATACGGATTTTATCGAAACAGCAATATGAATGAACCCATTTTTATTGACACAATAGATTGGGCAGGATGGGATTTAAAATACATTAATAAAAGTGAAATACCCGGAGACGGGAATAAACAATTTCACAGTATTATGGTTAAACAAAACCCTTTATCCCCGTCCCTTAAAGGAGAAATTTTTATTGATGATATTTTTCAGGTTCCGGGTGTAAATATTAAAAATATTGATTTGAATAAAGATTTTTATTTCATACAAAATTTTCCGAATCCTTTTGAGGAAATTACAAATTTTTCATATTATTTATCGGTTGATGCCGATGTAAAATTGGAAATATTTAATCTTTTAGGGCAAAAAATTGTGTCAATTGAAAAAACGGCACAAAAAACGGGAATGCAATCGATTATATGGAACGGTAAAGATTGTAAAAACAATAATGTCGGCAGCGGAACCTATTTTTATAAAATCACGGCAATTCCGATTTCAAACAGTTCTGTACAATATCAAAAATCAGGTGTTTCTGTTAAATATTAACAGAAATTTCGTAAACGGAAATGCAAATTAATAAACGAAAAAAAACCCGAATTATTCTCGGGTTTTTTTAATCTTAATAATTCCGGATTATTAACCCATAAATTTTTCGGGTTAAATGTTTTATAAACCAAATTTGGGCTATAATCAAAAAAATGGTGTAAGCTAAATTTATAACTTTTAACTTCTGAATTTTATGAATAATTCAGCTTAAGATTATTTTTTCCTTACCGTAATATACTTTACTAAATTTTGAAGATGTTTTTTTGCATCAGTTTCCGGAAAATCATCTAATGCTTTTAGTGCCGAAATTTTATGTTCTTCCATGATTTTTTCGGTATATTCCAATCCCTGTTTTTCTTTTACAAAATCCAAAATTTGCTTAACTTGATTATGTTTTCCTGATGATTTTCCGATTAATTTCAAAATGTATCTTTTTTGAGATCTTTCCGAATTTTTGAGTGCATAAATTAAAGGAAGTGTCATTTTCTTTTCCTGAATATCATTTCCGGAAGGTTTTCCGGTTAGGTTTGTTTTTTGATAATCAAATAAATCATCTTTTATTTGAAAAGTGATACCGGCATATTTCCCGAATTGTTTCAAGTTTTCAATTTGATCTTTTTCGGCTTTTGCAGAAGCTGCACCGGCAGCCGTACAAGAAGCAATTAAAGTGGCGGTTTTTTTATAAATTATGTCAAAATAGGTCTTTTCTGAAATATCTAATTTTCTGGATTTTTCGAGTTGAAGCAGTTCTCCTTCTGCCATTTCTTTAACTGCTTCCGAAACAATTTCAAGTAATTCAAATTCTTTATTTCGTATTGCTAAAAGAAGACCTTTAGACAATAGATAATCTCCGGCCAGAACAGCAATTTTGGACCGCCATAAAGCATTAACGGAAAAAAAACCTCTGCGTTTATTCGAGTTGTCAACAACATCGTCATGAATTAATGTTGCGGTATGTAACAGTTCAATAAGTGCAGCAGCAGTATATGTGCTTTCGGTAACTTCTCCGATTAATTTTGCCGAAAGAAAAACAAACATCGGTCGCATTTGTTTGCCTTTTCTTCGAATGATGTAATTCATTATAATGTCCAAAAGGGGAACATTACTTTTTACAGCTTTCTTAAAAAAAGGCTCAAATTTATCCATTTCGGGCTTAATAAAAGCCCTTATATCATTTATTTCTGACATTCTGTTTATTTAAAAAGCATTAACCGACCTTTTCCGCATGTAGCATCTCCCCAAAATGCAAAATAATAGTTCACTTCTAAAATAAATTGAATTGAAAGCGGATTGGTATCGGACAGAATGTCCTTTGCAGGGATGTAATAACCGTCATCAACAACATTGTATGAATAACCGGGAGTGAAATCGGTAAATGAATAGGCAAAACGTGTTCCGAGGTTAACATCAAGACGTTCATTTTTATAGACTGCGACACCAAATCCGAGCACAAGACTCGTAAATTTTGATGCATAATTGGCTGCCGGATTATCAGTCGGGCGGAAGGGCGGATTCGGGTTACTGATTGAATTTGTAAGAGTCATTGATTTAATATTAGAAAATTTTCCACCCAATTCAAAATACCCGCCTTTTTCTCCCGAATATCTGAAAAAAGGTAAAATATCAAGTGATTTTATTTTCAACTCTTTTTCATAAATATCACCGTTATTGTCAATCGTATATTGTTGGCCGAAAGATGAAAGAAGAGCATCAGCACCAAAACCTAAATTATTTCCGATAGTGAAAGTAAAGCGACCGCCGTATGATAAACTTGGTGTTAAATAATTAAAATCAACATGTTTATCATCAATATTATCAATATTTAAAAGAACGGAATTGCCGTAACCGACTTTTGCGGCAATGCTGAACCATTTAATGGTTTGTTTTCTTCTTTGAGCATCTGCATTTTGAAAAAGAAAAGCAAATATGAGCAATAAATAAATAGATTTTTTCATTTTGAATAAATTTAGATTTAAAAGGTAAAAGTAATAAGATTTTCGATTTTTATTATAAAATTTGTTTAATAGATTTGCATAAAATATTAAAATCTTATTATGAGTGAATTTTTTGAAAAAACATTTTACGGAAATACAGTGGCTGAATGGAGCGTTGCTTTATTAATAATTGTCGGAACTTTTGTTTTGGCAAAAGCAATTTATTGGCTTTCCGGAAATATTATTAAAAAAGCAACAAAAAAAACAAAGTCTAAATTAGATGATTTAATTATAGATAAAATTGAAGAACCGATTATATTAGCTTTGGTTCTCGGCGGAATTTGGTATGCGATTTCATATTTAAATGTCTCGGAAGGATTTGCCGGTTTTGCCGATAAAGCTTTTTATGTTGCATTTACTTTTGATGTTTCATGGTTGGTTGTTCGGTTGGTTGATTCGGTTTTAGTTGAGTATTTAAGCCCTTTGGTAAAAAAAACCAAAGGAAATCTTGATAATCAACTTTTACCTATTATCAGGAAAAGTTTAAAAGCAACGATTTGGGCTGTTGCTGTTATTGTCGGATTAAAAAATGCGGGCTATGATGTCGGTGCTTTGTTAGCAGGACTCGGACTGGGAGGTTTGGCATTTGCAATGGCTGCAAAAGATTCTGTCGCAAATCTTTTCGGAGGGATTACGGTTTTTATGGATAAACCGTTTAAAATAGGTGACAGAATTGTGATTGACGGTTATGACGGAACCGTTTCGGATATGGGTTTACGGAGTACAAAACTCAGAACACTTGCCGGAAGAATTGTTACGATACCCAATAAAAATTTCACGGAAAAATACATTGAAAATGTCAGTTCCGAACCCAATCGAAAAATGTCAATGACACTCGGATTAACCTATGATACAAGTCCGAAAGACATATTGAAAGCAATTGATATATTGAAAGATATTGATAAAAACAGCAAATACACGAAACAAGAATGTGTTGTGTATTTTAATTCTTTCGGAGATTTTTCTTTAAATATAAGTTTTACATATTTTATTATCGGTAAACCTGACTATTGGTTTTTAGCACCCAATGAAATAAATTTTCAAATATTGCAAAAATTTAATAATGCCGGATTGGAATTTGCATTCCCGACACAAACAATTTTAACACAAGAAATTAAAGCAAATTAATGAAAAATCCTTTATTTGAACAATCGCATCCTTTTACAAAATTGTTGTTTTTATTGTTTATTATTGTTGCGTCATTCAGTATTTTCTTGATTTTAGGATTAATAACGGCTGTTCCTTTCTTCGGAATTCAATTGTCATCGCTTCAAGATGCTTTGAATATTAACAATCCTGACAATATCGGCTTGATAAAATACATGCAATTTATTCAACACATGGGGATTTTTGTTGTTCCGCCGCTTGTTGCTGCTTATGTGTTTTCAAAATACCCGATAAGCTATTTAAGTGCAGATACTAAAAGCAAATTTGCGGTATATTTATTAGCAACGGTTATTATCATTTTTGCAATTCCTTTTATTAATTATACGGGCGCATTGAATGCAAAAATGAGTTTGCCTGCCGGTTTTGCAGGATTTGAAGAAAAAATAAAAGCAATGGAAGAATCTGCCGGAAAAATGACGGAAGCATTTTTAAATGTAAAATCAATCGGCGGACTTTTTGTAAATTTAATTATTGTTGCACTGCTTCCTGCCATCGGAGAGGAGTTTTTGTTCCGAGGCGTATTACTCAGATTATTTAAAGAATGGACAAAAAATAAACATGCGGCAATTTTAATTTCGGCATTTTTATTCAGTGCGGTTCATTTTCAGTTTTACGGATTTTTACCCAGATTTTTATTGGGTGCTTTATTTGGTTATTTATTTGTTTGGTCAAGAAACATTTGGGTACCTGTTACGGTGCATTTTATCAACAACGGACTTGCCGTTATTTTGTATTATTTCATGCATGATACGGAGTTGTACGAAAAAGCTGATACCTTAGGAACGGACTCGCTTACAATGCCTTCTGTGTTTTTTTCTGTATTAATCGGAGGAATTTTTTTGTATTTATTTTATAAACTTACAAAAATAGAAACATCTACCGTTGATTCTCAACAGGAACAGTAATTATTTGGTCGTCTTTAATAAATGATAATTTTCCGAAAATAATTGGTTTTTGTTTTGTATTTTTGTTTTTCGGAATTAACCGATATTTGAATACAACATCTTTATTTCCGGTATTTTTTTTTATATGGAATTGAATCACTCTTTTCGCCGGAAGAATTTCTGCTCCGATCGTATCAATTTTTCGGATATTAAAATTTTGAGAAATTTCATCTGTTAAAATAGCATTTACGAATGCCGGAAGTTTATTTACAGTTAATTCAATTAAATACGATTTATCAGTTTGTACCTTTATTCTTCTCATGCATTTTATGTTCAGGAGGGTATCATAATTTTTACCGTATTCAGTTAAATTTTTTGAAACAGCATTATTTTCGGAGTTAATTGAAAAATAATTTTTGCCGAGTTTGTACTCCCCTTTTTTATTATCAATTAAGTACGTTAATTTTCCGGATAAAGAATAAGTTCCCGTTAATCCTTTGATACAGGATATTTTAATCGGAATGTTTATTGATTTCTCAGAAGTTAATCGCAACCATGTAATCCTTAGAATATGATTTTGAAAAGAAATTACGGCTCCGGGAACGGTCTTAGTTTCAATAAAAAAACCGTCAGGGATTTTTTGGGTAAATACAGTGTACGGACTTAAATTTGTTGGTTTATTAATTGTTAATTTTTCCGAAAAAACTTGCCCGTTTTCAATTTTATGCGGAACTGACAAATTTGCACTTAAGTCATTTTGGGTATAAGCGTATGTGCCGGATAATATAAATAAAATACTCCCCCAAAAATATTTCATATTACAAGCTATAAGTTACTGATATATTTATAGTTGTCATATACAACAACCCATTTTTCGCCTAAGAAAAACACCTTGTTTAAAGATGAACCGTTTTGAATTAATTCTTTAATTTTTGTTGACATTGCAACCGGAATATTATGATAAGAAAATCCTTTAGCAGCGTATAATACAATCCATCCGTCATCTTTTGTTAAAGCAACATTTTTTACTTTTTGATTTCGATATTTTAAATCAGATAATTTCTTTTTTAAAAGCGAGGATGTATTTTGTTGATAATAAGATTTATAAGTATAGAGGACGACACTTTGATTTTTATAAACATCAATACATTTAATAATTTTACCTTGTTGGTTAATTCTTTTTAATCCGGAAAGAAGGTTCTCCGGTATTGAATCTGAATAAAACGCATTATCTTCAGCTAACAAAACCCATCCTGATTTCTTGACGAAATCAATATCTTTCAATGGTATTTGTTTCTTATTTAATGTATCTAATTTATCAGATAATTTTGCAGGCATTGATACGAATGAAAAACCGATATCACCGTATAAAATAATCCAATTACCTTGCTGATTTAAAGCAACAGAAACAATCGGTAATTTTTGTTTTGAAATGGTATCTAATTCAGATTTCAGTAATTCCGAATTGTTAATTTTTGTTTGTGCATTTCCCGAATAAAAAAACATCAGTAATGCAGTAATTAATAGAAAGTTTTTTGTTTTCATAATCGTTAATTTTAAGTTTTCCAAATTCTTTCGGCATTAATTTTATCTTTTTTTCTGAATGCATCTTCTAAGTTAATATTAAAACAATTTGCCAAATCAAATAAGTAGTTTAAAACATCGGCAAATTCCAACTCCAATTCTTCATTGTTTGCAACAATGTTTTTTTCTGCATATAATCCGATTCTGTTTCTGACTGCTTTGGCTAATTCTCCGATTTCTTCCGACAACAGTAAAAAAATTTCCAAATGATTATTTTTATTCCAACCGCGCTCATCAGCAATGGTTTTGATATGATCTTGCAAGTCTTTTAAGGTCGGATTTTCAGGAATTTGAGTCATTTTATTCTCCAAAAAGTTCTTTCAATTTTTTAGCCAAACTGTCTCCCCTCAAACCGTTTGCAATTATTTTTCCGTCTTTATCCAAAAGTACGGTATGCGGAATCGCTTTTACATTATATGTTTTTGCTCCTTCAGATTGCCAGAATTTTAAATCGCTTACATGTATCCATGTTAAATGATCATCTTTTATTGCTTTTAACCAAGAATTTTTATCTCTGTCTAATGAAACGCCGTAAATTTCAAAACCTTTTTTGTGATATTTTTCATACAGTTTTACATTATTCGGGTTTTCCATTCTGCAAGGGCGACACCATGAAGCCCAAAAATCAATTAAAACATAATTTCCTTTTAAAGAAGACAGTTTAACGATTTTTCCTTCGGGATTTGCTAATGCGATGTCAGGAGCTTCATTTCCGACGGATAATTTTTTAATATTTTTTGTTTTGTTGATAAACTCCGCAACCAAAGAATTCTCTTTATAAGTTGCTAAACCCTTACTTAATTTTTGATGGTATGAATAATAGTCATCAGTATTTAAAATATCGACAAAAAAAATGCAAACCGGAGATGACGGATTCTCTGTAATCATTTTTTTTACAAGTTCAACTCTTTTGCTGACGCTTTTTAGTGAAGCTACTTGATTGCTGTAATCATAATATAATTGAGATTGAGCAGAATTTATAATTTTCGGATTTCGAATATTATTAACATCAATGGTTATTTCCGTTTGTTCTCCGGGTTCGGGAAAAAAGACCGTAAAGTTTTGTTTATCAAGGATCAAAAGATAAAAATTAAATTTATCAAAAGTTGTATTAAATTTAAAATTACCGGTTTCGTCAAGTTTCTGAGTTTCAATCGTGTTATATGAAATATCTTGCAGTTGTATTTCTTTATATTTTGTATTATTAATTACGTTTCCTTTCAGAGTTGCATTTTTTGAAAAACCGAAAATTGATAAAAAAATAAATGTTCCCGAAAGAATGATTTGTTTTATATGCATTTGTTTGATTTTGAAATTTAAATTAATTATTTGTTACATTATATAACAAAATATAATCTGATTTATTGTAAATTTAAGGATTTAAACTTAACCTGAATTATTTATATAATTCAGGAGTTAAAAGTTAAA
>Ga0164318_10007556_pt1 | contig 10526 bp, 11 predicted proteins | sample GuaBasSedimGuay9_FD_113734 | JGI IMG/M metagenome (GOLD analysis project Ga0164318, IMG submission 113734) | Subseafloor sediment microbial communities from Guaymas Basin, Gulf of California, Mexico - Guay9, Core 4571-4, 0-3 cm | ecosystem: Environmental > Aquatic > Marine > Hydrothermal vents...
AATGTTTGCCAGTTTGCCGGCAATCGTTTTAATCTGTTGCTCCGCTTCGGCTACCTGGCGACGCAACAGCTCAACCTTATGCTGGCAGGATTCCTGTAACGCCTGCTCTTCCAGTTCGCCACTTCGTTTTAACTCTTCAAGGCGAGCGCTATTAGCTTTTTGCTGTAATTTAGTTTGTTGCAGCTTTAACTCAAGATTATCGAGTTCCTGCTGTTGTTGCACGATCTCAGCGGTATAAAATGGTTGTTGCCGAACCATTGCCAACTTATGTTTAAGTTTATAGCAATCGGCTGTCAACTCTTGACCCTGTTCTCTGGCAGCAGCTACTTCCCCTTGGTGTTGGTGCCGAATCTCTTCATGCAACTCCTCATACTGCACTTTGATTGTGTCCCGCCGATCAAAAAATGATCCTTTAATTGCCAGCCTCTCTTGCTCCTTGTCATTACAATAACCTTGCTGCTGGTTATCCAACTCTGCCAACAAGGCTATATATTTTTGTGCCAGTTCCTGAAACTGCCCGCTTAAGAGATTCTTCTCTGCCAGCAGATTGTCCTGCTTATGGGTTAAATCGGTGCGCTTCGCTACCCTATCAATGATGGCAGTTATATTCATGTTGGCGTAATATGCAGCCTTTGTGTGTGCGGTTTTCAGGTTTGCCGTCAAAATCGTCAGATCGGCAACATATTTATCATTGCGCCGTTTAAAAGCTGCTCCCTCTTTGGCGATTTTGGTAAGTACGCCTTGCCGGAACTGTTCATCTGCCGTCAGTGAATTCTGTAACAGCGGTTCCTGAATCTCCAGTGCTGCTAACGAAGCATCCAACTGAGCAGCCAGCTTTTTTCGTTCCCGTTGTAACTGGTTAATAACGACATAGAGTTGAGCCGCTTTTTTCCCCTGCAGCTGCACGGCCGGTTGCCGAAATTGACGGATATCATTGAGTTGAGCCTCAAAACCTTGCAGGTGATGGGCATAGAGTTGTAAGTCAATCTCAACCGCTTCCTCCCCCATGGAATCGATAATGGTCTGCTTGATAAACTCGGCATCAAGTTTTGAATTTAAAAAAACATTTTGAATGGTACGGGGGATATTCAGATACTGGCGGCTTTCCAGCAAGGCGTAACGACGGAACTCCTTCTTCCCCTGCTCGTTACCATAGATAATATCCCGGTACTCCTCGTAGGATTTAATCTGCCGGCTGTAAAAAATGTTATTTGCATCCAGGTGACTGCGAATTTTATCCCAGCTCTCATGCACACTCCCATCCACACCGATAAACATTTCCTGCCGGTAAGGAGCATCGATAAAACGGAAGCAAACCCGGTTTTGAGCCTTAAATGCCAACAGCGAATAGGCACCGGTTTCGCGCTGTACTTCGTAGATAATGTAGGAGTTCTGGTAAGGAAAATACCATTCGGCAAAACTTTTGTTGGTGGGCCCTGAAGGCACCCCCAGTTTAAGGGAATTGGCATTGTAAAAAAACAGAATCGCTCGGAGCAGGGTACTTTTACCCACCCCTTGCGTGCCGATAAAGTGGACATTGCCATTTAAATTGAGTTCGGCATATTTTACCGCCGCACTGTTGATAAAACTGACTTTATTCAGGTATCTCATCGGCAGTTTCTTCGGGGATGTGGATGCTCATAATCAAGCTTTCCAGGTAGCTGAAAGAGGCCAGCACCTTGTACGAATTAGTCACTTCATTTTCGAGTTCGGCAAAACCTTCACGACAGAGGGTATCAATCAATCTTTGTAGCGCATCATCAAACTTGTCAGTTTTGGTATATCGTTTCAAGCTGGCAAGTTTGCTTTTCAACATAGCATCGACATTCAGTTTAACCATGATTTCGGCAGGGCTGAAACGGTAACCAGAACCAAAAGCACTGTCATGGGTCTTAAAAAAATCGACAATATCAATCCACTTATAGGCACTCTCAACCTTTCGCTCCAAATCGGCTCGACCCTCGGGACGGGAAAAGTAGAAATACTCATCACCACGCTCCAGAGTCAAATTGATTTCTGCAAAATAGCGTGCCAGTTCGGAAAAGTTATCTTCGACCTGCACAAACAGTTTACGAATCCGCTCATCGGCACTGTTTGAGCTGATAAACTGCCCCTTACTCAATATTTGGAAAACTTCGGCTGTCCGGTTTGTTATCGACATGGTTATATTCTCGCCTGCTGTAAGTGGCGTTAGTTGCCCATACAATCACTTTTAACGGAGAGACGCTGAGAAGAGAGAAAATCTTGTGGTTTTCCCAATTTTTGCTCTCCAACTCTCTACCTCTGCGACTCTCCGTTAGAATTGCTGTTGTGTTAGTGGACGCAGTACGCTGCGTACCTACTCTATTTGGACTCGATGATTGCGTATTCCAGCTCATCCCCATATTGACCATACTCCCCACTGAAGACCAACTCATCATCATAAAGGGAAATAAGTTGGCAATAGAGGGTAACAATCTCGGCAAATCCCATCTCTTTGGGGTACTGGTAATGGCGTAAAAAATTGAACAGGTGATCGCCCGATGCACAAAAGCTGTTTTTTATCTCTTCCAGATCAACATAGACCTCATGCTCGGTAACGGCTTCCAGATACTCGGTAGAGATATTGTCTGCCACCGCCCGTGACTGCTTAACGCCGCTCTTTTTGCGTCGGCTGATTTTCACTAAACTGGCGTAAACATCATCATCCTGCAATAAATCAAGAGAGAGTTTTAAACGCCCCGGCTGTAGTGATTCAAAAAAGAGATCCCGACACTGTGCCATTACGATGGTAAAATCTGTCCGTTCTTTAAGCTCAAACTGATCTTTAAGGTACTTGATTTGCCTGATCTTCTCCACCATTTGGCTCTGATACTTAATCTGGTTGAGATAATCGATAATTTGCCGCTGTGCTTCAATCAAATTATGGTGAGCTTCGTGCAATTGCAAACGGAGCTGAATAATAATACGCCCCAACTCTTCATCGGGGGCAACTTTAAAAAACGTCAGTTCCTCCCCATCCAGCAACTGTTGTGTTTGCTTGATCAGGGCACTGATATCTTTCCGTTTCTGGTCGTAGTTTTCCAGCTTGTCGATTTTAATTTTGTAGGTTGGCTCAGTTTTGAAAGTGTTCTCAATATTACGGTTCAAATCGACAATATTACGCAACGTCATCAGCCCGATTTTCCGTAAAACTGTTTTGATTGCTTTCATGTAGCCATATTTACGACTGGTGTTGCCTTCTTTCAGATAGTAGTTGATGTTCTGCTTGAGGGTGCGAATATTTTCATGCACCGTGGCGGTATTTATCTCTTCATTAACCTCCAGAATCTGCTCGAAAAACTGTAAAAAGTGATCATCTATTTCAAGCAGAAAACCGTTTTTACGCACTACCTCCAGTTCAAGCAAAGTCGCCACCCGGTTTTCATCAAGTAACTCCACCGCATGATCGTATTTATAGGCAAACGACTTGCGCTTTTCAAACATCTCGGCTAACAGGTCTTTTGACCATGCAAGAGTGTTGATTAATTCGGTTATGGAGTTAAAACTGAACATGATAATTTTCGGCTCGACTTAATGAATCAATGAACACTGATTCAAGTTCAGCTAATGGCACATATACTGCGGTTAACTCATATTCTTCCGAAGCTGCAACCGCATCGGCCACAAACTTAATATCTAACTCTGTCGATTCATCAACCTGCAAATTCACCATTTGTGACTCTCCCTGATTACCGACATGATATGTGGGCTAACATAATAGCTCAATACCGATTTCCGTTGTCTGTCAACCTCCCCCTCACAATAACCCTCGATCCGCCAGACTGACAAAATCTCCATTGCCAATAATAATGTGATCAAGAACTCTCACCCCCATCAAGTCCCCCACTTCCTTGAGCCGTTTGGTAATTTCGATATCTTCACGGCTGGGAGTTGGATCACCGGAGGGGTGATTGTGGACAAACAGAACCGCTGCAGCAGATTCTCGCAACACCGGAGCAAAGACTTCACGGGGGTGAACGATACTAGCGCTGAGGCTCCCTTCTGAAATTTGGACCTCTTTGATCAGGCGATTTTTGGCATCGAGGAGTAGTGCGAGAAAAACTTCTTTGCGGTAATCACAAAGCCGTTCGTGGAAGTGATGGAACACCTCTTGTGATGAGCTATAGGGTTGCCCCGGCTCTAAACGCTTATCACCAAAACGCCGGGCAATTTGAAATAGAGCTTGAATCTCTGCTGCTTTGGCTGGGCCGATTCCCGGCTGCTGGCAGAGTTCACTGATGCTGGCAGTTGCTAACTGTCGCAATGAACCAAAGCGACTCAATAAACTCCGCGCCAGATCTACAGCACTGTTTTTGCTCGATGAATCTCCGGTACGGATAATCAACGCCAGCAATTCTGCATCGGTGAGTTTATCGGCTCCCGCTGCAAGTAGTTTTTCCCGTGGTCTTTCGTCGGCCGGCCAATCCTTGATTCGTCGCATATTGTCTACCCATCAATTTATTTAGCGCAACGCTCCATTTGCCGCCAGAAGATCGGCGACTGCTTCAGCCAGCCTTCGGTACCCTTTTCCATTTAGATGAACCGGATCACTTTTATATTGTTGAGATGCCAGCAACTCTCCAAGAGTTCCTGCGAGCAACGGAACGTGTAATTCATCTGCCAGCTCCTTATAGAGGGGGAGATCCTGCAAACCAAACCCCAGCTGTGGGACGGCAATTATGACCACCCCAATATTGCGTTGCTGAGCGACAGTAATCATCTTCCGTAAATTAGCTCGCAACTGATCCCGATCCAGTTTCTGTAAAATATCATTACCACCATGACACAGAAGCAGCAACTCAGGTTCAATCTGATCCAATACCCCCGGTAACCGGATTAGACCTTCGGCACTGGTTTCCCCCGGTATCCCACCATTAATTACTTTACGACCAAGGAGACGGCTCAGTTGCGCCGAATAACTCAATCCTGGCTGGGTTCCAACTCCGGAAGTCAAACTGTCACCAAAAGCGAGAATTATATCATTGGGACGCAATACGGTTAAAGCATTCTGCTGTTTGTCACATCCAGACAGCAACAAAACTAACAGCAGAACAAAAAACATTTTCGTTAAATATTTCACCTGAATCCTCATATTATAAATAGTTTTCGCTGAAAAATTGTCCAACCTCGGTAAAAACTTCGTCACTATGTCCACGAACCACTCGCGCCGGAGGGAGCGAGCGGAGAAACATCCGTCCGTAACCTTTTTTTACCACCCGGGTATCCAGAATCAAAACGACGCCTCGATCACTGCGGTGACGGATCAGCCGTCCAAACCCCTGCTTAAAGCGAATCACCGCTTGTGGGACGGTATATTCCATAAATGGATCCCCCCCACGTTGCTCAATCGCCTGAGACCGCGCTTCTAAAACCGGCTCGGTTGGAACCCGGAATGGCAGCCGGGCAATAATCACCTGCTCCAGAGAACGTCCCGGTACATCAACCCCCTCCCAGAAAGAGTCGGTACCAAATAAGATGCTACTTTCATCTTCGGCGAACCGTTTTAACAACTGATGGCGATTCTCCTCCCCCTGCCGCAAACAGCGTAATCGTTGAGCCTCAAGCCCCGGTGACAGTTCTTCATGAACCTGCCGCAAAAGTGCATAGGAGGTAAACAGGACAAAACTGCGCCCCTGGCTGCAGAGCAACGCCTTTTCCACTGCATCTCGCACTGCCTCGGCAAAGCCGGGTCGTCCCGGTTCCGGAAGATCAGTCGGAATCGCAACCAGCGCCTGCTGTTGATAATCAAAAGGGGAATCAAGCATCAACTCAATCAGCCGCTGCGGTTCGATCCGATCCAGCCCGACCCGCGCATGAAAATAGCCGAAAGCTCCCGCGACTGTCAATGTTGCACTGGTCATAATCAAACTGCGAAATCGTTGATAAAGTGCCCGATTGAGACTTTCAGCCACCTCAAGGGGAGCCTGGCAGAGACTGGCAATCAACCCTTTCTGCCGGCCAATCCTCCCTTCACGGATTTCAATCCAGACACAACTGTTTTTTGCCACGGCTTGAAAAGAGGCCAGATCAGCAGCAAGCCCTTCCAGTCGACCAGCAATGCCGCGCAAATCAACCAGTGCCGGATTCATTTTGTCAGCCACAACATCCGGTAAAGCTTCTGTTCCCCGCAACAATCCACTTAAGCCTTGTGCTAACTCAAGACAGCCAACCCGTAATCGCTCAACCCTTTGAATGATTTTTTGCCAAACGGGGGTTTCCATAAATTGAGGAAGAATACGGTGCTTCAGCTCAAACTTGGAATTAATTTTTTTTCCGAGATATTCGGGCAACTCTTCTGCGATACTTTGCATCTCATCCAGTGAAAGATCAATGAGCTGTTGTCGCTTGATCAACAAAGATTCAATCTCTCCATGCAGAGTTCGATACAATTCATCAAGGGAGTCGGGTAATTCCTGTGATAATTGATCGAGAAAACGGGGGAGCAAGCCCTGATTCAGCTTGCGTGGATGGCGTAACCGATTCAGAATCCGGGAGAAGGTAAAGCGGGTCAATTGTGAAGAAAAATGGCTGGTAGCAACATCTTCAAGATGGTGTGCTTCATCCAGAATGACCCGTTCAAATGGGGGGAGAACTGCTGTTGCCGAATAGTTATCGGTCTCTTGGCGCAGTGCCAGATCGGCAAGAAGCAAGGCATGATTAACCACTAAAATATCAGCTCGAGCCGCTTGTCGGCGGGCTTTATGGAAAAAACACTGGCGATAATGTTGGCAGCGGACCCGGGCGCACTGATCCGCTTCACAACATACTTCCTCCCAGGCCTGATAACTGGGGATAAAAGCCAGATCTTCCTTCGAACCATCTCCCGTGGTTTCGGCCCATTGGATAATCTGCTGTAGTTCTTCAACCTGCTTCTGGTCAAACAGTCCCAATTCCCGCCCTGCAGTTTCACCCCGCCGACGGCAGAAATAATTGCTGCGCCCCTTCACCAGAACCGCATAAAATTCAATTCCGGTGGCTCTCTGGAGAAAGGGGAGGTCTTTACGGATCAGCTGTTCCTGCAAATTGATCGTCCGCGTTGAAATGACCACCCGTTCCTGGTTGGCACGTGCCCAGAGGAGTGCTGGAACCAGATAGGCCAAACTTTTTCCGGTGCCGGTTCCTGCCTCGACAACCGCCACTTGTCCCTGGTTAAATGCATCAGCCACAACAAAAGCCATGCGTAACTGTTCGGGACGATCTTCGTAATCGGGAAGTTTTGCGGCAATCACCCCATCCGGCCCCAGCAATGCATCTATTTGCTCAGGTTTCAGTTTTTCGATATTTTTTTCGGCAAAAGCTTCAACAACGCGATACAGATCATCAACCCGGTTATTAACAATATAGAAACCCACCCCTAAAGAGCCAAATTGGGAGGCGACCTCAATATCTGCAGCGGAGGGTTGCAGGTTTCCGGAAGGGTGGTTGTGGAGGACAACATCACCATAGCTACAGGTTTGCAGAATCGCCGGGACGGCACTCTCTGAACCACGAGCCAGAACTTCAACTTGAACAATTCGCCGTTCGGCATCGGTCTGACCGAGGATAAAAACCTCATTACCGTCGGCCTCTTTGATAGCATAACGAAGTTGGTCAATACTGTCTGGAGAAAGATAATCAAACATGGCTGACGATTATAAAGGAATGGGCCAGAGAAAGGGGAAGGAAATACAGTTATTTTTTAACGGAGATCCAGAGAAGGAAATCGGGTCAAAAGTGAGAGCCAGATCACATTCTCTTAACTTGATCTAAGAAAGCAGTTTTAATCCCTCTGGTCGTTTCATCTGGTCTCCCGGAAGCTCCCATGGTAGTGAAAGGATATGATTAACTTTCTTATTATCGGTACGATCCTCGGGCTTTCGGCCGGGGTCGCCCCGGGGCCATTATTGGCCCTCGTCGTTGCCGAAACCCTCCAGCGTGATATTCGTTCGGGTATCAGAATTGCTCTGGCACCACTCATCACCGATCTGCCGATTATTCTCATATCACTATTCATTCTGGCAAATCTGGCAGATTTTCATGTTGCTCTCGGACTTATTTCACTGACGGGAGGACTTTTTCTGTTATTTCTCGGCTACCAGAGTTTAAAGATCCCGGATATCAATCCAGCTATTGCGGGGGGTGGTATTAAATCTCTGACAAAGGGGATTCTGACTAATTTTCTGAGTCCCCACCCCTACCTGTTCTGGCTCACGATTGGGGGACCAATCATGATCAAAGCTATGAATACTCACCAATTGGCAGGATTGGCTTTTATCGGTAGTTTTTACTTCTGCCTGATTGGAGCTAAAATCCTGCTGGCGATAGTGGTCGGTAAATCGCGATTTTTCCTGACAGGAGGGATCTACCGGACTATTATTCGTTGTCTCGGTTTATTTCTCATCATTCTGGCAGGAAAGTTGCTGTATGATGGTTTAAAATTACTCCAAATTTTAAACTGAACTAAGTTGTGGGGAAAATAATGAACTACAAAATTAAAAATTGTCAGCATATCTCCAAACGATGTCTGGTGTGTGGGACGGAGAACCAGTTCGGGCTGAAAACCCGGTTTTTTGAAACCGAAGAGAAAGAGGTGATCGCCCTATTCACCCCGCGTGAAGAACATCAAAGCTATCCGGGAATTGCCCATGGTGGTGTTTCTGCGGCATTGCTCGATGAAGTGATCGGTCGGGCGATCATGGCACATTATGGTCAGGATACTTTTGGTGTCACGGTCGATTTACAGGTCAAATACAAACATCCGGTCCCTCTGGGGGTGGAGCTGAAAGTTGTCGGGCGGGTCACCAATGATCGGGGGCGGATCTATGAGGGAACGGGTGAGCTGTACCTTCCTGATGGCAAAATTGCCGTGTCGGCACAGGGAAAATACCTGAAACGGAACCTTAAGCAGATTACCGACAGTGATTTTCTCGATGAAGAGTGGTTTACTCCCGAAGGGGAGGTGCCCGATGAAATTTCACTGTAATTTTCAGAATACTGAGAGGGACTGACCTTGGGTCGATCTCCGGATTCTTTGGATTGGAAGCTAATGGTAACGACTATCCGTTGACCAGCCCATTTTGAATCCTTATGAGATTGCCATTCAGTCGCTCTACTTGCGCTGGATCATGAGTTGACATGATGATTGTCATGCCATTCCTGGCCAAACTCCGCAGCAACTGTTCAAAACCCGGTAAACTGTCATGATCAATATTGGCGGTCGGCTCGTCCAGTAACAGAATTTCAGGATTTAAAACCAGCGCTCTTGCCAGGGCAACCCGCTGAACTTCCCCCCCTGAGAGTCCTTTTATCGGCCTGTGTGAAAAATCAGCTAAACCAACCAGCGGCAGAATTTCGGCAATTCTCTGTTCCCGCTCAGCACGTCTGACTCGGCGGACCTTCAAGCCAAAGGCAAGATTGCTGGATACACTTTCTTGAAGCAGGTAAGGAGATTGCTCTACCAGGGTGATTTTTCGGCGTAGAGAGAGTTGGTTGCAGGCAGAAGGATCAACCGGTTGTCCTGAAAAGAAGAGAGTTCCCTGCTGCAGCTTGAGTAAGAGAGCTAAAATTCTCAATAGAGTGCTCTTTCCCGCGCCATTCGGTCCACTGACAACATGGATTTTGTCTCTGTCGATATTCAGCTGCTGAATTTTCAAGCAAAAGTTTTCGCCAAGACTGTGTTCGATATCTTTTAACCTGTAAACAGATTCCATCAACTTACCTCTGTTGGGCAAAGTTCAAACCAAGATTAACCATCAGGGCAACCGCCAGCAGAATAATTCCGAGTGAAAGGCCAAAAGCAAACTCCCCTTTACTGGTTTCCAGTGCTATGGCTGTGGTCATGGTGCGGGTCACACCACGGATGTTGCCACCCAGCATCATGGCGACACCAACTTCAGCAATAACCCGACCAAACCCGGCAATAATGGCCGCCATAATACCAAAACGAATTTCTTTCAGCAGTTGTAACGTGGCCTGAAAGGGGGAGGCTCCCAGGGTCAATAGTGTTGGTAGAATACGTCTGTCCGCTCCGGTCACCGCGGCAAGGACAAGATTGGCGACAATTGGCGTCGCCAGAACCACCTGCCCTAGAATCATCGCAACGGGAGTAAACAGTAGTCCCCAGCTCCCCAGCGGTCCCTGACGGCTCAATAATCCAAACAGCAGCAAACCGATAACCACAGTTGGTAGTGCCATCAGCGTATTCAACAATGTCACCAGAATTCGTCTACCGCGAAAGCGACTGAGACCCAACCATAATCCAATTGGAATTCCGACCAGGGAGGCAAAGAGAATTGCCGTTGACGATGTGTAGAGCGATGTCCAGACGGCAGTCCTGACCTCGACATCCAGATTGAAGATCAGCGTAATTGCTGTTATCAGGGATTCGTAAAGGTAATCCAAGATTGATATTTACTCCGTAACGTAAAAAAGCTGTTCGCCACCCTTGCGGAACCCGGTAATTACTTTTTTAGCTTCCGCGCTGGTCAGATAATCAAGAAATTTACGACTCAAATCAATTTTGATAT
>Ga0164318_10007557_pt1 | contig 10526 bp, 5 predicted proteins | sample GuaBasSedimGuay9_FD_113734 | JGI IMG/M metagenome (GOLD analysis project Ga0164318, IMG submission 113734) | Subseafloor sediment microbial communities from Guaymas Basin, Gulf of California, Mexico - Guay9, Core 4571-4, 0-3 cm | ecosystem: Environmental > Aquatic > Marine > Hydrothermal vents >...
GCAAAAAAAGAAGCAACAAGAAAAAAAACACCGGCAAATACAAATATTAAAATTCGTGTTGTTCCGATTATGAAATATCATGAACAGCAAATTCCTCCTGAGGATTTAAAAAAAATCAAATCAGGAAAACAATTCAATAAGGCGGTTCCCGAAAAAAAGTCCGTTGCTTCACCGGAAACAACATCTTCTACTTCTTCCACTTCACCTTCGGGCGATGAGATTACTTCAGATGATCCCCCGCTTCCACTCGGACCCGTCAATACACAAGATAGTTTTCTCGCTGTCCCTGATGGTCCTGATACTTATGGATATATGCACATTCCGCCGGATACAATGGGCGTTGCCGGCAAGGATCATTTAATGACAGTTCTAAATAGTTATGTGCGGATTCAAGACAAAAGCGGGACAATCATCAGCACAGTTGTTCTAAATGATTTTTGGGCTTCAGTAAATGGCGGCGGCGGCGGCAATGCAGGCACATTCGACCCTAAAATTATTTACGACCAGGAAGAAGACAGATTCATTTTCGTAGCGCTTGATGACCGCGACGCGAACAGCGGCATCCTTCTCGGTGTTACCGAGACCTCCGATCCAACCGGTAATTGGTTTTTATGGAAGATAGATGCAGACCCAGCAAATAATGATTGGGCGGATTTCCCTTCACCCGGTTTTAACACGAATTGGATTGCTTTAAGCATGAATATGTTCGCCATTTCAGACAATTCTTTTTCCGAATCCAAAATTTGGATGATTAATAAACATAGAGCTTATACAAATGATTTGAATGTTATTACCGTTATTTCTTCAAGCGATTTTACTGTCGCTCCATGTATCACTTTCGGCAATCAAACCAATATTTATACAGTTGTTTCCGGATATTATAGCGGCTCAGATGATTATGTTCGCTACGGCGCGATAAACGGACCGGTAAATTCACCGACTTGGACTCACATCGGTTATTCTAATGTTCCTGATTCTGACGTTCCCGATGATGCACCTCAACTCGGCGGTGCGGACTTAATTGACAATGGTGACAGCAGGATTGGTTCTCCTCCTGTTTATCGCTTTGGCCATATCTTTTATTGTTATACCGGGCAGTTATCATTCCCAACCCGCAATGCTATTATTTGGGGAGAGTTTATAGCTTCCAATGGTAATCCAATCAACGCAGGTATTGTTCAGGAATCTACTACTCCGATGTATTATGCTTATCCGTCCATTGCCGTTAATTGTAATACGAGCATAGTTCTCGGTTTCTCCGGCTTCTCAACCGGAATTTACGCGAGTGCTTATTATACAGGGAGAGAATTCACCAACGCGGCAAATGTTATGCAAGGAGTTAGATTACTAAAAACCGGTGAAGATTATTACTACAAAACTTTCGGCGGCGCGGATAATAGATGGGGAGATTATAGTGCAACGTGTGTTGATCCGGCAAACGACTTGAAATTCTGGACAATCCAGGAATACGCTCGACAGGATGTTGGCACCGGAGCAAATGATGATCGCTGGGGAACGTGGTGGGGTGAAATTTATTTTGTGCCGGAACCCTTTCTATTTATTAATTATTATTTATTATTTATCATTTATTATTGCAGGAAAAATTTTTAACCTCAAAAGGAGAAACCATGAATGAAGAAGCCACTGTAGAAGTAGAAGCCGTTGGCGCACAAGTAGAAACATTGAAACCACATCGCGGAACAACCGTTCTTGTTCTCGGAATCATTGGCATTGCATGCTGTCTTATTTGTGGAATTATCGCATGGGTTATGGGAAATAAAGACCTTAAAGAAATGGACGAAGGAATTATGGACCCGGAAGGCAGAGGATTAACCCAGGCAGGCAAAATTTGCGGAATGGTTAGCGTTGGCCTGCAAATTCTTGGTTTACTAATCTGGATCGTTGCAATGGTTCTTGGTGTGGCGGCAGGTGTTGCAAATTCATAATCAAGAAGTATTGAAAGAGAGAAAATGTGAAAATTAAATTCTCCCGTTCTTCACGTTATCCTAATATACCGCTCTTAGCAGCTTTAATTTTAGTGATATGGCTAATTTTGGTCTGCGTTGCAACCGTTATCAATTTTAAATTAAGCAAGTTTGTAGATCTTTGTCTGTTTAAAAGAGTTACAGGTTATCCGTGTCCAACCTGCGGAACCACTCGAGGAATCATTTCATTATTCCATGGTAAATATATTCAGGCATGGTTATTTAATCCTTTAGTTTTTTCTATAGGAATTATTGTTATAATTGATTTGCTGTTCAGATTCATTTTTGCAAGAAAAATCAAGATAACATTAACAAAAAAAGAAAAGAAAAATACTTGGATTATCGGAATAATCTTACTCCTCGCAAATTGGGCTTATATCATTTTTTATGTCGGATAATCACAATTGTTCAAAATAAGAAATATTAACCCATGACTTTAGTCGTGGGTTGAAATAAAAAATATAAATTCGCGAAAATTTGTGAAAATTCGTGTCTAAAAATAATAATGGAGAAAGAATTATGATAAAACTTATCGATCACGTTGTTGATAAAAAAGTGCTTGAAAACGCTGTAAAACGCTATCGCGAAAGAGGAATTATCCTTCCTACTTTCGCTCAGCAAAAAGACCCGTCATTAATTTCCGGAAAAATTCTTGATAAATTAAGAAATATCGGGCTATGGGATCTTGACCCTCTTAACCTTTTTAGAATAACCTGGCATAACGAACCAAAAGAAAGAGGCGGGCAATTTGGTGATGTTAATTATATGATTATTCCACCGGAACTTACAGGAGTTAAAGCTAAGATTGTTGCCCTGATCGGTAAATGGTTTCCTACCGGCGCGCATAAAGTCGGCGCCGCTTACGGCTGTTTAGCACCAAGAATCACCACCGGGCAATTTGACCCTTTATATAACAAAGCCGTATGGCCTTCAACCGGGAATTATTGTCGTGGCGGGGCTTTCGATTCTTATCTAATGGGCTGCACAGCTGTTGCCATTCTTCCTGAAGAAATGAGCAAAGAACGCTTTGAATGGCTGCATGAAATCGGTGCGGAAGTTATCGCGACACCCGGCTGCGAATCGAATGTGAAAGAAATTTACGATAAATGCTGGGAAATTCGCCGGACGAGAAAAGACTGCATCATTTTTAACCAGTTCGATGAATTCGGGAACGCATGCTGGCATTACGAGATTACCGGTGCGGCAATTGAAGAAGTTTTTAATAAAATAAAAAATAAAAAATCATCGCTGTTCGCTTATGTTTCAGCTACAGGTTCGGCAGGAACAATCGCTGCCGGCGACTACCTGCGTACAAAATTCCCGCGAATTAAAGTGGTCGCTTCGGAAGCTCTTCAATGCCCCACTCTTTTACTAAACGGATTTGGCGGGCATCGAATTGAAGGAATTGGCGACAAGCATGTCCCTTGGATTCACAACACAAAAAATACTGATATGGTTACAGCCATTGATGACGAAATGTGTATGCGGCTGCTCAGACTTTTCAATGAGGAAAAAGGAAAGAAATCTCTAAAAGTTTATGGTATTCCTGAAGAAATTGTTGACAACCTGCATCTGCTTGGAATTTCGAGCATTGCGAATATTTTATCGGCAATTAAAACCGCTAAATATTATGAATTAACTGAAAATGACATCATTTTCACTGTTGCAACTGATTCAGCTGATATGTACAAATCACGGGTTTGTGAACTCAATGATGAGCGGGGTAATTATTCAGAAATACAAGCAAAAATTGATTTTGACAGATGTATTCTCGGTGAAACTACTGATCATATGCTTGAACTCCGCTATACCGACAAGCGACGGATTCACAACCTGAAATATTACACTTGGATTGAGCAGCAGGGTAAAGAATTAGAAGACCTGAACCAGTTATGGTATGACAGAGAAATATGGGGGGAAATCTTCGCACAACCGGCTCGTTGGGATGAACTGATTGAAGAGTTCAATCAGATGACGGGACTGTGAGCAGTGAGCGGTGAGGATTCCGGGCAGTATTCGGACACAAAAATGTCACGCAGCGCCAGTGGAGTAAATTGTCCGGTAAATAATCCAACAATCCAATATTACCCGCTTCGGATCGAAGCGGGCTACATATAAAATCATAAAATTTTTAAATCATTAAATAATAATGTCTGACATAATGACACCAATCCCATTTCAAAAATTTTTGAAATGGATTGAAGAAGAATATAAAGAAAGCAAAACTGTTTTTGGTATCCCCGAAAATAAATTTCTTCGCATAAATCCATCAAAATCTTTTCAGATATTTGATGAAATGTGCTCAGCACCAATTGGTCCGGCAGCGGGACCGCACACTCAACTCGCTCAAAATATTATTGCGGCATATCTCACCGGAGCGCGATTTTTCGAGTTAAAAACAGTTCAAATTCTCGACACCCTCGAGATTAAAAAGCCGTGTATTGATGCCGAAGACGAAGCGTACAATACTGAATGGTCATCTGAATTCACGGTTCCTAAAGCTTTTGATGAATATTTAAAGGCGTGGATTGCGCTTCATTTTATTCGAAATTATTTTTTCAAAAAAACCGGCTGTGATTTTATTTTTAATATGAGTGTCGGTTATGACCTCAAAGGAATAAAAAGTAAGAAGATTGACTCATTTATCGAAAATTTAAAGAACGCGGAACATCATCCCTTATTTAAGAAATATCTTACCGCTCTTCCAAAAGAAATCTCCGGAAATATCTCACCAAATATTTCTTCATCGCTGACTTTATCAACTATGCATGGATGTCCTCCGGAAGAAATTGAAGCGATATGTTCTTACATCATCACAGAGAAAAAACTCAACATTTTTGTTAAGCTCAACCCGACATTACTCGGTTACGAAAAAGTGAGGCGTACTCTTAACAACACCGGCTACGATTATATCAAACTTTCAAGAGAAAATTTTTCTCACGATTTACAGTTCAGCGATGCTGTTGCGATGATAAAGCGACTGCAAAGTCTCGCAGCGGCAAGCGGGAAAAAGTTCGGCGTGAAACTATCAAACACCCTCGGCGTTAAAAATAATAAAAATAACTTGCCGGGTGATGAAATGTATATGTCCGGTAAAGCTCTTTTTCCAATAACAATCAATCTCGCTGCAAAGCTTGCCAAGGAGCTTGGTGATGAATTGAAAATTTCTTATTCCGGCGGTGTCTCGGTTTTCAATATTCAAAATATTTTAAATGCCGGAATTTCGCCGATAACACTCGCAACCGATTTGCTCAAACCGGGCGGATATTATCGTTTCAATCAGCTTGTCGATAAATCTGTCAAGACAGAGATTCCTAAAAAGCTTGACATCAAAAAAATAAATTCTTGTGCGGAAGATTCTCTGACCAATCCACTTTATTCAAAGCAAAAAAAATCAAAAGTTAAAATTAATGATAAACTTCCTTTATTTGACTGTTACATCGCACCGTGCGTTGTAAACTGTCCAATTCATCAGGACATCCCGCAATATATTCATCTTGTAGAGAGGAAAAAATATCGGGAAGCTTACGAATTAATCATTTCAAAAAACCCTCTGCCGTTCATCACGGGACATATTTGCGATCATCCCTGTATGCTGAAATGCACACGAATTGATTATGACTGCCCGGTTCTAATCAGAGAAATAAAACTTGTTGCGGCGGAAAACGGTCAATTGACAAAAAATGTCGATTGTAATCAACAAAAAAATCCCCCTCCCTACTTTAGAAAAGAGGGACTAAATTTCCCTAAAGGGGGACAAATTAGAATCGCGGTAATAGGTGCAGGACCTTGCGGACTTTCCACCGCGTATTTTCTCGCTAAAACCGGATTTGATGTTACTGTTTTTGATAAAAGCGAAAAGCCGGGCGGAACGGTACAAAATATTATTCCCGGTTTTCGGCTTCCTCAGTCAGCGATTGATAATGACATAGAATTAATAAAATCCGCTGGAGTTAAATTCAAACTTGGAACCCCCCTTTTACTAAAGGGGGAACAAGGGGGATTTAAGCCGAAATTCGATTTTTTTGTCGTTGCAATTGGTGCCGGCAAATCAATTGAACTAAAACTTGAAGGCGATAATAAAAATATCATCGGCGCAATAGATTTCCTTAAACAATTAAAACAAAAAAAAATATCATTCAAAACAGGTGAAAATATCGTTGTCGTTGGTGGGGGAAACTCGGCAATGGATGCCGCACGCGCGGCGATAAGAATTCCGGGTGTTAAAAATGTTTCAATAGTTTACAGGAGAACTGAAAAGCAAATGCCGGCTGACCGTGAAGAACTCGATGCGGCAAAAAATGACAGTATTATTTTCAATCAACTTTTACAGCCAATAGAATTTAATCTTGACGTTCAAACATCCACCCCCATAACTCCCATAGCTCCCATCCAATCAGGAATTCTCAAATGTCAAAAAATGAAACTCGGTGAACCTGACTCTTCAGGAAGAAAGCGTCCGGTTCCTATCGAAAATGAATTTGTAACTCTCGATTGTGATTCATTAATCTGCGCGATTGGCGAACGGGTTGACAAAGAATTTCTTAAAACCGTTGGCATAACTGATGAAAAAATAAATTCTATTGAAACAGAAAATGAAAATATTTTCATCGGCGGTGACGCTCTTCGCGGTCCTTCATCAGTTGTTGAGGCGATAGCTGACGGCAAGGCGATAGCGGAAAAGATAGGTCGTTTCGCACCGAAACAATCAAATTCTTCTCACACAAACTTGAATTACAATGAATCAGATTTAATTAAAAGAAAAGGTATAATCCAAACCGTCAAGAATAATGACTTGCAACTCGAATCTAAAAGATGTTTGGCTTGCGATACCGTTTGCGATAAATGTGTTGAAGTATGTCCCAACCGCGCGAACATTGCTATAAAAGTCTCCGGATTCAAAAACATTTCACAAATAATTCATATTGACGCAATGTGCAATGAATGCGGCAATTGCGAGACTTTTTGCCCTTATAACGGCGCACCTTACAAAGACAAATTCACATTATATTGTAGCGAGAGAAAATTTAATAAAAGTTCTTCTGACGGATTTTTTGTTCAAAAAAATGAGATAGATTTCAAAACGACAGTAAGATTAAACGGGGAACTTTTTTCATTTAATATTGACAAGAGTTTTGAAATTAAAAAGCTGCCTGATAATACGGTAATAAAAAAAATCGCTTTAGTATGCAGTGCCGCGATTAAATTAATTCCGGGCACTGTTGCGGAAATTTAACACGAAAGTCAAATTTTTATCAATCCACAAAAAATGTCGATTAACAAAGTAAGTCGAATTATCGAATCCGACTATTATTAAAAAGTTTATTTTTATGTATTCGTGAAAAATCTCTTCAGAAACTTCCGTGACCGGCGATTCCGTGACCCATGCTTCCCGCGTTACCGCTGCCGGTTGCTTTTATTTCCAAATTAATTGCAGCGTTTGCTTTTCCGCCTGCCCAATCTTCAATTTCAACTTCAAAATTGTAATTGCCTGTCGCTGTCGGCTCACCAAAAACCGTGCCATTGGATTTTAATAATAATCCCGGCGGTAAACTACCTGATTTTATTTCCCATTGATATGGCGGAAAACCGTAAGCGGCAATTAATTGTTCTTTATAACTCCTTCCGATATATCCTTTGCGTAAACTATCACTCAAAATTATTACGTCAACATAATTGCTCGGCAATGTTACAAATGACCATATCGGACTGAATGCCGCTGCACCTGAATTATCCCACGCAACGATCTGCCATTCATATTTTCTCTGATATTCCAGTTTATCGTTCAAACCTTCTTTCCAACCGACCGCCTGAATAGTTGTTTGGCCAACATTTACCGCCATTGTATTTGGTGCGCCTGTAAAGTGAAACGCGCTGCATCGAACTTCATAAGTGATTGTATCACCGGAATCTTCATCTGTTGCAGCGGTCCAATTCAACTGAACATTTTCTACATTTTTAATTGCTGATTTATCAGACGGAAAAATCAAGCGGCCAATAATTGGCGCGTGATTGTTCGCGGGAGAACTACCGATTAAGAGCCGAACTTCACACTCGTTAGTTATTCCCCCGACAACTACGATTATTTTATCTTTATAAGTTGTGTTGTTTGCAAGATTAGTAGTATTAATCGCGATTTGGAATTTATTTTGAATACCGAAAAGGGAACAAAATCTCGCCGGTAATTTTTTTTCATACCATTCGTTTGTAGATAAATATTTCAGTTTTAAATTTTCGGGTACAGCATGGATTTTTCCCGCCCAGGGTTGATGCAGTTGAAAAACTTCTCCCGTGCTTGGCTGGAAAGACAAATCTACAACGTTGAATTCAGCTATTACAATTTCATCGACATTTGCCGAAATTTCAAGCGGAGAGGGAAGAATTCTTGTTTCGTAATGACCGTTTGGAACAATCGGCACGGTTCCGTTTTCATATTCATCTCGATTACTGATTCCGTCACCATCGGTATCGGCGTTGGGATTTTCAATTGAAGTCAGCCAACTGCTTGAATAGCCCCATTGAGAGATTTGATTTTGCCAAAAGTCAACCCATTCATCTGCAACACCATCTCCATTTTCATCTGTAATTCCAAGAGGATTAAAGTCCTGACCGTCAATCACGCCATCGTTATCGGTATCGGGATTATTCGGGTCGGTAACAAAACCGTAAGGAGCCAGACCATAAACTTCTACTCCGTCAAGCACGCCGTCATTATCGCTGTCGGGATTAAGCGGATCAGTTGCGGCTGTATTGATAGTAATTGAGGGTTGACCAGCAACGGAAATGGTTATCTTTTCTCCATTAACATCTTTCCCGTCTTTAAGATAATCATAATCCGTGTCGGAATTGAATGGATCTGTTAAATTCACAATTTCTTGTGAATACGTTAATGAATCATTATCTTCGGCAAGTGAGTTGCTGGAAGGTTTTGTTAAATTATAAGTTTTCACAACAGTTCTGTCCTTTGCCAAGTTTATTCTAATTGGAGTATTTACTATTCGAGTGATATTATTAAACTTATTTTTATATTCTCCAAGTATTAGAATATAACAATAATCTTGATTAAAATCAGCAATTATTGTATTTAAACTTTCGCCATCGTGATAATTAGAATATAAAGACTTTATTTTGTTTATTTGAGGAGTAATAATTATTTTTTCTTTATATTCACATTGTGCTTCGCCTGTACCTATTATCATATGATCTAAGTCAGCATTATATCTTAAAAGTAATTCGTAAGGAGCTGCGAAAATACAACCACAAAATACAATACTTAACATGATTTTATTTATAATTTTCATTTTTTAAATTTATTTTTTAATAATTCTTTTTCTTCTTTTGTTAATTTTGATTCGGGTTTATAATCGCCGCGATATATTTTCTTCCTTTCTTCTTCAGACATTTTATTGTATTTTTCCCAGTGTCCGTCATGATAAACGCCGTAATCAAGTGGCATTCTTTTCTTGTCTTCCAACCATCTTCTATATTGTCTCTCTCTTTCAGCAACAAGATTTTCCAGAGTTTTAATAATCATTCTTTTCATTATATTATGATCATCATAGCTTCTTAAACCCAAAGTAAAAATAGGATCAAGTTTCGGTGTTTTTTCAAGTTTCTTAATGTATCTGCGTAATATTTCTATTTTTTCCGGACGTTTTGATTGAAGCCAATTATTTACCATGCGTTTTCTTACTTTTACATAAGGTGAATTAAACAGCCAGTCTTCCGATTCTTTAGGAAATCTGTCCGGATTAATTGTGAAGCAGGGATAAACATTTAAATTAAACGGATCTCTTTTTCTAACCACTATCCACGCCTTATTTAATTTATCTATTAATTCAGGTGTGGCAATGTTATTTATTGCCCAAAGGCAAGTTTGCGAGCGATCTCTATCATATTCCCAACCATCAATTTTATAATGTTCACCATAATAATTTGTAAATCTGTCAAGAAAAAAATCTCCTAAAGCAGCATTGGTAGTATTTTTAACCATTATAAAAACATCTGCCATATTACTTTCATTTGTCACAGGTAAATCAAAAAGACGAGCAACAAAATCTATAAGATTAGTAGGCACTCGAACATTATTAGCAATAGCCGTATTTGTGATTATATCAATAATCATTTCATCGTTATTTATTTTATATATATTTGGTGGTTTTAATGCGTTCATATAATTTCGAACTGTTTTTTCGTTCCACTGTAGTTCATTTTTTTTATCCTGATTTTTAGCTGAAACTGCTGTAGTAATTACTATTGAAATAATTATTAAAATTGTTTTTATTGTAAAAGTTTTCATAGTTGTTGATGTTTTATGGTTTAATATAATCTCTGACTTTTTTATACACTTTATTATATTTACTATTGCCAATAATCAGTTCTGGCGATATTCTGTTCTGTCCTTTGTTATTTCCAAAAATTCTTTCTATAAATGTACCGAGCGCTCCGGGCGGATCAGGGTCAAACGGGTATTTATCCTGACTGACATAAGTTGCCAAAGCAACCGTTCCGTGGTCAGCTCTCAATTTCATTGCGTTATCA
>Ga0164318_10007559_pt1 | contig 10525 bp, 9 predicted proteins | sample GuaBasSedimGuay9_FD_113734 | JGI IMG/M metagenome (GOLD analysis project Ga0164318, IMG submission 113734) | Subseafloor sediment microbial communities from Guaymas Basin, Gulf of California, Mexico - Guay9, Core 4571-4, 0-3 cm | ecosystem: Environmental > Aquatic > Marine > Hydrothermal vents >...
GTTAAAAAGATAGATCCTGAAATATTAGAAATACCTTTTGAAGGGGTTACTTCCATATTAGCTGGACCTGGATGGGGAATTAATAGTAGAGAAAATTTACTGAAACAACTGTTTGAAAGTAATATTCCAGGGGTTCTTGATGCAGACGGGTTAAACATCCTTACAAAAATAAAAACTGTAATTGAAAACAACCCAGGATATCTTAAAGGGCAATGGGTGTTTACACCACATCCTGGTGAATATGCCCGTTTCACAGGTATTGATAAAAATAAATTCCTTATTTCTCCTCTATCGTATCTTAGAAATACAGCAGCTGAATATGGGGCTGTAATCGTTTTGAAGGGGCATGTAACTTTTATTGTAACCCCTTCCGGAGATTACACTATTGTTGATGGTATGAACCCCTCACTTGCTACCGGTGGAAGTGGAGATGTTCTTGCTGGTATAATTGCAGGATTACTTGCCCAGGGACTTTCTCCTTATACTGCAGCTGTAGCAGGTGTTACTATTCATCAGAAAATAGGTAAATTATGTTTCAAAGAGAAGGGATGGTTTTTAGCAGAGGATCTTCTTTCATATATATCCATGGCTGTTAAAGAGATGGAAATTTTATGATTAATAGAGATCCGGATTATCAGGGGCATCAGTATCATTTTAATAAAGATGAGTATGAAAACAGTAGGTTTACAGAACCAAAATCATATAAAGGTGGTGCATTTAAACGAAATAGAACTCTTCTTATTACACTTTTAGATATAGCAGTAATTGTTTTAATAATAGTTGTTGTCATTCCTTTTGTAAGAAAATCATACGAGATACCAGATTTAAATGGGTACAGCCTTAATTTATCAGATTACCATAGTGAAAATGATATATTTCTTAGTTTATCTATTTTTAATAAGGATAAAGGTGAAAGTAATATTGCTGATTTAGTGGATATTGAATTTTACCTTGAAAACAGTGAAGAACATATTTTTATAAATGATCTTCTCCCTTTACCTGGGAAATCTTTAATCTACCGTACTAGTTTTACTTTTGATGGATCAAAGATTGCAAGCTCTAAAGTTACAATTAAAGGAACCAGTTCTGTTTTAAATATAAAAATTGATAAAAAATAAATTAGATTTGCTCTCTTGACCTATATATTACTTTTCATTATGTTTTAATTATAAAGCGGGGTTATTATGGTTCAATTTTATTTCTTAGCAATTTGTTTAAATCTTATTGGTGGATTAGTACTGGCTGCACCATATTTTCAGGATCGTTTTCCTATGATCTCCAGATTAAGAGAAACTCTTTACAGTAAAACTTCTTTACGTATTGGATTAATATCATCCCTATTAGTTGTAGGAATTTTAAAAATAATTAGTGTTTTTATTGGAGACGTAATTATTGTTGGAGATTTGCTGCCTGTACTCGCACTTTTAACTTCTGGTTTTACACTTTTAGTTGAATATATATCTGAAGGTAATGAAGCAGAAAAAGGTTTTATTATTAAAATGGATAGCATTTTTGTAAAACACTCATCAATAGTAGGTGTTGCTGCTATAGTAATCGGTGTTTTGCATTTTATTTTTCCAAGTGTACTTTTTCTATAGAATGATAATTTCTACCGCAGGAATTGCAATTAAAAATGGTAAATTCTTACTCGCACTAAGACATCCAGGTACATCAATTGGAGAGAGTTGGGAATTCCCAGGTGGAAAAGCTGAAAAAGGGGAAACTCCTTCAGATGCATTAATCAGAGAGTTTCGGGAAGAACTTAATATAGCAATTGAGGTTGGGGAAAGAATTTGCAGTGGTAATTTTATAAATAGAAATAAGGAATTTGAAATTTATGGGTTTCTTATCCAGCTATTATCAGAGAAATTTATACTTATTGAACACAGTAAAATAGGGTGGTTTTCAATAGATGAAATGGCCAGCCTTAAAATGGCTGGCTCAGATAATCAGATTGTTCAGAAACTTAAAGAAAAATTTCTGGAGTAGATAACTATTACAGCACTACTATTGCAATGCACAAATCTCTTTAAATGTTTGTACCCGCAGGTATAATCCCATTTTTTGAAATTACTATAATACCATCTACTATCCAGTAATTGTCATATTCTCCGTCTATACGTTCTTTATGGTCTACTCCGATACGGCATCCATCTCCAATTCTTGCATTTATATCAATAATAGCTTTTTTAATCATTGAACCTCTGCCTATACCAAGATTTGGCAGACCCTTTTTCTCATTTCCCTTTTTCTGTATTTCAGTTTCGTAGTAGGTTGCACCCATACAGTATACACTGTCCAGATTTGCTCCTGATTCTATTATAGTTCTTATACCAATTATTGTATTAACTATTGATGCATTGGTAATAATGCTCCCTTCCGCCGCCAGGGATTGGGAAACAGTGCAGAAATTCATTTTTGTGGCAGGCAGATGCCTTCTGTGAGTATATATTGGACTATTTTCATCGTAGAAATTAAATTTTGGTGTAAGTGATGCTATATCAAGGTTGGATTCAAAAAAGGCCTTAATTGTTCCTATATCCTCCCAGAACCCGGTAAAAGGATAAACATTTATATGCCTGTCCTTAATAGCTTTTGGAAGTATATCTTTACCAAAGTCAACCAGATCATTATCCAGCAGCTCTTCCATTGTTTTTGCATTAAAGACATATATACCCATAGATGCCATAAATCTTTTATTTGGATCTACATTTTCCATTCCTTTTACAAGAATTTGATCAAATTGCAAATCAGAAATATCCATATCAGAAGAAGGTTTTTCCAGAAAAGATAACGCTTTTCCTGTTTTATCACACCTGACAATACCCAAACCTTCAGCATCCGTTCTTGTTACAGGAGTAGAGGCTATTGTCACCTCAGCTCCACTTTTTTTATGATTATTAATCATATCCTCAATATCCATTCTATAGAGTTGGTCTCCGGAAAGGATAACGTAATAGTCAGGATTCTGCCCGCGGAAGTGCATAAGATTTTTTCTTACAGCATCTGCAGTTCCTTCATACCAGCTTGTATTTTCAAAAGTTTGTTCTGCTGCAAGAATCTCGACAAATCCTTTTGTAAATACATCAAAAATATAGGTATTTGAAATATGATTATGAAGGGAAGCGGTATTAAACTGTGTTAGAATATAAATCTGTTTTAGATCAGAATTTATACAATTAGATATTGGAATATCTACAAGTCTATATTTACCACCAAAAGGTACTGCCGGTTTTGCTCTTTCCTTTGTCAGAGGGTAAAGTCTTGTTCCTTTTCCGCCACCAAGAACTATTGCTACAGTTTTTTCCATTGTTGCTCCTATATAATAGTAAAAAGTATATGATATTATCTTTTTAGTAAGAATTTCATCATCTTTTTATTGTTTTCCTTATATAGTAGCCTAAATTAGATATTGTTTGCGGTCAAGGAAAATCTTTTTTAGATTTTTTTCATTTTTCTATATACTATACATATGTCAAGTAGTATTATGGGGGTATGAAACGTATTCAACGAACAACGGGTTTTGGTTCTCCGGCAGAAGCTTATGCAGAAAATGATATAGACTGGACTTCTCTATTATTACCTAAACCCCATGCAATGTATGTTTTTACCATAAATGGCAGTGGAAATGAGGAATATAAAATATGTGATAAAGATCTTGCTATAATTGATTGTTCTTTAATCCCAAGGAAAGGAGATTTAATTATACACACTGTAGATGGTGAATTCGGTATAGGAGAGTTTGTCGGAGCTGAAAAAGATATTGTAGGTGTGGTCAGCCGCCTTGTACGTTTTCTTAGGTCTTAATGATTGGATTAGTGGACTGCCAGAGTTTTTACTGTTCCTGTGAGAGTGTATTCAGACCGGATTTAAAGGATAAACCCATAATAGTTTTATCTAATAACGATCATTGGATAATTGCCTTGAATCCTGAGGCAAAAGCGCTGGGATTAAAGAGAGGGTTAAGATTCAAAGAATCCCGGAAAATAATTGACAATAATAATGTAGTATTTTTTTCCTCTAATTATACCCTCTATAATGATATATCATGGAGGGTTATGGAAAATCTTCGGAATTTGTCTCCCCAGGTTGAAATCTATTCAATTGATGAAGCATTTATAGATCTTTTTGGATTTAAAAATCTCAAAGTCTATGGGGAAGTAATACGGAAGACAATAAAAAAGCAAACCCGCATTCCTACTACTATTGGAATAGCCCCTACTAAATCACTTGCAAAAGTGGCTCAAAGGCTTGCAAAGCAGATGGAAGGCAGTCTTCTGTTGGAGACTGCCGGTGATATTTCAAGAGCCTTGACTATAACTCCGGTAAAAGATCTTTGGGGAATAGGATCTGCATATGCAAAGAAATTGGAATTAGCAGGTATTAGAACAGCTGCCGATTTTATTAATATCCCCGAGTGGGTAGTAAAAAAGGAGATGACATCTGTTGGGTGGTTGCTTCAAAGGGAATTGAAGGGCATTCCCATGGCAGAGCTGACGGTGGAAGTTAATCCACGGAAAGGCATTATAAGTGCCAGGCAATTTAGTAAACCTGTTAAAGATCTTTCCATAATAGATGAGGCCATATCCTACTATGCCGAACTGGCTGTTGATAAGTTAAGAAAGCAGGCTTGTACAACAAACTTTGTTACTGTATCTCTGGAAGCATTTGGAAGAGCCCGGCATGCCAGTGCAGAAACAACAGCCACAGATTATTTACCTGATATTATCTCTGTAGCCAAAGCTTTATTAAAAAAAATATATTCTCCGGATTTTGAGTACTGGAGAACGACAATTTTTCTTTTTGGAATAGAACCTGTTAGTGGTAAACAGATAAATTTCTTTGATTATAATAGTTCAAAGAAGGGATACCTTCTAAAAAAAGTGGATGAGATAAATGATAAGTATGGGCAGCATGCAATTCATCCCTGTGCCAGTGAGTTTAGAGAAGACTGGGGAATGCATAGAAATTATCTGTCCCCTAATTATACAACACGTATAAAAGATTTCCCTGTAGCCCAGACTCTCTTTAATAAATAAATTTACAGGGTGCATTGCAGGGGTTCATTGGGGACGGAGGACTTTGTTTGAATGTAATTTTTGGATAAAATTCTTATCCTGCCTCGACAGGTTTCATAAAGATGGTATAATCAAATATGACTAACCTTAAAGATAAGCTTAACACACTCTCATCGGACAGGGCTTTTACAGATAATGTAACCAGATGGGAGAAAATTCCTTCCCGGAATGGAAAATATACGAATATTCCGGAAAAAGTTTTTCCTGTAATAAAAGAGACTCTTTTTTCAAGAGGAATAACACAACTCTATTCCCATCAGGCCGAAAGCTTTACCAGTGTAACTGCAGGAGAGAATATAGTTGTTGTGACTCCCACAGCCAGTGGTAAGTCTCTTTGTTATAATCTACCTGTTCTTCAAAAGCTTATAGAAAATCCTGAGGAAAGAGCCTTGTATCTTTTCCCAACAAAGGCTCTTAGTCAGGATCAGCAGTCGGAGTTAAATGAACTTATTTTAGCTGGAGAGATACCTATTAAGGTTTCTACATACGATGGTGATACACCAGCCTCTGTTAGAGTTTCTGCACGGGAATCCGGAAGAATTGTAATAAGTAATCCTGATATGCTTCATTCGGGAATACTTCCTAATCATCCAAAATGGATAAAGTTTTTAAGTAATTTAAAATATGTTGTTATAGATGAAGTTCATATCTACAGAGGTATTTTTGGTTCCCATATGACCAATGTTATACGACGTCTTAAACGGATTGCAAATTTTTATGGCTCTGATCCTGTATTTATCTGCTGTTCAGCAACTATAAGTAATCCTCTGGAACTGGCCAGACAGATAGTCGAATCGGATCTAAAACTTATTAATAAAAGTGGAGCTCCAACAGGGGAGAAACATATCGTTTTATATAATCCTCCTCTTGTTGATCCTGTTCAGGGAATTCGAAGGGGTGTTGTCCTGGAATCAAGTAAAATAGCAACCAAATTCCTTGCTGATAAAATTAAAACCATTGTATTTTCCAGGTCCAGAGTAAGAACTGAACTGATTGCATCCTATATAAATAAAAATTTAAGAAATCATTTTAATGAAAACAAAAAAATAAGGGTAGAGGCATATAGGGGAGGGTATCTTCCCAGAGAAAGAAGAGCCATAGAAAAGGGTTTGCGCACTGGTGAAATCCAAGGTGTTGTTTCTACAACTGCCCTGGAACTTGGAATTGATATTGGAGGGTTGGATTTAGCTGTTTTGGCAGGTTTCCCGGGATCAATATCTTCAGTCTGGCAGCAGGCAGGAAGGGCAGGGCGAAGTAATACCTTGTCTGCTGCAATAATAATTGCTTCTGCCTCTCCCGTCGATCAGTATCTGGTAAAAAATCCGGATTATTTTTTTGGACGAAGTCCTGAATCTGCCTGGATCAATCCGGATAACATATTTATACTTCTGGATCACCTTAAATGTGCAGTTTTTGAACTTCCTTTTCAGGATACAGATGAGTTTTCCGGGCCTGTTACAGATTTTATGTCATATTTAGAGGAGGAAGGTGTTGTCCGATTATCCGGGGGAAGCTGGTACTGGGCGGACAGATCTTACCCAGCAGAGCAGGTGGGGCTGCGATCTGCTTCTCCTGATAATATTGTTATAATAAATACAACTAAGGGTAAGAATGAGGTTATTGGTGAGATGGATCTTCCTTCTGCAAAGGAACTTTTATTTCAGAATGCAGTTTACATACATCGTGGAGAACAGTATCTGTCTAAAGCACTTGATATAGAAAATAAGTGCTGCTATGTGGAGGAGGCAGATCTAAACTACTATACCGACTCTATCGTAAAGACTGATATTAAATTGCTTCAAAATGATGCAGAATATATATCGAATACCTGCAGGACAATAATGGGTGATGTTCTGGTAAGAAGTCAGGTTACAAAATACAAAAAACTTAAATTTTCTACACATGAAAATATAGGCTATGGAGATATATATCTTCCCGAAGAGGAGATGCATACTCGGTCTGCAGTTCTTGTTTTAGAAAAGAATACTGTCTCAGGTAAGGCCTTTGCTTTAATTGATGACACTCTTAAAGAAGAAGTGATTGGTCGTATAGGAACAGTTTTAAAGAATGTAGCTCCGGTTTTTCTTATGTGTGACAGTCATGATATTGCAGTCGCAGAGAGACTTAAGGATCAGTATACAGAAGAACCGTCACTCTATTTTTATGACTCCTGTCCGGGAGGTTCAGGGTTGGCTGAGGGTTTTCTAAAAAAATTCCCTTTGATCTTACAGGCAGCAAATGATCTTGTCAGTTCCTGTAATTGTGAAAAAGGATGTCCCTCCTGTATTGGCCCTGTGAGTGAAAAAGGTCAGGAGATGGTAAAGGGAGAAGTTTCAAAATTTTTAAGAACATGGCTTCTTTCTGTAATTGATAATTCAGAAGAATCTGACTAATATGGGTTCGGGCGGGGCGCTGACTGGTCGTTTAAGTCGAATACGAACTTCCAGAAATAGTAAAAGTGTTTCAACGCAAAAAAATGAATCTATCACCTTATTAAAGCATCCATGGAGGCATATAAAGCCTTTTGTATCAATACGCCAGAGTTTTTCTACTTCTCCTTTTAATAATATAATTCCTAAAAATATACCTCTCTTATTTCCCCAGATGGAGAACAGGAATATTGAAAAGCTACTTTTTTATGATCTTGAAACTACCGGATTATCCGGGGGAGCTGGCACATTAGCATTTCTTGCAGGATTTGGATGGGTAGAAAATGACAGATTAATTATTAATCAGTATTTTCTTCATGATTTTCCCGGTGAAATAGATTTTCTTTTATTAATTAAAGAATTGCTTACAGATGACAAAATACTTGTTTCTTACAATGGGAAAAGTTTTGACCATCCTCTTCTTAGAACCAGGTTTCTAATGAAAGGATTAAAGCTCCCTTCGATATCTGAAATTGATCTACTTCACACTTCAAGAAGGTTGTGGAAAAATAGACTCCCTTCCTGTCGACTTGGAGTTATCGAAGACAGAATCCTGGATATTCACAGGGTTAATGATATTCCAGGAATTGAAGTACCTGATATATATTTTGATTTTTTAAAAACCAATAAATCCGAGCCTTTAGAAGGAGTTTTTAAACATCACCTACAGGATATTAAATCTCTGGCTTTTCTTCTTGCCTATATTAATGGGCAATGGTTTAATCCTTTCAATATTCCTGAAAATGATAAAACTTCTTTTGGTAAAATAATGCTATTTAGGAATAGAGAAGAGGGGCTAGAACTTTTAAAACAAAGTTTTCTTAAAAAAGATAATGAAGCTGGTAAAATATTAAGTATTTATTATAAGCGGAATAAAAATTTAACTGCAGCCGTAAATATCTGGAAAGAGATGTGGAATAACAGCCAGGAGTTATTTCAGGGGCTGGAGCTGGCAAAATACTATGAACATAAAACAAAAGAGATAGAATCTGCATTGGAAATTGTTAAGTTACTTATGCAAAAAGAGAACACTGAAAGGATAATGAGTAAACTGGAACACAGAATGAGGCGACTGGAAAGAAAAAGCGTTTCAGGCTGACAAATGTCTGAACTATGATTTGTTAATCCTAATTCAAACACTTTTTATACAGTACCTCATATTCCTTTGCATATTTTTCCCACTGAAATTCCATAACCATTCCTCTCTGCCTTATTCCATCTATACTCTCTCTGTTATTTCTCCAGAGATCCAGTACAGATGTTACAGTGCTAACAATAGATTCAGAACTCATTTCAGGAATATGAAATCCTGTACTGGTTTTTTTATCTGTAAAATAATCTGAAACTGTGTCTTTTAATCCTCCAGTGGCTCTTACTATGGGAATTGATCCATATTTAAGGGAGTATACCTGGTTCAGGCCGCAGGGTTCATATTTACTTGGCATTAAAAAGAAGTCACTACCTGCTTCTATTAAATGAGCAAGGGTATTATCAAACTCAAGATAAACTTTAAGATTAGGAAGTTCATTGTCCAGTTTTCTAAGCTCATCTTCTATCCATTGTTCACCTGTACCCAGAATAATTAACTGCACATCTTTATTTTTACATATTTGTCTAATTGCACCTACTTTCTCCCCGACAGTGCAGAGTTCTCCAAATCCCTTTTGATCGACAAGCCTTCCTACCATTCCAATCAATACAGTCTCTGAATCCAATAATAGTTTTGCCTTTTTCTGAAGCCTTTCTTTTAAAATCCACTTATTTTCCAATTTTTTTGCAGAAAAATTCATTTCCAGGAGTTTGTCCTTCTCAGGATCCCACTCTGAATAATCCACACCATTTAAAATACCTGAAAATGCATCTTTTTTACTTAAAAGTAGTTTCTCAAGACCATGTCCGAACCCTTCAATTTTAATTTCTTCTGCATAACTTGGACTTACTGTTGTTACAGCTTTACTATTCTCAATACCTGCTCTTAGAAAATTAATTTCATCATTATATTTTGCTTCATTACTACTTATCATATCCCAGGAGAGCCCGGTAGAAAGGATATCATATTTTGAGAAATTCCCCTGATATCCTGTGTTATGAATTGTAAATACTGATTCTGTATCTAAAAAACTACCATTTAATTTATTTTTATGCAGGTATGAGGCTACAAGACCGGCAGGCCAATCATGGGAATGTATAATATTTGGTATCCAGTTTAGATTTGTTGATATAGAAAAGGCTGCTGCTGAAAGAATTGCAAATCGATAATGATTATCTCTATAAGCATGACTGCCATTTTCCCCATAAATACCGGTTCTCTCTGTAAATATAGGATGTTTTATAAAATATACTTTAACTTCACTTTCAGGTAGTATTGTTTGTACTATTTGAAGAGTTTCTTCTTTATATCCCATTACTACATTGAGGTCATCAATAATAGTTTTAGAATTATTAAAATCCAGAAAAGAATAACCTGGGATAAGGATTCTTACATCATGACCTGAATTGCTTAGTTGACGGGAAAGAGCTGCAATCACATCTGCAAGCCCTCCTGATTTAGCATATGGAACGCATTCACTGGAAACCATTAGTATTTTCATAATAGTATTAGAGCAAAAAGAAACATATGAGTCAAGGAATAATAAATTGCAAAAAAAAGTACCTATTTATCCGTGAAATTATTTTTGTGCACTATTTTGATTAAAAATGATCGTATATGTTCTTATTGTCTTTACTATCTCTGGAAAAACATATATATTGGGAAAAATATTTTAACAAAACTAAAAGCCTGGTCGGAAGCAAGCTTGTCTGGTCGCAACTTCGTTGCTGCGCGACTATGCAACCTTACCTGCTCGGCAATGAGTCGTACCGGAAGAGCGAAGCGATGAGGAACGATCTCAGCAACCAAAGCCTGGTCGGAAGCAAGCTTGTCTGGTCGCAACTTCGTTGCTGCTCGACTATGCAACCTTACCTGCTCGGCAATGAGTCGTACCGGAAGAGCGAAGCGATGAGGAACGATCTCAGCAA